>Ga0115851_100805_pt1 | contig 15402 bp, 15 predicted proteins | sample InSIn2gowninarea_FD_83865 | JGI IMG/M metagenome (GOLD analysis project Ga0115851, IMG submission 83865)
ACACCAAACCTTTCTGTGATTACTACAGCTTCTCCAAGTTCACCATCAGCACCTCCAACTACCCTTTCCACTCCTCCATCTACAACACACATTCCCATTGTTATCCCTACTCCTCTAGTTGTCACATCTATTTCTGCAACCATGGCAAACCGATATACTCCCCTAAACTTACCTGCCAATCCAGGGGCTCTGCCCCAAGACTATGAAAGTAAAATCCCTTCTTTCAAAGGTATTGGCACTTACACAGCTCAACAACATACCAATAAAATGACCGAATATTTTGAAAGTTATGAGATTGATGTTGATGATGTTAAAATGAAAGTATTTGTTCAAAGTTTAACTGAAGATGTTAGAATCTGGTTTAGAGCCCTCCATGCAAATAGTATCAATGACCTGCAAGCTCTTTATCAGACCTTCTTGAACAGATGGGAAAATAATAAATATCCTCTCCACACTTTATCAGAATATGAAAACCTAAGAAGAGGCACACAAGAAACTGTCCAAGAATATTGTACCATATTCAATAATGTCTACAATGCTATTCCTCAAAATCTCAGACCTCCTCCAGATCTGGCCCTGATCAAATTCCCTGATGCATTTGATTTTGATATGGCATACCAACTTAGGGAAAGAGCTCCTCGAAACTTAGAAGAGATGTAGAGTATAGCTGTCAGCGTTGAGGCCAACCTGATATCTAAACGATCTAGAGCCAGAGCTGAAAGAAAGACACATTTCAAAGAAGAACCTTCTGCCTTTGAAAAGAAATTAGATGCTATTATTAAAGGAATGGATAGACTTGGAGATAGAGTAGAAACAATCAAGAGAAAATCCCCTTGGGATGGTCAACCAGGCAATATTGGGAGAAATCCAAATTTCAGGAAAAACCAAAATCCTAACACTGGAAAGACAGGGCCTGACCAAAATATTAGGCCCCCTTTCAAGAAAATTATGCTGAGGTCTCAACCTATGATGAACCAACAGAAGACACTCAAATTAATCTGATGGGACTCAACAATGAACAATAGGTTTTTCTTGACCCAAGAGGATCAAGAAGCTCACATCCTTAAACAATTCCAAACTCAGTCAGGGGAAACATTTGACTTTAGGGAGGGATATGATATAGCCATTTATGAAGTCCACAAACAATATAATCTGAGGAGCAGAAAGATAGATGTCCCTGAAACCAGTAAACAGAAAGATACCAAGCAGCCTAAAAAAGGTAAGATCAGTCCCCCCTGTACATATTATTTCTAAACAGATCCTAACCCTAATAACCCAATTGTTGAAGATGTATCAGATATTCAACCACCTAACAGACAACCTTCCACTTCTATTCCTTCTAAAGGAAAAGTAGCAGAGCCTCTAAAACTTGATTTGGAAGCAATTTCAGCCCATAATCCCACTCCTGAACAGGAGAAAAACGTAGAAAATCCAGCTGTCCTAAATACAAGAACTCAGACCAAAAAACCTTTCAATCTTGAAAAAGAAGTAGGCAAACTAAAGATAGTTGTTCCATTATCAGAATTAGCTAAACATGATGTCTACAGAAGTCAAATTAGCAGATCACTCAAAATTTCTGTGAATGAAGATTCAGTAAATGTTTTTGATGACCAGCCTGAATTGATATTTAGCCCAGGAGTAAATGGAAAAACAGTAGAGGGAGAAGTTCCTCCTTTCTATGTAGGTTTAAACATACATGATAAAATACTCCATAATGCCACGTTTGATTCTGGTGCTTCCCATAACTTAATGCATAAATCTGTAATGGAAAGATTAGACCTTGACATCACCAGGCCATATAAAGACCTTTTCTCTTTTGATTCAAGTCAGGTCAAATGTTTAGGTTTAATCAAAGACTTATGTGTGTCACTAGTCCAATATCCTGCCAAAACCATCTTAATGGACATAGTAGTAGCTGATATTCCACCAAAGTATGGCATGTTATTATCTAGATCTTGGGGTGCAAAGCTTCAAGGATCTCTATAGTTAGACATGTCTTATGCTACTATTTCAGTGTTTGGTCAACCCAAGAGACTATACAAAGAAACCTTAATGAAGCATGTAGTAAGTAGTCAAGAGAAACCTCAAAATTTCCCTATCTACTCAGTACATTCAGATATGTATTCTTTTATCCTTTACAATGCTGAAATTGATCCCCCACACGCAATAAAAGTTTTAGCAAATGAAACGAAAGAAATAGCAAATGAAAAGTCTAGTGTCTGAATCCAAGAAATTTTTGAAAATCATGAAACATCAGATAAACCAGAAGGAACTGAAAAACTAAATCTCCCTATTGAACAGATCTCGGAAACTCCAAATACTAATTATGAACATGAAATCTTTTGGTACTTAGAATTTGATGGTTCTGTGAACAAATTAGGAGAATGAGCAGGAGTCTGGGTGAACAATCTTGAAAACAATCATGCTGAAGGCCATGCCTACAGGTTAAACTTTAGGTGCACTAATAATATGGCTAAATATGAAGCTCTATTGCTAGGTCTTAAACTGGTCAAGAAATTGGGAGCCACAAGAGTGTCAGTCCTAGGAGATTTTGATTTAACCATCCAGCAGATAAAAGGGAAGTTCTTAACAAATGATCCCAGATTAAGAGAGTACAAACGAACAACTATAGAGATCCTCAATACATTTCTAGAAACTCAGCTTGCCAAAATCCCAATAAAACATAACTTGCAAGCTCATCGCCTGGCAATGTTTGCCAGCACCTGTAAATTACCATTTGAACCAAGTCATCAATTCACAGCTAAAGTAAGACACAGGCCAGTCATAACTGATAATGTGAAGAACTGGCAAGTATTTGACTGTGATAATCATATCAACAATTTTTTAACCCTAGAAGAAGAATTTTCTAGCACTAACGTAGATGGAGATACAGTTAGTGAGTTTGATCCGACAAATCAAATAGAAACAGACATTTTAGCAGAAAATGCAACTAAAATGCTTCATCCAACGAAATTTACCAAAAGGGAAATACAAGATCTTAAAGAAACAGATGTTGATGACATTACTGAATGAGAATCTGAAATTATCAATTTGAAAGACAATCATTTGCCCAAAGGACTAACTCCTTTGGAAAATCTCTTTGATTTCAACGATATTTTAGAGAAACCTTAGATGGAACCTCTAAAAGCAGACATTGAAGACTACAACATAAGAACTAAAGAGAATCAAAAAATGCTAAAATTGTCCAAATCTTTGCCCCCGGATCAAAAACTTAAGTATGTTGAACTGATCAAAGAATTCTGGGATGTTTTTGCCTGGAGCTATGAAGACCTGAAGTTTTATGACACCTCTATAATTCAGCATACCATACCCCTCAAGGAAAATCAAAAACCATTCAAACAAAAGCTCAGAAGAATCAACCCTGTACTGCTTCCTTTAATTGAAAAAGAAATCAAACGAATGCATGATGCAGGGATAATTGCTCCAATCAGATTTTCCAACTGGGTCTAATTTAGTGCCTACCAGGAAGAAAATAGGAGAAATCAGATTATATGTTGACTTAAAAATGTAAACAAAGTTTCTTTGAAGGACAATTACCCTTTACCTAAGATGGATCATATTTTACAAAGAGTAGTAGGTGCTTATAGGCTTTCACTTTTGGATGGGTTTTCAAGTTATAATCAGATTCTGGTTCATCATGATGACCAAGAAAAGACTGCATTTAGAACACCATGGGGTACATTCAAATATGTTAAAATGCCATTCAAACTTAAGAATGCAGGGGAAACCTTTCAACGAGAAATGGACATAGCTTTTGCAAAAGAAATTCATGATTTTCTGGTTATATATCTAGATGACCTCACTGTGTTTTCTAGATTAGATCAGCAACATTTAGATCATTTAAGACAAGTGTTTTTATAATTCAGAAAGTATGGTATTTCATTAAATCCTAAAAGGTCTTTGTTTGGTCTAGAAGAAGGCAAACTGTTAGGCCATATCATCTCCAAAAATAGCATCATAATTGATCTTGCTAGAATAGATGCTATTCTGCAAATACCCCACCCCAAAAATGTCAAATAACTTCAAGCTTTCTTAGGGAAGATTAACTTTTTGAGAAGATTCATATCTAATTTGGCTGAATTAATTAGATTGTTGAATAATATGTTAAAAAATGATTCAAAGGTTAAATGGATAGTAGAAGCCAAACAAGTATTTGAAGAAATTAAATTGGCTTTGACCAGAACACCAGTCCTCACAAGTCCAAAGTTCGATAGAGACTTCATAATTTTCTCATTTGCATCAGAACACACTATAGCAGTTGTTTTACTGCAAAAAGATGATCAAGGATGTGAAAAACCCATAGCCTTTTTCAGTAGAGCACTTAGAGATGCACCTCTAAATTACAAAATCATGGAAAAACAGGCTTTTTCACTTGTGAAAGCTATTCAAGACTTCAGAGTCTATATATTGTACTCCCATGTAGTAGCTTATATACCAAATGTTGTTGTCAAAGATATCTTGACTCAGGATGGAATTGAAGGCAAACGAGGTAAATGGATAGCTAATATATTGGAGTATGATATTGAAATAAAACCTACCAAGCTTGTAAAAGGACAAGGATTGGCTAAACTCATGACTGAAACAAACTTTCAAGCCCTGGATATTAATGAACTAGATAATCAATAGGAGATGGCAACTCCACAAATCAGCCAGGCCTTCTTAGAATCACCTTTGTATGCTGATATAACTCATGTATTATTAAACCTGCAGGCTCCTCTAGGGTTATCCAGAACAAAGAAAAGGTTTTTAAAGATGAAAGCTTCAAAATTATGTATTTTAGATAATGCTATTCTTTGGAAAAATCATGAAGGTATTCTATTGAATTGTTTAATAAAAGAAGAAGCTGACAAAGTTCTCAAATAATTTCATGCAGGAGACTGCGGTTGACATCTTTACTGGAAATCAACTGCAGACAAAATTCTAAGGACTAGATTTTACTGGCCAACCTTATTCGTTGATGTAAAGAAGTTTGTCACTGCTTGCCACAAATACCAAATTTTTTAAGGCAAAAGGAAACTATTACCCTTACCCTTGAGACCAATTGCCACTAAAAATCCCTTTCAACAATGGGGTTTGGACTTCATTGGAGAAATACACCCTCCCTCTTCTGGCCAACATACATGGATTCTTACTGCCACATACTATTTCACCAAATGGATAGAAGCCATTCCTTCTAGACAAGCTAATGATACAGTGATTATAGGATTCTTAGAAACCAACATATTATCTAGATTTGGTTGTCCTGGAAAGATCATAACCGATAATGCTGCTGCCTTCAAGTCCAAGAAAATGATAAATTTCTGTAACAAATACCATATCACTTTAGGCCATTCCATAGCCTATTACCCTCAAGGTAATGGTCTAGCTGAATGTTCCAATAAAAGCCTGATTATTATTATTAAGAAATTGTTGGAAGAGAACAAGAAAAACGGGCACAAGAAACTTACAAATGCACTATGGGCAGACAGACTTACTACAAAGAGATCTATTGGAACTAGCCCTTATGAGTTAGTCTATGGCATGGAGGTTGTGTTTCCTTCATCTTTAAGAGTTCCTGTAATGAAATTATTGCAAGAAGCTCAGGTAGAACCCAATGACATTCAAAGGAGAATAAATCAGACCATCCATTTGCAGTAGACCAGACTTCTACATTAGAGACAAAGTTCTAAGGTGGGATTCCAAGAGAGAAAACAAAGGAAAACATGGGAAGTTTGACTTCCTATGGAAATGGCCATTTATCATCCAGGCATTGCAAGGGAACAATACTTACTTTCTGAAGAGCCTGGATGGTATAGAAACAGAAGAAGGACCAGTGAATGGTCGAATGCTGAAACATTACTTTGATCCAGTTTTTTGATGTATTCTGACTCTAACATGTACATACTATATCCTTAATAATGTCACAGTTTGAATTGGATAGTAACTTGCTACAGTTGAAGCCCAAAGAGAAATCCCTAAGCTTCACAACTGTGTTGTCATATGTACAATAAAGCAACCAGCAAAAAGAGATTTCAGAACACAGTAAAAGTTATTCAAAAGGCCATCTGACCTGTTGCTATTGACTTTCCACCAGGGAAAGCCATCCCCAAGTGGAGCCACTATTATAATCCTATACCGATAGGTGTCATATTTCATGATTGACTTGTGGGGCTCTGTAATATGTCCATCCCTTTCCTTGTTGCAAAGGTTTTCCATATTATCAAAAAATCAAAAAATGTAAAAAATGTAAAGAGGGTATGCCCTAAAAGAAAAATCAAAGGGTAAAAAGAATAAAATGGTTAAAAAAAAAAAAAATTGAAAGAAATGAACCCCAAACAAAGAAAGACCAGGAAAGTCTGCAAGTCCAAAATGCCACTACTTTTTCATTTTCTGTAATAAACATTGTGTGCAGCTTGTTGAACTTTATGCCACAATTGCTGAAAGGCCAAACAGCTTAATCTTGGCTAGTTCATGTTTGAATTTCTTGTTTTAGAGATAGAGAATAAAAATCTAACCAAACTGCTTAATCATGGCAAATAAGTAGATAGGTAGAGAAGCAAAGGAGCTCAACAATTTAATCTAAGCCCTTGGAAGTAATAAGTGCAGACTTAGGTAGGCTTACCATGCAAAGAAAAGAAAAGTTGATGAGGGTTTGCCAGTCTAAGTGCATCCAGAGAAAGAAGAAAAAATGCTAGGCCAAGTAGGCAGAGTAGGTAAATTGGTGTTGCAAAATGATACATGTGATGGATAATGTTTCAAAAATGTGTTAACTTTCACTTCAATCACAAGTGCAGTGGCAGACATTATACTTGAAGCAGCTCAAGTGAGGCAAGGTTGAAATAACTAACTCCCCTTAATGTTTTACCCTAATCATTTTCTAATGTCCCCCCTAAAATATTAAGAATCTGTTCTTAATATCACTAAAAAATCATTCATTTCATTTCATAAACTCATTTCCTTAAGTAAATCCCTACTTTACTTGGGAAAATATATAAGGTCACCTCAAAAACCCTTTTGTCATCCTAAACCTAAGTTTAACTACAAAAGTCAATTGTTTTTAACTTAGTGCTTATTTTCAATTCATTTTTTCATATTAACGTTCAACTTTTATTATATAAATCCTAAATAAAAGTCATTACCCTATCCTGTATTATGTAAATATAATAAAAAACCCCAAAAACTATGTATCCCCGCCCCGTTCGAAATACGACCATATCACTATTTAACAAGGATTAACAGGTTTATTTGAAACCCGTTAATAACCTTCCCGCGTGCAATAATGGGTTAATTAATAACATCTCCCCCGACCAATCAAAAAACAATGCCAATATATTAAAAAACATATTTTATTACGGTCAGCTCACAAGTTAACCTCTCACCATATTCCATGAGTGCCCGCCGTCAGATCTCTTCCCACCCATCCGACGGTTGATAAACCATATCGCAACTGCCTTTGGACCGATGTTTAACTCACGGGGGACTGACGGTTTTGCCCCCGTACCGCTCCCACGCGTCACCCATCTGGGGTGATCACTTGCCCTCTGTCCAAAACCGCCCAGCCCCAAAAGTGGTGCGAGTAAAACCGCTTACCACCGCCCTCCGCTGACGTCACCCACCACATCACCTGCCCCCGTGCTCCCGCTAACGTCATCCATCCTTCAAATAAAAAATTCCCGCCAAAACTTCATTTTGTCGAAAAAAGGGTAAAATCGTCATTTTCGTTACATTTTCTACATACAGCGCTTCAGGCATTTAAAACTTTCGAGTTCACATTTCAAATTTTCAACTATCACCCGACCAGAAAAGCTACAACGCGAGCTCCGCAACCTTCCATTTAACCTGCATAGTGCAATCTTCCTCTTTAATATAGTTCGAAGCAACACTGAGGGACTTCCAGGCTCGCAGAAAAAGGAAATAAAAGGATATACAGGGAGATTGCTACCCTAACCAGTGGTCCTTCAGAGACACAAATTGCCAGAGGAAAGATGATTAGAAGACACGTTAGCTGTTTTTGTTTTACCACAACAAGATGGACAGTGATGAGCAGGAGTAAAAACACAATTAAAGTGTATCAGATTAGCATTAAAGGTGTCAGAGTAGAATTAAAAGCAGCAGGGAAGAATTAAAGAGCGGCAGATCAGAGTTAAAGGTATAAGTTAAGACAGGCAGCCAGCACAGAGTACTGAAGAAGACCAGCTGTTTGTATTTTCTTGTAAATTATTATTAGTCATCCTAGATATTATCTCACAGCTGTTATGAGATATTTTGTTGTATATTTTGAGCATAAATACCCCCTCCATTAGAGTATTGTGGGGTGTGGATTCCTAGACTCTGCTGTAATATTGAAATTTTGGAATAGAAATCTGTTTGAATCAATTGTTGCATGGCCTACTGGATGAAGGATTGAAGCAGAGGACTTGTCACAGATTTCTTGAATCAACCACTAGATCAATAAGTTCTCTATATCTTGTGTTTTATAGTTTTCCTTAATTTATTATATCATTTGTGTTTCATAAATCTGAATGATAAAGAAAATGTTAACTTCAGAATATGCTTGACTGCACTCTGTTTTCAGTCTTTATTGTTCTCTATGCTTTCTTCAGAATTAGAATAAGCAGTGAAATCTTAATTGCTCATGTTTCCTAATTCTTTCATATTGATTACTTGCTAAAGAATACTTAATTTCTCCTTACCAGTAATCATCCATTTTCCCTCTTTCAAAAGGTTGAAGGATTCTTAACTGCCCTTCACCCCATTTGAGCCCATTCCATCTATTTCAAGTCTCTATTTGTTCCCTGTTTGACTACCTTTCTCTGTGAAGCCATCCTCTGTTAAGAAACCAAATCCAAAAAGACATCTTCTTTGACTCCATTAGCCCAATGGACTGAACTACTCTGTTTTACCTCTCCATTCTATTGAATCTCACCACCCAAACTCAAACAAAACCCTTGAACTTCATAACTAGCCTAATACATTTTTAAAAAAAAGCTAAATCATAAAGAGAGAGCCCTCTCTGGATACAGATTGGCTAGATTTTGTTTCTAAAAGATTGGTCTGTGGTTACCTCGACATCTTTCCCTTTCTTACAAATTTTAGAAAACCCTGAGTGATAACATCATTGGTGACTCCACTGGTGACCTGAATAATTGTTTGTTACTATTGTTTATTTCATAAGCTATAGACGGAGTCTGAAATTAGCCAGGTTGCCTTTGAAATGCTTTTGCTTTGCAATTGCAGAAGTAAATGAATGCTACTTCAGTCTATCTCCGGTCTAGCTTATAGATTGGACAGTTGGTTTCAAATACTTGATCAGTTCCTTTTTTCAAAAAAGCCTTTAGGAAAATTCAAAACTCCCACATATAAAAACCTCCTAGAAGAGACTGTTAAAGTTGTATTGTTAAATCTATTTCAAGAAAAAACCAAAAACACACCTAGAAACTGGCTTCATAAAAGATTCATTACACCAGATCAAATCTTGATCCTAATCCCCCACCTGTGTTTGAAAACCCTAATCTGATTCCTAGGATTCTTAGAAGATAAGGGAGCCAAGAAAATTCTGCTAGTTCTCGGCCTCTATACAGATCAATATTCTGTCCTGTGAGGTAGATCTACCCTGAGGACAAACCTTCTGATAAGCATTTTGTAAACTCTTTATTTGAGACTTTTTTAGAATCTGGATTAACCCACACAGTTCAAAATCCAATATTCATTGAAAATTTGCAGATTGAAGTTGTTTTTTTTAAGCTGTGGTTCACGATCACTGAGTGGTCGCTACATCCACGGGAAAATATCGGGGCAGTTCCACCCGAAGGGATCTGCCCGTCGGCCAATCTTAACAGGCCTAACCCCGAGGGCGTCGAGGAGATTTGACCCCGTGACCTCCCAACTGGGAAAGTACTTTAGCAACGGGAACTCGACCAATTGAGCTATCCCTTGGGGCTTGCAGATTGAAGTTGTTACTTGACACCTTGACCGACATTTGCAGAACTGCATTCAATTTGAGCCTACCTCTGAAAGAACACCAAACCTTTCTGTGATTACTACAGCTTCTCCAAGTTCACCATCAGCACCTCCAACTACCCTTTCCACTCCTCCATCTACAACACACATTCCCATTGTTATCCCTACTCCTCTAGTTGTCACATATATTTCTGCAACCATGGCAAACCGATATACTCCCCTAAACTTACCTGCCAATCCAGGGGCTCTGCCCTAAGACTATCAAAGTAAAACCCCTCCTTTTGAAGGTACTGGCACTTACACAACTCAACACCATACCAATAAAATGATCGACTATTTTGAAAGTTATGAGATTGATGTTGATGATGTTAGAATGAAAGTATTTGTTCAAAGTTTAACTGGAGATGTTAGAACCTAGTTTAGAGCCCTCCCTGCAAATAATATCAATGACCCGCAAGCTCTTTATCAGACCTTCTTGAACAGATGGGAAAGGAAGAAAGATCCTCTCCACATTTTATCGGAATATGAAAACCGAAGAAGAGGCACACAAGAAATTGTCCAAGATTACTGTACCAGATTCAATAATGTCTACAATGCTATTCCTCAAAATCTCAGACCTCCTCCAGATTTGGCCTTGATCAAATTCCCTGATGCATTTGATTTTGATATGGCATACCAACTTAGGGAAAGAGCTCCTCGAAACTTAGAAGAGATGCACAGTATAGCCGTCAACGTTGAGGCCAACCTGATATCTAAACGATCTAGAGCCAGAACTGAAAGAAAGACACCTTTCAAAGAAGAACCTTCTGCCTTTGAAAAGAAATTAGATGATATTATTAAAGGAATGGATAGACTTGGAGATAGAGTAGAAACAATCGAGAGAAAATCCCCTTGGGATGGTCAGCCAAGCAATACTAGGAGAAATTCAAATTTCAAGAAAAACCAAAATCCTAACACTGGAAAAACAGGGCTTGACCAAAATACTAGGCCCCCATTTCAAGAAAATTATGCTGAGGCCTCAACCTTTGATGAACCAATAGAAGACACTTAAATTAATCTGATGGAACTCAATAATGAACAACAAGTTTTCTTGACCCAAGAGGATCAAGAAGCTCACATCCTTAAACAATTCCAAACTCAGTCAGGTGAAATATTTGACTTTAGGGAGGGATATGATACAGCCATTTAAGAAGTCCACAAACAATACAATCTGAGGAGCAGAAAGATAGATGTCCCTGAAACCAGTAAACAGAAAGATACCAAGCAGCCTAAAAAAGGTAAGATCAGTGCCCCCCTATACATATTCTTTCTAAAACATATCCTAACCCTAATAACCAATTGTTGAAGATGTATCAGATAATCAACCACCTAACAGACAACCTTTCACTTCTATTCCTTCTAAAGGAAAAGTAGGGGAGCCTCTAAAACTTGATTTGAAGCAATTTCAGCCCATAATTTCACTCCTGAAGAGGAGAAAAACGCAGAAAATCTAGCTGTCTGAAATACAAGAACTCAAACCAAAAAACCTTTCTATCTTGAGACAGAAGTATGCAAACTAAAGATAGTTGTTCCATTATCAGAATTAGCTAAACATGATGTCTACAGAATTCAAATCAACAGATCACTCAAAATTTCTGTGAACGAAGATTCAGTAAATGTTTTTGATGACCAGCCTGAATTAATATTTGGCCCTGGAGTAAATGGAGAAATAGTAGAGAAAGAAGTTCCTCCTTTCTATGTAGGTTTAAACATATATGATAAAATACTCCATAATGCCATGTTTGATTCTAGTGCTTCCCATAACTTAATGCCTAAATCTGTAATGGAGAGATTAGACCTTGACATCACTAGGCCATATAAAGACCTTTTCTCTTTTGATTCAAGTCAGGTCAAATGTTTAGGTTTAGTCAAAGACTTATGTGTGTCACTAGTCCAATATCCTGCCAAAACCATCTTAATGGACATAGTAGTAGATGATATTCTACCAAAGTATGGCATGTTATTATTTAGATCTTGGGGTGCAAAGCTTCAAGGATCTCTACAGTTAGACATGTCTTACGCTACTATTTCAGTGTTTGGTCAACCCAAGAGACTATACAGAGAAACCTTAATGAAGTATGTAGTAAGTAGTCAAGAGAAACCTCAAAACTTCCCTATCTACTCAGTACATTCAAATATGGATTCTTTTATCCTTTACAATGCTGAAATTGATCCCCCACATGCAATAAAAGTTTTAGCAGATAAAACGAAAGAAATAGCAAATGAAAAATCTAGTGTTCGAATCCAAGAAATTTCTGAAAATCATGAAACATCAGATAAACTAGAAGGAACTGAAAAACTAGATCTCCCTATTGAACAGATCCCAGAAACTCCAGATACTAATTACAAACATGAAATCCTTTGGTACTTAGAATTTGATGGTTCTCTGAACAAATTAGGAGCAAGAGCAGGAGTCTGGGTGCACAATCTTGAAAACAATCATGCTGAAGGCCATGCCTATAGGTTAAACTTTAGGTCAACTAATAATATGGTTGAATACGAAGCTCTATTGCTAGATCTTAAACTGGTCAAGAAATTGGGAGCCACTAGAGTGTCAGTCCTAGGAGATTCTGATTTAATCATCCAATAGATAAAAGGGAAGTTATTAACAAATGATCCCAAATTAAGAGAGTACAGAGGAACAGCTATAGAGATCCTCAATACATTTCCAGAAACTCAGCTTGCCAAAATCCCGAGTAAACATAACTTGCAAGATCATAGCCTGGGAATGTTTGCCAGCACCTGTAAATTACCATTTGAACCAAATCATCAATTCACAGCTGAAGTTAGACACAGGCCAGCCATACCTGATAATGTGAAGAACTGGCAAGTATTTGACTGTGATAATCAGATCAACAATTTTATAACCCTAGAAGAAGAATTTTCTAGCACTAACGTAGATGGAGATACAGTTAGTGAGTTTGATCCAACAAATCAGATAGAAACAGACATTTCAGCAGAAAATGCAACTCAAATGCTTCATCTAATGAAATTTACCAAAAAGGAAATACATGATCTTAAAGAAACAGATGTTGATGAGATTATTGAAGCAGAATCTGAAATTATCAATTTGAAAGACAAGCATTTGCCCAAAGGATTAACTCCTTTGGAAGATCTCTTTGATTTCAATGACATTCCAAAGAAACCCCAAATGGAACCTCTAAAAGCAGACATTGAAGACTACAACATAGTAACTAAAGAGAATCCAAAAATGCTAAAATTGTCCAAATCTTTGCCCCCAGATAAAAAACTTAAGTATGTTGAACTGATCAAAGAATTCCAGGATGTTTTTGCCTGGAGCTATGAAGACCTGGAGTCTTATGACACCTTTGTAATTCAGCATACCATACCCATCAAGGAAAATAAAAAACCATTCAAACAAAAGCTCAGAAGAATCAACCTTGTACTGCTTCCTTTAATTGAAAAAGAAATCAAATGAATGCATGATGTAGGGATAATTGCTCCAATCATATTTTCCAAGTGGGTATCTAATTTAGTGCCTACCAGGAAGAAAACAAGAGAAATCAGATTATGTGTTGACCTAAGAAATGTAAACAAAGTTTCTTTGAAGGACAATTACCCTTTACCTAAGATGGATCATATTTTACAAAGAGTAGTAGGTGCTTCTAGGCTTTCACTTTTGGATGGGTTTTCAAGTTATAATCAGATTCTAGTTCATCCTGATGACCAAGAAAAGGTTGCATTTAGAACACCATGGGGTACATTCAAATATGTTAAAATGCCATTCAGATTTAAGAATGTAGGGGCAACCTTTCAACGAGAAATGGATATAGCTTTTGCAAAAGAAATTCACGATTTTCTGGTTATATATCTAGATGACCTCACTATGTTTTCTAGATCAGATTAGCAACGTTTAGATCATTTAAGACAAGTGTTTTTTAAATGTAGAAAGTATGGTATTTCATTAAATCCTAAAAAGTCTTTGTTTGGTCTAAAAGAAGGCAGACTGTTAGGCCATATCATCTCCAAAGATGGCATCAGAATTGATCCTGCTAGAATAGAAGTTATTCTGCAAATACCCCACCCCAGAAATGTCAAAGAACTTCAAGTTTTCTTAGGGAAGATTAACTTTTTGAGAAGATTCATATCTAATTTGGCTGAATTAATTAGATTGCTGAATAATATGTTAAAATAGGATTCAAAGGTTAAATGGACAGTAGAAGCCAAACAAGCATTTGAAGAAATTAAATTTGCCTTGACTAGAACACCAGTCCTCACAAGTCCAAAGTTTGATAGAAACTTCATAATTTTCTCATTTGCATCAGAACACACTATAGCAGCTATTTTAGTACAAAAAGATGATCAAGGATGTGAAAAACCCATAGCCTTTTTTAGTAGAGCACTTAGAGATGCACCTCTAAATTACAAAATCATGGAAAAATAGGCTTTTGCACTTGTGAAAGCTATTCAAGACTTCAAAGTCTATATATTGTACTCCCATGTAGTTAGTTTATGTACCAAATGTTGTTGTCAAAGATATCCTGACTCGGGATGGAATTGAAGGCAAACGAGGTAAATGGATAGTTAATATATTGGAGTATGATATTGAAATAAAACCTACAAAGCTTATAAAATGACAGGGATTGGCTAAACTCATGACTGAAACAAACTTTCAAGCCCTGGATATTAATGAACTGGATAATGAATAGGAGATGGAAACTCCACAAATCAACCAGGCCTTCTTAGAATCACCTTGGTATGCTGATATAACTCATGTATTATTAAACCTGCAGGCTCCTCTAGGGTTATCCAGAACAAAGAAAAGGTTTTTAAAGATGAAAGCTTCAAAATTATGTATTTTAGTAATGCTCTTTTTTGGAAAAATCATGAAGGTATTCTATTGAATTGTTTAATAAAAGAATAAGCTAACAAAGTTCTCAAAGAATTTCATGCAGAAGATTGCGGTGGACACCTTTACTAGAAATCAACTGCAGACAAAATCCTAAGGGCTGGATTTTACTGGCCAATCTTGTTCGTTGATGTAAAGAAGTTTGTCACTTCTTGCCACAAATGCCAAATTTTTGAAGGCAAAAGGAAACTGTTACCCTTTCCAATCTTAATTATTCAAGGGGATGTCTAGGTTAATGTCCATAGTATTAGGTTAATTATGAGCTTCAAGTTTAGTCACATTTTGATCATCCCTATTGAAATGTTTCTTATTGATCACATCATGCTCCCAAATATGTGACTCATCTTGATTTTGAAGGAAATTTTTTATCTCATTATCATTTTGGAATACAGGTTAGTTCTCATTATGATTAGGAATGGAAGGTCGATAAATGGTGTCTACATCACATCTTCCTAATTCACAAATGATTTCATCAATGCATTGGGAATTTTATGTAGCTACAACTAAAGCATTGACCATTGAGTTGAGGGATA
>Ga0115851_100808_pt1 | contig 15393 bp, 17 predicted proteins | sample InSIn2gowninarea_FD_83865 | JGI IMG/M metagenome (GOLD analysis project Ga0115851, IMG submission 83865)
CAGTGCTAATAGATTAAAATGTCCCTGATATTTCACCCAGTCATGTAGATTGTAAAAAATGATATGGAAATAGTGCCAAAGCCAAGAATTTCATTCTCTTTGTTCTTACTCAATCATAAATTGTAAAGGTTATGCATTGTAAGTCTGCTAAGGATGTGTGGGAAAAGCTTAATCAGAGTCATGAGGGAGATGACAAAGTCAAGCAGGCAAAACTTCAAACCTTCAGAATGAGGTTTGAGAACTTGAGCATGAGTGAGGATGAAACCATTGTAGAATACTTCCTCAGAGTTCATGAAGTAACCAATATGATTATAGGACTTGGTGAATAGGTCAATGGAGAGATGATTGTTTAGAAAATCTTAAGGTCTATCCCCATGAGATTTAATGTGGAAGTTTCAACTATTAAGGAAATGGATAATTTAAATGATCTCAAGATGGACCAGATGTTTGGTACTCTCACAACCTATGAGATGAGAGTAGTAAGAGGTAATTTTGAACCTAAGTCAATAACATGTAAAGTATCCAAACACACTGAGGAGCACAAAGATCATCAAGACTACTCAAATTGTGAATCTGATTAGGAGCTCGCTTAATTAGCAAAGAAATTGAAGCGTAGATTAGGAAAATATAAAGGAAAGTTTCCATTTAAATGTTTTTACTATCGAAGAGTTGGACATTTTTAGACCAAATGCCCTTAGAAATAAAAATTTGAAAATGAAGATGATCAAAAATTTGAAACAAAATTTTATAAACATCACAAAAAAAAGTTCTATAAGAAAAATGGGTTCTACTCCAAAGGGTATAGATCAACACAAAAGTCAAAAAGTGAAAATCATTTAGAGGATGATTGATGTAAGTATTTACTTGTGGCTTTTTGAATAGGATCCAATAACAACGTGTTATTGACTTTGAAAAGGAAGAAGAAGAATAAGTAGTAGCAGACCTTGAAGGGGAACTCATCACTGCTCTTAATGAGTTAAAGAAGGCAAGGAAAAGGAATAAGAAGCTGAAGGAAAAATTACAATGTGTTGAAGAAGGTATGAATAATTTTGATAATCAGGAGTTTTTTAATCAAAAAGAAAAGTTTGAAGAAACTATTAAGATGAAATATAGTTTAGTCCTTCTACTCAAATAAAAACAAGGAACATTTGAGAAACTAGAAGAAGAGAACAAGAAATTGAAACAGGAACTCCTCAAGACAAGGAAGGAAATGATCTAAATAAGAGGAAAATATGAAACTATGTCCTTCGAAGTTAAACTAGAAGAAGGTAAAAAAAGGGAATATGTTCTTCAATATTTTATCCATCAATGGGAAGAGAACTATGAGAGACTTGAAGTAGAGGTTGTCTCTCTATAAAAAATGGTTGAGAGAATGAAGACCGATAAAGGTTTAAATGAAACATTTGCAGGAGGCACAAGGAAACTAGATCAAATTCTAAATAGACAAAGCCCTCGAGAATTAAAACATGTACGGGATAGTCAAAGAAAAATTAATGGTCTATGGAGAAGACAAACTTTGGGTTTACATAATTTGAAGAACAATAGATCTATGCAAGGAAGCATCAAGAAAGAATCAATGAAGATAAAAGAGCAGTGGGGAAAAGAGGATATCATCAATGGAGAACGAATAAAACAAGGAGACATCCAAGTACCTTTATGTAAACAATCATAAGACTTATAGCAATAGGAATGCCTATTCAATTTATGTTCATTGTTATAAGTGTCATATCTTTGGACATAATGTTATTGATTATAAAAGGATCAAGTCTGAAATGAAAATCCTAGATATAGTTAGTACCAGGATTTTAGATCTCAAAGATCTCCTCTCAGAGATCAAATTTTTTTCTCTTCCTTGATAAGAAAGTAGAATGACTCAAATGTAATAATTTTGGGCACCAAGGAAGTGAGTGTAGAAGTAGGTTTGAATACCTATCTATGTTCCAAAATACTAAAAAAGCAACTATCCAAAAGGATAAGAGGAGTTGGAAATGAATGATTGAAAAGAGGATGAAATGTAGACTCGCTCTATCAGGCCATAGTCAAGAGAATATATGGCATGTGGATAGTGGTGGTTCCAAGCATGTAAATGGGGAGAAAATAAAATTTACGTTTCTAAAATAAAAGGACAGAGGAAACAATGTCAGCTTTGGAAACATTTCTCTATAAAGAATTAAGGGTAAACGAATAGTGAGGCTTGATCAAAACACAAAGGAAAAATAAGTGTTGTATGTGGAAGGTCTCAAGCACAACTTTCTTAGTGTGAGCCATATGTATGATCATGAATATGATGTAACCTTTAGATCCAAGGATTATGAGATATGAAATATGAAGGATGGAAAGCGAGTAGCAAAAGTAATTGGAACTCACAATAATGTATATGTATTTGATGAATCTAGAGTAAGTTTCAATTTAAGAAAGAAAAATGAACCATGGTTATGGAACATGAGGCTTGGCCACAATAATTTTGATAATTTGATAAAAGTCAGAAATGTAGGTTTTAACCCTATACAAAAATTACCTGCATACAAATTCTAAAACACAGAAAATAAATAATGCGAGAGCATAACACATAAAACATATATACACATATATTTTCCCTTGGATCCCAAAACCAGGACTACCAGCTTGATTTTTCATTATGTTCCTTTCAATGTTACAATACATATTTATACATGATGAAGCATCCAATACCATGGACCAAAAACCATCGCATCCAAAACCATGGACCGAAAACCATCACATCCAAAACCATGGATAAAAAATCATCACATCCAAAACCATGTGTGAAAATCATGCACAAAACCATAGGTAGGTCTGCCCAACTTAATATAGGGTCCAAAACCAACCCCATAGAGTGGGGTTACTTGCACCCCTCAAACCCTCGCTACGCAATGAACACAATGAAGGGGGGGCTCCACCCCCCTTCTAATCCCCTGGTTAACTACGTGGGATAGTCGTGCAAAGAATATAACACAACCCAACATTCTCCCACTTGTTGTTTTCTTTCCACAGGTGGCCACAAGAGAACTTAGTCATTTATCCAGCCCTGCAATGCGCATTGTTTCTCTACACCAAGAGAACCTCTCATAGCTCACAAATTTTGTTAATGCATCTATAGTATTCTTCACAGTGTCCACCTTTACTAGCAACACCTTTTTGTCTTCTACCATATCCCTCACAAAGTGATACTGAACATCAATGTGCTTTGTCTTTGAATGATATGTGCGGTTTTTTGCCAAGAAAATTGCACTTTGGCTGTCACAATCTATCCTTATAGTTCCCTGTACTAATGCCATACTTGAACAAAATCTCTACAACCAATCTACTCCCTTGCTTGCATGAGTGGCTGCCATTTATTCTTCCTCTATAGTTGATAGTGCCACTATAGATTGTTTCTTACTCATCCAACTGACTCCACCTCCAAATAGGTTAAACGCATACCCAATTGTAGATCTTCTCTGATCCAGATTTCCAACCCAGTCTGCATCAACAAAGCCACGAATATCCAACACTCTGTCCAATCTTGGTTTTCCTTGATAGCACAAACCATAATCACTAGTGCCATGCAAATATCTGAAAACCTGCTTCACTGATGTCTAGTGCTCCTTCCTTGGTTTTGACATAAACCTCCTCAATACACCCACTGCATGTGCAAGGTATGGTCTAGTATAGACCATCGCATACATCAGGCTACCGACTACACTTGCGCATGGAACACAAGACATGTCCTCTTCCTCTTCTTGTGTCTTGGGACACTGTTCAGTAGATAAATCTACACCTACATGAATAAGAACCTTCACCGATTTACTATCCTGCATATTAAACCTTTGCAATATTGTCTCGACATACTTCCTCTGGTTTAACCAGAGCTTCCTCTTTGTCTAATCTCTTTTAATTTCCATGCCCAAAATATAATTCACATCAATAAGAGCTTTCATGTCGCATTTGGAGGGCAAATGGGTCTTCAAATCCTTGATAATTTATTTTTCATTTCTAACCAAAAACATATCATCAACATACAAGACCAAAGAAATAACATGGTCACCAATTAATTTAAAATGAACACAATGATCTGCTTTGCTTCTAGTGAAGCCAAGTCCTTGTATAAATGTATCATGTTTTTGATACCACATCCGTGGCAACTTTTTTAACCCACACAGAGACTTCTTTAACTTGTATACCAGTTCTTTCTTACCCTTCACCGCAAAGCCTTCATGTTGCTTTACGTAGATCTCCTTTTCCAGTTTCCCATGAAGAAATGATATCTTCATATCCATCTGTTCTACCTTAAAATCAAAAGCAGTAGCAACAGATACAAGTAATTTAATAGAAGTTACCTTCACAACAAGAGAAAAAATATCACCAAAGTCAATTCCCAACACCATTCCACCTTGCAATTTCAACTTTACTTTTCCGCAACAAATGATTCTAGCCTTCCTATCATCCCCTAAGAATACATCATCACCATTGTAATACTTGCAGAACCACTCTTTATGGGGAGTGAAGTGAAAGAATGCACCTGAGTCAATCAACCATTCCTAATGATCTACATGTGTACTTGAAGAAGCCAAGTACACATCCCCACCTTCATTTGAGGTAGTTTTCGCCTCTACAGAAGTAGCATCATCAGATCCGTTTCCTTTATTGGGAGCTTTAGATTTACAGTCCCTTTTGTAGTGCCCTTCCTTTTTGCATTTCCAGCACACCATCTTTATAGGTTTTCCTAAAGATTTAGATCTCCCTTTAGATTTAGACCTCCCACTCAATGACTCATTTTGTTTATGTTCTAGGACCGTCCTTGTACAGAAAAGGAATCACCATTCTGGCTCTCCATATTTTTTTGTCTCATCTCCTCTGTCAATAAGGATGAGACTATTTCATCAAACTATAAGGCAGTTGCATTGCTAACTATTGTAATAACTAGACTATCCCACAAATCTGATAGAGAACACAACAAACTAATGCACTTATCCTCATCTAAAATTTTGGTATCAATAGATGATAAATAACTTACCACAGTATTAAATGCATTCAGATTCTCTATCACTGAGTCTCCATCTTTCATCCTCAGGTTATACAACTTTTTTCGTAGGGACAATTTATTCACCAGAGACTTAGATTTATACAAAGTCCCTAACTTGTCCCAAAAAGCCTTCACTGTAGCTTCCCTTGATACATTCAACAATACTAAATCTGAGACACAGAATCGTATTGTGCTCTTTTCCTTCCGATCCAATTTCTTCCATTCTCCATTAGACACTCGTGTTAGTTTAGTACCCAAATCTACCATGATCCATTGATCTTTATTCACCAACAAATCCTCCATCTCAAATTTACACAACTCAAAACTCTCACCATTAAATTTCTTGATCTCTATCTTTCCACTTCTCGTCATCTTCTTTCACTACTAGAATAGATCCCACAGATTTCCCACTAAACTGGGTCTACCACAGGCTCGAGCAAAATCGCTCAGCAACAAAGTCGTCCCCTTGAAACCAAAACAACTCTGATACCAAATGTAGGTTTTAACCCCATACAGAAATTACCTGCATACGAATTTTAAAACACAAGAAATAAACAATGGGAGAGCATAACACATAAAACACATATACATAGAGATTTTCCCCTAGATCCAAAAACCAGGACTACTAGCTTGATTTTTCATTATGTTCCTTTCAATGTTACAATACATATTTATACATGTGGAAGCATCCAATACCATGGACTGAAAACCATCATGTCTAAAACCATGGACCAAATACCATCGCATCAAAAACTGTGGACCAAAAACCATCGCATCCAAAACCATGTGTGAAAATCATGCACAAAACCATAGGTAGGTCTATCCAACCTAATATAGGATACAAAATTGAATTTTTTCATGGCCTTACCTGGACCCCATACAATGGGGTTACCTGCACCCCTCAAACCCCATGTGACTCGTCTTGCTATGCAATCGATACAACGAAGGGGGGTTCCGCCCCCCTTCTAACACCCCAGTTAACTACGTGGGCTAGTCATGGAAATAATATAACACAACCCAACAAGCAAGCTGGGAGTGGTGAGAGGATTACCAAGACTATCAAGGCCTAATAACTCAATTTGTAATTTTTTCCAATTTGGAAAGCAAACTAAGACTCATTTCAACCGAAAAGAGTTCTCCTCATCTAGACCAGTGGAGCTCATTCACAAAAAGATTTGTGGCCAAACTAGAGAAAAAAACCCCAAAAGGAGAAAAGTATTTCATGTATCTCATTGATGATTTTACCAGGGCCACTGGGATTGTGCTCTTAAAGGAAAAGTTAGAAGAATTTAATAATTTTAAAAAATTTATAGTTCAAGTAGATATTGAGAAAGACGTAAAGGTAAGATTTTTCGGATCAGATAGAGGAGGAGACTACACTTGAAGAGAGTTCGAATAATTTTGTAAAGAACATGACATTAGAATGTAGAATTCAGTGGCTAAAACTCCACAAAAAAATGGAGTAGTGAAGAGAAAGAACAAAACAATACAGGAAATGGCCAAAGCAATGTTGTTGAAGCATATGTGTCTCACATCGTCTAGGGAGAAGTAGCACAGGCACCAATGTATATGTCAAACAGAACTCAACTCAGGCCTAATAGTAATAAAACACCTTATGAGTTATGGAAGGGAATACCTATATCAATTAAGCACCTCAGGGTGTTTGGGAGAAAGTGCTTTATCAAAAGGAATGATAAGAATCCTTGAAAGTTTGACTCTCATGCTAACAAGGGCATATTACTCGGGTACCCCACTCGAAGAAAAGGATATAATTGTTAAAATAATTAGACAAATAATATTGAGGATTGTATTGATGTGACAGTAGATGAAATAAATTCACAATCTAAGTCCTGTAAGAGAGGCATGAACTTAAACGGTGAAGAAAATCTAGATATGAGGTTCATAGATAAAGAAGAAACATATTCAAATAGTGAAGGGGATGAATAAGGCACAACTCCAAGGCCAAAGATACCTTGTAGGTATGTACAAAAACAAAAACTTGAGAGTAATATACTTGGATATAAATACATTTTGTTGAAACTAGGAGGAAATGTGTTGGCAATACAAGATGTAAATATGGCTCTATTCTCACAGATCGAACCCAAGAGTCTAAGCCAAGCAAGCGAGGACAACTTTTCGGTGAAAGCTATGAATGAAGAACTTGACCAGATTCAAAACAGGGACACTTGGGAGCTCGTTGCAAGACCCATAGAGGAAAATGTCATTGGGACCAAATGGGTTCTCATAAACAAGTTGAATGAGAAGGATCAATTGATCAAGAACACAGATCAATTATTCTACAAAGGGTATGATCAAATAGAAGGGCTAGATTTTAGGGGAACCTTTTCACTAGTATAAATACAATCTGGATAATGTATCATATGACACCATGCTATGAATTTAATAATATAACCCATAACATTAGAATGTAATGTTTTTGGATTGTAATTGGAAGTTTAAAACATGTTCCATAATATTTTACCATCAAATCTACTCTATAGGCCTTCCTACCATCATCCAAATATGACCATAATTAGTCTATATAGTTATACCACAAAGTGATGCCATAAGAATATTTGTAAATTAAAAACACATGATTTAGTTACATTAGTTAATACAAATCGAATATTAGAGTTAGTATGAGCTTAAAACCATGTTCCAATCCTTGCAGTATACCACATATGATCAAGGTTTTTAACTATGCCCATTTAGCCTTTCATATGATAACATAGAGATAAATGTGTAAGCCAAATTCTTAACATGAGTCATCAACTATAAAAGGCAGTTTTAAAGTTTCTCAACACTAAAGCAATACCCGTAATAAACAAAGTGTCAATAATGTTCCTGTGAAGGGTAGAATCATGTGCCATATAGTGATATAATAAAATAAATCATATCCAATATTTTTACTTGGAGAGTCTACCTACTTTAGTTTGAGCATAAAACATGGATTAAGATTTTCAACAATTTAAACACTTCTCTAAGAAGTCGGGTATATATGTGTCAACATAGAGGTCATAGTTTTAATTTGATTTTATAGTTTGACTAGGTCTGAGAACTAATAAATTTGTTGATTTGATTGCTTTATTGAAGGAAGATTGAGAGAATTTCTTTCAATCATATTTATAAATAAAGAAAATTTATGCAAATGATTTTAGAGACAGTGAAACTCATATGATATTTATTCAATAGCACATTTTGAAAGACTAGGGACATACATCTAGCACATTTTGAAAGACTAGGGACATACTTCTAACACTCTTGCCGGGTTCTAGATGTAGAATATTGTTTAGAAAATTTGATCTATTTTATGCTTAGGAATAAATATATAAGTTTTGGTTTCAATAAAAATATATTAAGAAATTAGGTTTTGTTCTTTGTTGAAGAGGAAGCTCTAGGAAAAATCTCTTGAAAATGGCAAAAGAGAAAAATCGTTATTATTGTGACGATACTCTCAAATTTCTTCCCTTTAAAGATAATATCAAGCACATTGAGAAAGAAATCAAGGACGATCATGCTAAATATAGTGATAATGATAATTCATTTATAAATAAAAATATATAAAAATAAAAAATATAATTTTAATTAATTAAATTAAAATTTCATAAAATTTAAATTAAATTTTCAAACAAAATATTATAAAATTATAAAAATAGGAAAGTGCATTTTAACTTAGAATTAATTATTTCGTAGGTTAATAATGATAAATTGTTTAATTATTTAATAGGTTGAAGATGAGAAATTGCCTAAAGAAATTACAACACACCATCTTTTTAAGAACTTCCAAGAGATATTACAAATAAATTTAACTTGTAAACTCACAATGGAGTATTGATAATAATTAAAAACTACCAAGAGATATTACAAATAAATTTAACTTGTAAACTCATAATGGAGTATTGATAATAATTAAATATTTGAAATTACATGAGTGAAGATGAGAATCTATCAATTACTATGAAAATAGTGTGGATTATTGAATTTTTTTATTTTTTTGGGGGGTTGGTAAAGTATTGTTTGATGATATATTGAATATTTTTATATTAAAATGTGATACAAGTGATGTGTTTGGATTATATAAATGTTAGTGATTTTTTTGGTAATATTAGTGTATTTCATTCATTAAGTTTTTGGTTTAATATTTTTTTAATATGTAAAAGAGAGAGTAGACAAAGAAGGGACACATAACAAGATAATTTGTTGTTCTTCTAAATATTTAGATAAAGGATGAATTAATTACTAACCATAAGATTCGATTCAAATTTTAATGAAATTAAATAAATTTATATATAATAATAATAATTTAAACATTTAGTAAACAATAAAAAATTATAATTATAATTATAAAAATATCATAAAAGATGTTAATTTTTTTGTTTAAAAATTCATGCTAAATATTTTTTTATAACTAAAAATAACGGGACAATAAAAAAATAATAATTATTTTTATATATTTTGTAATTTTAAATTAACTTAAAAGTTTAATAGGCTAAAATTTTGTTTAATTAATTATGTGAGGATATTGGGATTAAATTACCTTAATTTAAAATTACACTGAAATTTATAATGAAAAAACTTATTATGGCATTTTATATCGACATTTTTCATGGACTTTAAGAAAAATACACACAAACACAAACACACACATATTTTTAAATGATCAAGGTAGAAACTATTTACAATGATAAATTTTTTATGTCCTTCACATGCGTTTTCTGTGAAGTAGAGGGATGGGGTGAGATGTTGCGATCCCACTGAGATAGACACTCGAGGGACATGGAAGTTCAATCCCTATGATTTTTCAATAAAATGCTACATATTTTGGGAATTAGTACATTCATCTCCATGATGCAAATCCCATTACATTCATTTCTCCTATCCACCACTATGCATCTTCTTTCACACTTACTACTATGCATGTCATCCTAGAGCATTGATATGTTGTTCCAGTATGACTTGTCTTTGTATTTAGTTTGGATACTTTCTTTAACACTCTAACTTCTTTTTGGATCAATAGTTTTGAGGTCCTTTGGATGGGTTTTACATCAAGTAGAGTGGTGGAGAGGGGGTGTTCTCATCCCACTGAGACAAATTCTCAAGGAACATGGCAACACATCCCTGATGAGTTTGTGATAACATACAAGTCATCAAGGAATTAATTTCATGTCACATATCTACAACATTAAAACACACATGTCAACTGTGTAAATTCTATTGCATTCAAGTGTTTGTCCTACCGTTCCACATATTTTCTCACTCAAGTTATTGATCATGCCACCCTGGAGCATTAATGATGCTCTTCCATTGGGACACATCTCTGGATTTAGTCTCAGCAATAGTTTTTAGACTTAATTTATTTCAAATCTACATCAACCTCTAAAAACATCTCCTTTTTCAACATGGACATAGCGATTTCGATTCTTAAAACCTTTATGCTTACAAATCTACAATGCAATATTTTAAGATTATGTTCATCCCCAAGAGTTAGCTCAACTAGTTGATTCCCTATTGTTAAGTACCTCACTAATCAGGAGGTCATAGGGTCAACTCTCCTCGATGTCCTTGGGTTTAGGTCTTGCTAGTCTGGCCGACGGGCTTTAAAAGATTCCCTTCAGGGTTGATCTACCTAGATTTTTCCAATTATAAAAATATGATAAAAGATGTTAATTTTTTTTGTTTAAAAATTCATGTTAAATAATTCTTTTATAACTAAAAATAATGGGACAATAAAAAATAATTATTATATTTATATATTTTGTAATTTTAAATTAATCTAAAAGTTTAATATGTTAAAATTTTCTTTGATTAATTATGTGAAGATATTGGGATTAAATTACCTTAATTTCAAATTACACTGAAACTTATAATGAAAAAAAGTATTATGGAATTTTATATTGACATTTTTGATAGAATTTAAGAAAAATACGCACAAACACAAACACAAACACACACATATTTTTAAATGATCAAAGTAGAAAATATTTACAATGATAAATTTTTTAAGTCCTTTGGATGGGTTTTCTATGAGGTAGGGGGATTGGGTGAGATGTTCCGATCCCACTGAGATAGACACTCGAGGGACATGAGAGTTCAACCCCTATGAGTTTTCAATAACATGATACATATTCGGGGAATTAGTACATTCCTTTAAATGATGAAAATCCCATTACATTCATTTCTCCTATCCACCACTATGCATCTTTTATCACACTTACTACTACTCATGTCATCCTAGAGCATTGATATGCTCTTGCACTGTGACCTGTCTTTGTATTCAGTTTGGACACTTTCTTTAACACTCTAATTTCATCTTGGATCAATAGTTTTGAGGCCCTTTGGATGGGGTGTTATCATCCCACAGAGCCAAATTCTCAAGGAACATGGCAACACATCCCTTATGAATTTGTCATAACATACAAGTCATCAAGGAATTCATTGCATATCGCATATCTACAACATTAAAAAACACATGTCAACTATGTAAATTATATTACTATCAAGTGTTTGTCCTACCATTGAACATATTTTCTCACTCAAATTATTGATCATGGCACCGTGGAGCATTGATGATGCTCTTCCATTCGGATTCGTCTCTGGATTTAGTCTCAGCACTAGTTTTTAGACTTAACTTGTCTCAGATCTACATCAAGCTCTAGAAACATCTCCTTTATCAACTTGGCCATAGTGATTTTGCTTCTTATAACCTTTATGCTTACAAATCTACATTGCAATTTTTTAAGATTATTTTCATCTAGCCATTTGATGGGAGGAAAGTAGGAAATTACCTCTATATAAATTGTGAGTTATAACAACCCCAAGGGTTAGCTCAACTAGTCGAGTCCCTGTTGTTAAGTACCTCGCCGATCGAGAGGTCACAGGGTCAATTCTCCTTGATACCTTTGTGGTTTTGACTTGCTAGTCTGATTGACAGGCTCTTAAGGATTCCCCTTGGGTTTGATCTGCCTAGATTTTTCCAAGGAAAAAGAAATCAATTGTGAGTAAGAACTATTAGCATGGCCTTCCTGGTCCTACACCACACATATCTATAAAATTATATTCTTTGGGTTATCTGTTCCATAGGAAATATTTGAGGAGGGAACAAAACAATTGCAAAATGTACGTAGAGTCTCATTTTTTTTGTTTGAGGAGACTGCTACTACAAAGAACCAATCATTGACCTTCTTTTGAAGCCTTTATTCATCCTTATAAGTATATATTTATTTGTTCTCTCTAGTCCTTGAATTGGGTGTCTAGGTTACATCTCCTATATTGAGAAGATTGCACACTTGGGATTTTTACATCTTGCAAGAGAGTCATACATCCTATATAGTTATGAGAAGTTCTGGTTTTAGAGTGGCCTTCCATATTCTAGTTCTTTGTGTTAGTAACCTTAAACGAAATCCTAGTGGACAATCTCATCTTATATTTGAGTCCACCAATCCTTTCTTCAAAGTCTATTGGACACTTAGCACTCTCTGGATAGATAATGGTTGTGAGTGTGTTTCCATTGACGTCAACCAAGTTAGCATGGTGATTGGTAGTCCAGGAGGAATCCCATGGTTGTTTCATTGCTTTGTAGAGAATCTTCATAGTAGTAAGCTTCCTGAAGAAGCCATAAAATTATGACTAGAGTGATTGATAGTTTAGGATTAGGAAGAATCCTATGCTATCTACACGCTTTTGGTAGAGAATTATTATAGCAGCAGGCTTATTGGAAAATCTATAAAATGATGACTATGGTGAATTGGGGGTCTATGTTATTGACACCATATTTTAGGTTTGGAGCCATTTTCTATGTAGCTGATTGGCTCAAAGCCTTCATTGGACCCTCTCCATTAAAAAATTATCTGAGAGAGATTTCCAATAGTGTGTGGAAGTCTGAAAATGTATTCCTAGATCAAAGTTATGGACTACCAAAATCCTAAGTAGGGTGAAATATTGAAGGCCGGTAACATATCAAGATGTGAAACATGAGAGGTGAGTAGAGTGAAAGGATGGATATCGGGGGTCAGAGCCTATGTTCATGAGAAGGCTAATATCATAGTAGCTCATATTGAGATATTGGAAGATGGAGGCAATCAAAACATTGGATGTTGGAGTACATCAGGACTTGATATCAGAACCTTAGAGTAGGGGGAATATTAGAATGTTGATGTTATTAGAACCTAAGAACCTCGTAATTCCTTGTAATTCGAACTCCTTGAAAGTGTCTAGGTTTGCAAGGGATAAGAAAAACAAAGGAATTTGGTGCACGACCAGGGACCATGGAGGAATTTTCTCTCTCCTCTTAATCAACACATTTTCATAGGTGATTGGTCCTTAAGAACCGAAGTGGGAAATGACATCATCATGACATGGTAGTTCAACAAACATGTGGAAATATGTTTCGATATTTTCAGTGATCTAATGGGAAAGTCAGAATGACACATGTCACCACAAAGTAGGCACAACATGGATAGATGACAAAAGCAAGATGTCATCTGAAAGGCCAACATATCAGAGGTTGAGGAACTCATATTTCCTATGAAAATGGTGCTTGAAAAGGTTACCATAAAAAGGGCTCTGGTATTATCTAGAACATGGTCATGTAGAGACCAAACGAGCTAAAGGCTAAGAACAGGGAGCTAATATGCAATGGATACTTTGTGGCTTCATAAGCAGTGTTCAATAAATGATACGGTATGTAGAGGCTTCGATATAACACTACAATGGTAAGCTAATGTAATAGTCATAGGAAAAATCTTCTGAGAAAGGAAATGATCAACGATCTAAGTGCCAACGTGGCTAAATGTATCAAAATTGTGTGATATCATCACATTCCTTTTATATGAGTTACCACATGTTATGGTTCCAATGTAATAATATAGTGATTTAAAATGATGAATAGGTCGGTAACTGGAGATTGAATTAAAATCAATGAAGTTCGTTTATGGAATCAGTAGGATCTATAGAATGCACTGAGACAAGGTAGCGATGACATCAGTCGATAGAGATGAAGAAATCCATATCCTACTTCCCATGCACATCTTTTATATTTAAATAGGGAAGATAGTAGCCACTCCTAAGTACATTCAATCTCACTAGAGCGATGAATAAGGATGGGGGGGCATAATAGAGTGTTCATAAGGTGAATAAGAAATTCTTAGTACAGAGGATTACATAATGAGTCAATGAAGAACTCGAAAGCCCATCCTTATGTTTAATGCCATGACATAATTCAACTATCAGACTTAATAGTAGTAGGGGGATCCATACAGAGGTACACTTGGATAGTGTGGAAATGGGAAGAAAAGACAACATTGCTCATTATGCATCAGTATATCAGAACCATGGATCACCATCAAGAAAATATGGGGAAGCATGTATTGTTGAAGTGTTGAGCAGCGAGAGCAAAGAGAATGTTATGGAACGAGCACAAGAGAAGATCTGAAAGGTGTGTAGAACAATCACGTGCGAGAGAAGGCATACACTTGTGGATATGTGGTTTTGACGAGGAGATAGAGTATAGTTTTATGAGGCCAAAGGAGTATGTGGAACAATCTATGATTGAGAAGAGAAGTTGTTTCTACAACCAACTAGATTGGTATTTTTCATAATTGAAAATGCCTTTATTTTGAGTTTGGAAATTGTATGAAATAGTATAACAATTACAATAGCAAGTTGTATCCTTCATTCAGAAGAGGTCACTGCCTCTTGGCATGTTGGGGCTTACTAACGTAAGGGAGTTGCTGCCTTTTGTGAGTGGGTGATCACAAACAAACTGATGTAATTAAGTAGGTGCTTAATCTACATCATAAACAAAAAAAAATTGGTGGTTTTTTCCCTCTGGGTTTTCCCTTGAAAATACTAGTGTAAATATGTGTGTGTTTCTCATGTGATATACTGTATGAATATATGAATGGTTAAACTTAGTTGGTAACTTTCTTTATGAATGAAAACTCTCATAAGTATTAAACAATAGAGAAAAAAAACTAAAAGCATATTCAATCAAATATTTTAATGATCTCACTATTATTGATTCACACCCCTCTCAGTAATTCCTTCTACCAACAATTTGTATCAGACTCGTGTTCCTTCGCAAACAATCTAACTACTAGAAGGTAGATCTATAATAAATTATGTCTACCCAAGACATTGAAGAGGCCTACTCAAGAATAGTACCAGTCTTTGATGGGACAAACTGTGGCTTTTGGAATAAGGATGGAAGAGTACCTTATGTCCCTCAGAGTAGATGTTTGTACTTCAGTGCTAATAGATTAAAATGTCCCTGATATTTCACCCAGTCATGTAGATTGTAAAAAATGATATGGAAATAGTGCCAAAGCCAAGAATTTCATTCTCTTTGTTCTTACTCAATCATAAATTGTAAA
>Ga0115851_100811_pt1 | contig 15379 bp, 13 predicted proteins | sample InSIn2gowninarea_FD_83865 | JGI IMG/M metagenome (GOLD analysis project Ga0115851, IMG submission 83865)
TATAGATGACCTACCTGACCGTACCGTTCACTGCCCTGCTGAGGTAGTATGCGTCCCATTCTGATACCAGCTACCAGCTAATAGAAGGGTATTTAGAAGCAGTATCCGACCCTCCTAACTAAGCAGCACGTTCCTTTCTTAACGCCTTTATCTTCTAGCTTGAAGCCAAATGGAGCACCTAACCACGATCTTCACAGAGAACTACGAGATCACCCTTTTCATTCAGGCAGGGGAAACGGATCGTACCATTCGAGCCTTTTCATGTCCTGGAGGTCCGGAGAAAGCAGCCATAAACTAGTGAAATGATACGAGTCATGAGAAAAAAACAATGCTTCGTTACAAGGATAACTTCGTTACATAACTACAATGCTTCGTTACAAAGCCCGAGCCAGTCAAATCAAAATATCTTATCCAGGAGACGGCGTGTCGATATCCTTGATCAACAATCTATCCAGGCAAGAAGAGAATCAATCTATCCAGGTAAGAAGAACGTCCTTACAGGAAGGATTCATAGCACGAGTGATTGGCCTTTCAGTTCATTTACTCTTTCTATGAAAGGTAACATCTCATTTCCTGCCAGTCAAATAAATATATCTTATCCAGTTGGTAGGCCCTTCAAATTCACGTTGAGATACCGGATGCCTAATCATACCAGTTGATCCATAAACATATCTTTATTTCACCTAATTCGCCGTCCGCTCCCTCGTTATCCTGCCCCCCGGGTTTCTTTATTGGAAGGAACAACCATGCATTAAATAAGCTATTTGCCTATAGACAATTGAGAGTTCGGGAACCCAGATTTCATATGCCTACCCCCCACATAGATTTTCTTTATAAAATACACGTTTGGCGAAGGCTTTTCGGATCGACCGGACCCACCTGGAAAGATAAGGATCTTCTCTTCGATCCTCACCGCTTTAGATCTGGGGCCCTTATATTATATATGTATTTTATCCATTATTTGGATACAGACAAATGCAATTTAAAGACCTAATTTGATGGTTATTATGCCTAAAACCCTCTTAACACGAAGGTTTGATAGAGGAGCGGAGCGGCATCTCAGAAGCTTTTTCAAATTGCCAGACAGACAAACCGGCATGGCTGCCATATATTGCTTCAGAGACAAAGTGGTCATATATTTATTGCCCTTATCGGACGAGGATCAACATCGGGAGTTTCTAATGGCCCAGGGCAGGGAATTCAGGCACGGAGTGAGCGAGTTACCTCTCCCCCTGGTCGAGAGTTCGTTTCCTCACCCTAAAGAAAACACAGAGTGAAATACCCCAGTGAAGCTTACTTAGACTTACAGCGCATCGGACAGATGGAAGGATGGAAGGATGGAAAGAGCTTGACATAGAAATAGAAATAGCTGTACAGGCTTCAAATAGAAAAGCGTTGGTCACGGACTTAAGACTACATCGCTAGGAGATGGCGCTCACACTTATGAAGAGCGCTTAGGACAAACTGCTATAGAATAACCTGGATGGGAGGGATGGGTGAGTAGCTCACATAAGATAGGGTGGGGTGGTGCTTTACCTTTAGCTTAGATCGTGGAACTGCCGGATGACTTGGATTATGGTCCATTATAACAGAGCAACCTTATTATATTATGGGGGGACGAGCTTCAGACTGCTAGGAGATGCTTTATCACACTCGCCTTCTTGCCTTTAGGAATCTTAGGTAGGAGGTATTGCATCTATGAACCTTTTATTGCCTTTCACCCAACAACCCATGGAGTGGGGTGGGATGGGAGTGTTGCCCAACCTCTTATGAAGCCAGGAAATAAGAAAAATAGGGGACGTCATCTATATACCTTACTTTACAACCCACCCACCTGCAATAACTAGACTAGGACTATACCGGCTTTATTTCATTGCTTCATGGCTACTGCACTATACCTGATATTATCGGGTTATCGGGATTAGACCGGCTAACCTAACCTTTTCTTATTGCCTGAGATAAACCTAGGGGAGCGTGGAGTGAGTGGAGGGATGATCACAACCTAGTCTTTAGACCTTAAACAAACGTAGAGGAGGATGACATGCTATGAAACCCTTGGCTTGGCTTGCTTGGCTTGGTTTACCATTTCAAGGGCTTTACCTGCACGAACTTGTAAAGGAGATCTGGAGCGATGGCGGCCTTTAGTCGAGAGTTCGGCAAGCTCACCCTAGACCACTTGATAAATGAATCGCTGCTTAGTTAGGAGGGTCGGATACTGCTTCTAAATACCCTTCTATTAGCTGGTAGCTGGTATCAGAATGGGACGCATACTACCTCAGCAGGGCAGTGAACGGTACGGTCAGGTAGGTCATCTATATATCTATAACTGTACGGCTTATTCTTCGCGGGGGCAAGGCAATATAGATATATCTATATTCTTCATATTTCCCTACGGCTTTTTCTTCTGAGGCAGGGCAGTTAGAGGGTGCTTATTGAGATCCCCGCTTAGGTTAGCTTTACTTAAAATGGTACTGACTAAATCACAAATTAGGCCAGCTCATTAGGCTTTTGGGGAAGGGCCAGCGTCTAACTAAACAAGAACCCATTGACTCGTATATAATAGAGTCAGGCAAGAGTGATCAATAGAGTTCATAAGCAAGCGACCGGATATCTCCCAAAGGTATTAACACGGCGAGTACTCTCCTTCAAGTAATAAGGAAAGCACTTATCCCCTTAACAACTCCACGTCGGCAAGCCTCCTCGACGGGATAACTCCCCAACTAGGTCGGCAAGGCCTCCTCGAACTAACAACTCCGCACTGAACGCAAGCCATGAAGGGAACACATAAAGCTCTATCTACATAAAACGTGAAGGCTCACTGATTATAGGCAAGCACTCTCACTCTCTCCCGTTACCTCCCGCAATGCCATTCCTTACTGAAGATATGGATTCAAGATGACCGGGAAAACCCGGCTTTCCGACCTTCCTTGGGGTAAAGTGGCTCTAAAACGCCATTCCAGCGTTGTTGGACTTGCTGTAAATGCCATTCCAACGATAGAAGCAAACTAAAGAGTCTTTCCTTGTCCCATCTACCTCAGTAACTATGCCTTCCTTGGTTCAATTTCATGGTAACTTTCACAGTTATAGGCGACTCTATGAATGGAAGTACGGCTTCCGTAACAATGAAAGGGATTAGGAAGATGAGCATGAACCGGACCCAAGCAGATCCCCGAATATCCAAATATGGGTTCCGGGGATCCGGGGATGTTTAATTTCATATATATATTATGACCTTCCTCAGACTGAAGTATTGCCTCGGCCCCTAAAGTGTAGCACAGAATTGACTCTAAAGTAGCTGGGCCTAACGGTGTCCTCGTACTTAGTAAGCTCATATAAGTCAGCTCAGAAGTACGCGTCCTTGATCCTTAGTGTTCCCGTTCCTTAGTGTTCCCATACATGGCCAGCCAGTCAAAGAAATCTATCCCGGTGGTGAAGGACTAAAGGTAGCTTTATAGATGAATGGATGTACCGCTTCGCCTTCCTTCCATGAACAGAAGGGACATAGATGATCAGCTCAGAAGTCAGCTCACAGGATTAGTAACCTTTAGCTTATGTCTTTCCTTGTTCATAGACCTCGGAACTATGCTTCCTTGGTAACTATGCTTCCTTGGTAACTATGCCTTGCTTCCATAAAGAAAATCAATCTATCTATCCGGACCCGAGCCCTTTGGCCAACACCCCCGACCCTCCTTACACTCACCACGTTCTGTTAGCTCTGATGACCTCACCCTTCCTTTGATGATCGTAACCCTTCCTTCTCACATATTTGATGGATTTACTTACCACGAGCTCGGTACCTTATCTGCTTAGGTGAACACACCGAAACAAGACCTTTGGCCCCCGGATAGTTGAGAACGCACATAGTCCAATAGAGGCGGGTAAATGTCGTAACTAACATAGCCATGAACTCATTCGTGTTCGTGTATTGCCATGAACTCACAAGTGGGGAATGTAGGTTCGGCTTCGCCTTCTACCCATTGAAGAGTCTCTGATAACCGAGAACTCATCTGTGAGAACTCATGATCCCGAAGAGTATATACCCGGTACCTAACCAGCTGGACCTATCCCGATGATAGAGTCTATTGATTAAGTCACCTCCAAGTTGAACCCACCTCTAGGTTCACCCACCTCACCCACCTCCAAGTTTCAACCACCTCCAGTCGATATAGCGGGGCATATAAAAGGGGTGGTAAAAGACTCTTCAAAGTGCATCCTGGGCTTCTGGATAACTGCCCGAAGGTAAGAGTCTAACCCCGGCTAGCGGAAGCACCGTACGGACAGGAGCTTATTGACGGGGTTCGTCAACAATATATGTCTATACTGGCTTTAGATAGACTCAAGTGTCCTAGGTATCAATCAATAGCTCTAGCTTCACCTTATCCTTTGGGTTACTGGGCTTACACCTGGTTATTCATCTGTTCATGGGCTTATCACTGCTTCACCTTGCTCCGCTTGGTGAACGAGGACCAACTTCCACAAAAGCGCTGAGTATATTTACCAGGAGGCTAGAAAGGCTCTCCTTTCTGAGCATAACTCCTCTCCTCTCCTCTCGATGGCGGCCTTATCAGTCGAGCACCTAAAGGTCCTTATGGTCGAGCACCTCTCCTCTCCCTTTTGGTCGAGCCCCCTAAAGGGTCCTTACTAGTCGAGCGTGCTTACGCACCCTAAAGGTTAGGGTTTACTTATTGCCCCTCTCAAATAAGTAACCAAAACAGTCGAGCCTGCTTACGCATCCTCTCGATGGCGGCCTTATCAGTCGAGCACCTAAAGGTTAGGGTTTACTTATTGCCCCTCTCAAATAAGTAACCAAAACAGTCGAGCATGCTAACGCATCCTCTGATGGCGGCGATGGCGGCCCTTATGGTCGAGCGATAAATCCCTTATGGTCGAGCACCTAAAGGTCCTTATCAGTCGAGCACCTAAAGGTGATGGCGGCCTTAACAGTCGAGCATGCTAACGCATCCTCTGATGGCGGCCCTTATGGTCGAGCACCTAAAGGTCCTTAACAGTCGAGCACCTAAAGGTCCTTATGGTCGAGCACCTAAAGGTGATGGCGGCCTTATCAGTCGAGCCTGCTTACGCATCCTTATCAGTCGAGCACCTAAAGGTTAGGGTTTACTTATTGCCCCTCTCAAATAAGTAACCAAAACAGTCGAGCCTGCTTACGCATCCTTATGGTCGAGCCCCCTGTCGGGTCCTTGCACTAGGAAGCGCAAGACCCTCCGGGACCTTACCTTATCCTTCCTTATCTTATAGCCTTACCTTACTTATAGGGCCTTTAGGACCTTATAGAATAGATAGACCTTAAAGGTTAGGACCTTACCTTAAGACCTTACTTTCAACCTTCTTTATAGGATAGAACAGGACCTTAGCTGTTCTTAGCTGTTCAATGATGTTTGCCGAGGTACGTTTGCCAAGTTACTTGGGTTGTTCCTATATGTGTCTGGAATAGTGCTTATCGCCGAGCTCAATTCTAAAGGTCAGAGTTTCTTATTGCCGATCTTAACCTTTTATAAGAAACAGAGCAATCTATTCTAGGTAATTGGGGATAGCTTAAACCATGAAAAGATTAGCATCTGGAAGATGATCATCCACTACTCCACCTGTCTCCCTGCCTTTGTGATAACGTTACCTTACCTGCCTTACTATGAATGGTAAACCGTACAGTCTGGCTGGATGCGCTGAACCTGATATTTTGAGCTAGGGCCCCAACCCGGGCCTTACTGTAACGAATACCCACTGCCTTAGTTCGCACGATCGATAAGGAATAAGGAGAGACAGGCCTTAGAACGGTAAGACCAGGACCCTCTACTAGATTTCTTCCCCTCAAAGAGCTAGAAGGGAGGGTTGGTTATCCCTCATATTTCTTCCCCTCAAAGAGAAGCCCCAGGAAAGTATTTGAATGGCCCTTAATTGATAGTCATGTTTTCAAATTCTCTATATACGAGATTCTGGTACGATCCATTATGAGAGCGGAGATCCCATACGATGCTAAAGCGTAATTACATATATAAAGAATGACCAGCAGCACCCTAGACTTACTTTCTTTCCTGGCATTTTTCCAGGTTCTATCTTCATGAACCAAGACTTCCTTGGCTATCTCCTGCGGGCTCTCCTCGGCAAACTCACTCGACTTGGATAAGGCTTGGGATCAATGGAGAGAATGAAACTGAACCCTTGGCTTTGGATAAGTCTACTTCCACTGGTACTCCTTCGACTGGTAGTACTTCCTTCCCTACTAATGGATATGGAACCCCTCCTTCACTGGTCCTACCTGACCGTCTCGGGGTGAGGACCTTATCTTCGCTATCTCTTTGAGGAAATATAGGGATAACCTTTTCTGCTGACGTGAGATGCCACGTGTCACTTGCTTACGTGGCAAGTGATATGGTGTCTACCCGGAGTCCATGTGTCCCTGTCTGGTTCTGCCATGTCGTCCTGACTTGTCTTGTGCTCCTTTGCCTTTGCTGCCGAGCCTCACTGACACTTCTTCATATGATTTTGCTCTTCGGTATAACTCCTCTTCCTGCCATATTTCATTATGATAAGGCCACATGTACTTGCATATTGAACAATGGCGTGACACTATGAGGGTCATGTCTTCTAAATCTTTCCTCTCCAAAGTGGTAAGAGGCTAGTGCCTCTCCTTCTTCTCTGGCAGCCTTAACATTTCCCAGACCATAATAACCTATGTACAAAGGCAAAGCGGGCCATGGGGCCTTCTTATCCCTGGCCAGAGAGGCTCCGACTCCGCGCAATAAAGTTTGGTATGCCACCTCCTGGATGGCCAATTTCTCTGGGATCAATTTGGGTAACAGATGTGGGGCTTTAGTAGCTCCAAATACCCTGATATAGGTGCCATTTTCTGTTACATACCAGTCCCCTATCGTGCTTATCAGTTGCATAGCCTTCTCAGTCATGCATTGAGCAGGCTTGCAGAAAATGAAAGTGTACATAGGAGCCATGAAGTGTTAACATATTCTCGTGTAATCAGAATTGTATTTATACTCCCACAAAATTTGACATTAGACGTGAATTGGCTTCTCGCTAGGCTGCCACTGCCATCCCATTCTCGCAAAACTGTTAGCAGCGCATACCACATCTAAGAAATATGAAGACATATAGCATGTTGGGGGGATGTGGTATTTGGCTTTGGAAACAGCGTCCCTCAATGTTGTGGACAGAATGGAAGACCAGTTTCAAATTCAACTTTTGACACTTGGTATAGCAGAGGGATCCAGGCTTCCTTGAATTGACTCACATCTTCTTCACCATATAGCCTACTGATCAGGGCCACTGCAAACCTGTAGGGCATCCTGAGGTTGGTTGATGGTTGGATACATGCCCTTCCGTCGTGACCTGAACGCTTTCCCGGTTATCCACCATCCTTTTCTCATTTCATGAGAATTTATGTTGTGAGCAAATTGCAGAACCCGGCCATCGGTTAGACTGGTTTCAGGCTTCGGGAACTTGTAGTACAGTTCCAAACTTGATGGCTGAAAGGATGCGATGGCCTTTCCGTTTTCGTCCTTGATTAGCCTGTTTTCTACATTAGCGTGACTAATAAGCCAGGAGAGAATCTCGGCGCAAGGCATAAGAGCTGGTCTGGCTGCTACTTTGTGGAGACAGGACCTTCTGATAGTCTGATATACCCCGGCATCAGGATTATTCTCACCCGGTTGCAGTGGGAGCTCTGGATATTTTTCCTCCCTGACACAACAATCTGCAATTTCACCCCATTGCAGAAAAAAGTCCAGGTCTATCTTGCATTTTTTATATCCATAAAATGGCCCAGTGACTTCCTAAGCTTCCGGTTCTACTGACATTTCTCTCTCTAGGCTGGCCTCTTTCACTATTTCTTTCTGCTTGCGCTGTCTTTTGGGAGCCATATCTGTGTCCTGTAACTCATTCATATCGACATCTGCTTTTGGACTAAGATTTGAAAACGTGTTACACGAAATCAAAGCATATATGAGATAAGATGCCATAAAGATCCTCTTCGTCTTTTGGAAGTTTGACAGCTGATGAGAGAGCTCATTTGATATGAGTTCTCCCCAGTCGAATACAGTGCCCTTATGCAGAGAGTAGTCTATAACATGCAGAACATACCTAGGCACCTGTGCAGTATCCTCCTGACCTACGACTCTAGCAAACAGCCATGCAAATTCCCAATATGGTTATGCTAAACCTGCTACTTCTATGGTGGACGCTTTAACGCCTTCTCAAGACCCACGGGTGGAATTTTTTCATCTGGTAGTGGGGCCCTTCATCAATAATAAGGAGAAGGAAGTGACTCGCAAAGTCATTCTTTACAAAATAACTCACCTTCTTCCGGATGCCTCCTTAGTCATCGTAGCTGAAAGAAAGTCCAAGGCTGGGGATCTCTTTGACGTTCAGACTCGAGACTGGAAGCTCTGTCCTGCCTTGAAGGTTGAATGAAATTTAGCCAACATAGGCGATATAATGATTTAGTGGATAAAAGAGCTTATTACAGATGATTTGTTTCTTATATGATCAAGGCTCGGCCAAACCATAAGTGAATATGTGGTACCAAGGATCATAAGAAGGTAGGGTAAAGCTTCATCTGGGTGCCCGCAATAACTCGATAGAACCAACAGCAGATTCTAGGGAAAAACTCGGTCAATACGGAATTTCGAGATTGTCAATGTTATGAAGCTGGCTCATGCTTCTTCAGCAGGGCAGTTATAATGCCATTTAATATATATGAGGAGCATCGCTTTATTATATGATGCATACCCATAGTGAGTCGTTGGTTGGTTAGTTTGGGGGTTGGTTGTTCTTGGATCTGGAATTAGTCGTAGGTGAGCTCCCAGATTGCTTATGGAAATAATAGTGAGCTCTGGGAATGGTTCGATCTGTGGAAATGGGGTCTGATCCCCGGCGGATAGCGCTTCTGGTTAGTTCGGGTTGGATCGATACCGCCCACGTCGTATGCCCCACGAACGAGAATATCGCCCGCCAGGAACAGCTAGGCCCGATAATACCGCTTGCCTACGTCCTCTGATCTCCTACTGCTTGCCTACTTCTCTCTGGTTGCTTGCTTGGATCTAGTCGTAGGGTTTCAGATGGCCTTTGATCAAGTGAGTGGCGTTGATCTGGTTGCTGGTTGGAGATGAAAGTAGTTGTTGTAGGTGAGCTCCCGGATTGCTTCTGATTCTGGTTTGATACGGCAGATTGCTTATGCCTTCAGGTTAGCTCTGGAAATGATGGTTAGCTCTTCTGGTGGAATGGATATGGAATCTGGAAAAGGTTAGCTCTAGAAAAAAAAGGTTGAATGGAAAAGGAGTAGTTGTGGAAAGAAAGGGAAAGGGATCGCTGCTTGATCGCTCACGCTGCCTACTTTGGCACAGCCAAGAACAACTTAGATTGGAACAGAATTTGGGAAACCTTCTCAGTTGCTGGGTTTAAGCCATAAAAACGCTTCTTTAGGCGGTCAGATGGCCAATGACTCATCGGAACAATGAAATGGATTTGATTCTTTATGAACTATACCCTCTCACTACTACTATTTTGCAAGCGGGTTCGTATCCTCACCCCCTCGCCCCTTTCAGATAGGTTACCTATGATTGCCTGGTGTTGATTCAAGTGACACATTCTATTTCTCTCTACGGGTCCACCCGGCATCCAACATAATGATGGGAATCACTGTGCTATGTGAATTGAGATCAACCCTCTTGCTTTGGCCGGTACCGAATAAATTCACGCTATGTTGTATAAAAACAAACGTATATAAATCTACGCTGTGTGGTGTGTCAATATTCCATATAAGCCGCTGTATCTGTCGTTGTAGCTGCCGCTGTTTCCGTATCCGTCGTTGTTTCCATTCGTTGTAGCTGTAGTTGCTGTATCTGTAGTTGCCGTAGTTGCTGTATATGTATATGTATATGTTGTAGCTGCCGTAGCTGTTGTCATTCGTAGTAGCTGGCGTAGTTGTTGTATCCGTAGTTGCTGTAGTGGCTGTATTTGTTGCCGTAGCCTGCTCCCCCGGCTGTATTCCGTCCGTTGTACTGCCAACCCCTGGGTGCTGACTATAAAGAATCACTATCATCGATCACTGTAGGCCCCGCTCTGCCAATGTGGGAAATCAATAACTAACCGGTGCTACTTCGCTATCGCTGACTGTCAATCGTTTACATAGAAAATGGCACGAACACCTTACAGGGACGTGGATTGAAAACGGGTAAAACGCACGCAAAAGGCCTTTCAGACGAGATTCCACTCTCGATGCATGCCTCTGGAAAACTACCGCAACATAGGCTGGCTAAAGAGAGATAGATCGAGTAAGTGAATCGGTCTACATTGAATTATATATGTCATTACGATCTGAATCTCTATTTTATGAAGCCGCAACTACCACATGCTCATATATAACTACCACCATAACAATGACTGGTCTTTCTTTGGGGGGTTTATATATTGCTCAAGGCTGCCTCTAGCTAGGAAATCACTATCATTATATATGTCATTACGCCATCTCGCCGAGGTGCACATCTCTATCTCTACCTAAACTACCATATGCTCATATATAACTACCACCATTTCACCGGGCTATCAATTAGGAGGGGCAGTCACTTACTCATTGTCTTGGTCGGCATTCATTATATACGTAATTACGTCATTCGAGATATGTCATTACCTTTTCTTCCTTCCTAATAACCCGGCCAGAAACTCTCTGTATGGTCCAGGGATTAAGGAGTCGTCACCAATCCTTGCTTGAGGTGGGACGAAGACTAATTTAGAAAAAGGCTCTGAAAGGCTAGCGTAGGTGCCGGTACTATGCCTTATCTTTCCTTAGGTGGAGGTTCCCTAGCAAGGAAAGTAGGTGTCGGTACAATGCCTTTCCCGTTGCTTAGGAGGTCTGCTGAGCCTACCTATTCTCTAGCCCCAGAATATATATATATCAGTCAGCCTGAGTGAAATGCCAGCCTAATTCGGGTTCTTATCTATAAGGCCCCGCAAGCCAGCCTTCATGAACATAAATAGAATGCTAGCCTGCTTTCAAGTCGGTAACTAACTACAGAAACCCCCTACGCGTTTGGTAGACTGGCAGATGCGGGTTCTTACCAGCAAGCCTTGAACCCCAAGCCTGATGGACAGGACAGATTGAGCTCAAGCCAGCCAAAGAACCCCAGCAAGCCAGCCTTTAATGGGAGTGAGTTCTATCAAGCCAGCCATTAATTCCCAATTCCCGTAGTTGTGTCTGGGGAGTGGGAATCTCATATCTAAGATACTTTCAACAACAGACAACCAACTGGGTAGGTGAGGTTATACCCTTACAGGACAGGCTTTACGAGAATGCCAGGGAGATAAGGCGCTAACGACGTCTACTTTGCCCCGGATATCTTTCATTACTCCTCTAATGCCGGTAACTAGCCCCCCTACCATATGAGTAACTTATCAGTGCATAAAGAGAAAACTCATACCGTTTTCAATTCCAATGTATACTGATTTCTTCAGTTCCTATAGGGTTATTCATATTGATTCCTTACCGCTAGGGTTATTCATAAGCGTGGGGAAAAGGGAGGAGAGGAGACTGAAACACTGAAGCGTGGTGAAAAGGTCAATTTGATTTAAGACTGAAAGGGAGACTGAAAGGATATAAGTCAGACTGAAGCGTGGAGAAGCGTGGAAAAGCGTGGAGAAGGGCTAATTCCTCCAAATGAATAGCCGAGTGGTTTAATAGAGTCTGGTTTCGGGTAAAATGGAAGGGAAGATCTTCTTTACAACAGGTCCGGAAAGGAGAGCAAGGCGAGGGATGGGCGGTAGATTGAACGCGATCATGGATCAGTGGAGGGGGGGAAATCTACCCGACTACGAAAAAGCTTGGCAACACCCCGGTTCACCATTGATGCCGCTGGAATACCTGTGAGATCGGCCATTTTCGTTGTTACAGTGGGATAAGATTTTGAAGTAATCATCAAGCCAGGGAAGAGTAATGTCGGGCCAGACCATAGGCACTCTTCGGGGTTTCGTTCCTTCCCAAGGCATAAAGTCCTTTTATAAAGAATCACTTAAGGGTAAGAGGCAGGAAATCTAGATGATGCTTTGCCAGATGCACATCTCTTTCGAGTAGAGATGATTGAGGATGAATTTTGAGAGATAGCAAGTTTTTTCACTATAGGTTGCACGCTGGAATACTATACTGTCACAAGGAATAAACAGCTAGCAACCAAGGCCGAAGATTTTCAGCTGATTGCAGGACAGCTGTATAAATTAGGAGCAGATGGAATCCTTCGAAGATGTGTGGTAAGGCATGAAAGATAGATGAACAACTCCTTTTGGGTACGAGGGATCTACGACTGGTTACGTATAACTCCTGGGCTTTGTGCAATTGGGAATGACCCTTAACTTACTGACTCACTCACTGACTTCACTCACTCGGCCCCGTACCATGTACCGTCCGTGGTACAACCTCTTTCGAAAGCTGTGGGCAATAAAGAAAGACCTTTCCAGCATCCACCTCCCTTCCCTGACTGTCCCTACACCTGAAAGCACAATGTGTCTGGCATCCTCAAGTATAGGTGCATTATAAGTAAAGCATCATCGATAAATTCGATAACATTGTTCCCTGAAGCCCAGTTGATTAGCGGAGTCGCTTAGCGCATTGGATTAGTAACCAATCCATCAACACAAAAGCTCTAGCGCAGGGATGGAATAACTAGCCAGGGGATCTACTCAGCAAACACACTCATGCTCTACCACCAAGCTATCTACCCATATGCCTAAGCTCTATAACCATCCACGTTCCCAGGTCATGCTATCTAATCAGGCCGTGCTTGGCCCAATATATATTACTCCCTGGCTAGCCTTGGGAAACAACACAGGGCTGAAGAACAACCACAGGCTTGAGAACACAGGGCGAGGGCTAGGCTAGAGAACACTGGCTGAATACAGTTGCAGTTGTTGATCCAGTTTGATCCGTTATAGTTGATCCAGAACCAGCATAATCAGCAGAGCCCCCAAGCAGTTTAACCACCAGCACCAGTTGAATCAGTTGATCCATAACCAGCACCAGCAATTCCAGTTCCCGAAAGTAAGTGTTATAAAAGCATCTCCTTTCAATGCAGGCTGTCTGGGCATCCACCCACATCTCTCTCCCTAGATGGCTGCTCTCTCACCGCCTCGTCACCTTAGCAGTATTCTGGGTTATCTCCCATAGCGTATCCCCTCGATAGCTGCTTTATGACTGTTCCATCACCATAGCACCTCATCAGGAGGGATCTCTTGCGTCTCCCCTCTTAACCCCATACCTCCCTATCCATCTCAATAGACCTACTACCAATCTATTTTATCCCTACCTACCTCAACCAATCAACCAGACATACACTTATATACAGCTACAGATAGAAGTACAGATAACAGTGGGACAGCCAGGCATATTGACTGGTACAGCTCATATACAGACTGATAGGGACTGATAGAGAGCTACAGCTATAAGTACTGGTACAAGTAGCACAGCTACAGCTTACACAAACAGACTCATACAAACTCACACTACTTACACCCATACTCAAACACAGACACAGACATACAATACAGCTATACATCTGACTAGACCTACTGACTGAAGAGACCTACTAACAATAGAGATAATACCTAGCCAGCTACACTGAGACCAGCTAGCTACCCAATAAACCAGACATACACTTAGGTACAGGGACAGCTCGAGGTACAGATACAAGTAATACAGGTACAGCTAGAGGTGGGACAGCTACAGCTGAAACAAGTAGAAAGACAGTTATATAACAAATATAATAAGGAGAATAACTTCATCCGACCGTGGGTGAGAGGCATTTATCAAGGAGGGGACCCAGTGAAACAACTAGAATAAGGAGGGCGAGAAGGATAGGCTCGGAGAAGGATGGGCTCGAATTATCCTTCCATAATAGTTGTTCAACCGGAAGGTGCCCGGAGAGAAGTTAACAAATTCTTCGGCCGGCCAATTAATAAATCTCTATAGTTGGGGCTATCTTATATCTCTCTAATAGAATGGGTGAAAGGTCCTATTTCGACCTATTTGAACAGGGACTATTGACTATGTTTGCTCCTGGGAAGACCTATTGAAACTATTGGAAAGCCTATTGGCACTACCGGTACAGAGACTATTTTCACTGCTTGCTGTGAGGTACTAGCCCCGGCATATGCTAGCTATTCGAGTCAGTAGGGGGTTGAAAGGCATAGCTTTCTCTCTTAAGCCAGTCGCTGCTAACGCACGCTTAGAAGGGAAGTTCCAGGCAAGTAATAAGGGAAGGAAAGAAGGTTATGCCAGAGTGTCTATTTTGCACCATCGCCATTATATATGAGATAATCCATTATTATTTCATTTTGCGCAGCGTGCCTGTTCTTTAGTTACGGAGCCACGTAACTGGGGCAACTGAATGAACACGGGACGCTTCGCTTCTGTAACGATATATCCCCCCGAATCGGGGGAGCGAGGTAGGACACTGAAGGAGGAAACTGATACACACCCGATTAGATATGATCGATTTTGAACTGCCCGATTGCTTCTCTCCTGATATCTTCTCTCTATACCTCCTCGACCTTCCCCCTTCGACCGGAGACCCGACCTGATAACTACCTGTATTCTTCGACCTTGTGAATTGCCTTCATCGAACGAACTGCCTTCATCGAACTGATTTATATCGACCTGCATTGTAATATGAAATCTGCAAGATGAATATAATATGAAATGGTGCAAGTCCTGACAAGCCTTAGCTTTAGCCCGTATCTCTTTAGTCCCTAGTTGCCTTAGTCCAAGTTGAACTTTTCGCATCTATGGGCTTACTCAGCTCAGAGTCTATACTGCATGTGGACTAAAGCAAGTATACCTACTGCATTTTGATAGATCCGAAGAACATACCCCCTTATTTACCCTTATTCTTATTCACTAATAATGTGAAAGTGAAACTACTTGAAGAAGAATCCATACCCTAAGGTTCCAGACCTCCAGTGCCCAGGCCTATGAAATATTTCCAGGCCTCTATCTATTGTGGTCCAGCATGTTTCTGTGGCTCGGTAACTCCCAGCATGAGTCCCTGGAGTTTATGTAAACTATGCTGCTGCTATGAAGAAGTTCCCTTCCTTAGATAGAGAGTGAGAGGAGCTGTAGTCTGTAGAGTAAGAACTACTTTCCCTACTACATTTGAAAGAAAGAGGCCCGGTAGGGTGCGTAAGCACGCTCGACTAATAAGGATGCGTAAGCAGACTCGACCAAAAGGGAGAGGTCCGACAGGGCTCGACTGATAAGGACCCTTTAGGGGGCTCGACTGATAAGGATGCGCAAGCAGGCTCGACTGATAAGGCCGCCATCACCTTTAGGTGCTCGACCATAAGCCCCCCCACCCAATAAGTAAATTGA
>Ga0115851_100812_pt1 | contig 15372 bp, 9 predicted proteins | sample InSIn2gowninarea_FD_83865 | JGI IMG/M metagenome (GOLD analysis project Ga0115851, IMG submission 83865)
TACTGACATGCAAGTTAATTATCAATATAAATTTGGATGGTATATAGAAAAAGAATTTGATAATAATGATTCACCCCCCCCCTCAGTATTATTTCCAACAATTATGCCCTTATGCTATTTTAGGTAGTGGTGTATCAAATGAAAATGTATGTGCACTTTGGCTCTATCTCTCCTCCTCTTAAAGTAAGTATTTCGGTATAAGAATTCATGGAGAAAACCCAAAAGGTACATGGAATACCAAATATTATTGTAAGTGATAGAGATCCAATTTTCACAGGAAAATTTTAGACTGAACTATTTTCTTTTCTGGGTACTCAATTGGCTCATAGCTCATCTTCCCATCCTCAATTTGTTGGCAAAAAGCAAATTGTGAATAAATGTTTAGAAGGAAATCTATGTTCCTTTGCATTTGATAAATAGATAGAATGGGTCAAATGGTTTCCCTTAGTATCATGGTGGCACAAAACATCCTTCCAAATTCATACAAAATGTCACCATTTATGGAACTTTATGGATATCATCCTCTGGTTGAATGCATGAAGATGGGTTATATTTCATGTTTTTCCTCTTTTATCGAATTGCAGCCCTCAAAATTCATATCAGCATTATGGATTTTGATTCAGAGTGAAAATACAATATGTGGAGAAATTTTGTTTTTTCTTAATGATTTTTTTTGCAAAAACATTTAGCGTCATATAATCTCTCAATTTTCCATTAAATGCAATACTTGTCCTTGCAAATTTTCACAAAACTTAAGAGCTATGTGTGTGGTCACATAGCATAACTTAGTCTAAAATGTGTAATATTTTGATATATAGATATATATATAGGATTTACAATTGCAGAAAAAATTATCTCCCTTAGGTCGTTGGATAACCTAGAACATCGGAGAAACAAGGAACATAGTTCCTTTCCTTAAAGTAAATAGATGACGAGGTGAGGCATACCTAGAATCATTCACACACTTCTCTCCTTTAGCTTGGAAGCTCCATTTTTAGTTTTGAATACCAAAATTAGAACAGGCACAGTCCGATAATAGAAGCCAAGAAACTACGAGATCTATGGAGTATAATCTAAGTACTTCATTCAATATATCAACATGGTATTGAAATAAGTGAAATAACTTCATCACATATAGGAAAAAAATGAATTCTTTGCATTAATATAAATGGAAGGAGATTAGAACCATATGTAGTAGCTGATCCTGTGGAAGAGCTCCTCCAAGTTGTTGACTTTTCCTTTCGTTATCACAATATGCACCTCCAATCACCCTAAATGCATGAGATGATAACCACTAACTAAAATAGCATAAGGGCATAATTGTTGGAAATAATACTGAGGGGGGGGGTGAATCATTATTATCAAATTCTTTTTCTATATACCATCCAAATTTATATTGATAATTAACTTGCATGTCAGTACCATAAAATAATGAGCAAGAACAATGAAGAACAAATAATCACACCAAAGAACATCAGAGATAAGGTGGAAACCCAATATGGGTGAAAACCACCTACTACAATATGTCTCTATCTTCTTTCAATTAGAAACTTCTTTTACATGGATTTTGTATTGGTGCAGTCCTTTACCAGTATGCAGGCTACAACCTGTAGATAGCTACAACTCTCTCTCGTTTTCCAGTTTCTCTTGGAAGGGAGCTACAACCCCCTACTTATTTTCTTTCAAGGAAAACTTTTGATAAATTTTCAAACTAGATCCATGAACATCAAATGAACATCAAGTACATGTAAAGTAGACAGTCAACTGCAGTAACCCGATCAATAATGACAGTAAACTAAACCCAGACAACCTTATCAAAAAGAAAATTCAGCCAATAAAAGTCTTAAGATAGATCCATAGTATATCTTTATCTGGCTTGCATGGCTCCGCACTTCACCTTCTGCACCCCTACGTAGCCCTGCACTTCACCTTTTGTTCCCTTGCATAGCCCTCCAGAGGGCCTTCTACCACACTACGTACCCATGCACATGCGCTTTCTATTGCGCCGCATACTTCTACTGTGCCCATGCACCAGAAAGTTCTATCACACCGAGTACCTTTACTGTGCCTCTGCACCTGAGCCTTCTATCGCGCCGCGTACAGCCGCAGAGGGACTTTTTCTTCTCCGTGCACCCTCGCACTTTCTCTGTGGATCACCTACGTACCTCCAAAACTGGGCTTCTACTGAACTGCGTACACCTGCACTTGCACTATGAATGGTCTGCATACCTCTGATTAGAACCCAATTAACAATCCTCCTATCTGCCACTGACAGTCATATTCACAGATCTGATATTGCACCCGAGAGATCACACTTCATAGATTCACTTCCAGATTCACTTTTATAGATCTAGCTTTAAAACCGATAACCCAATATTTTAGATCTTAATATATTCAAAATTCACAAGTGACTAGCCAAGTGATCTCCTTTCCCTTTTATAGGTGAGCCCTTTACTAAAACCATGAAGCAAAACCATAGGTAACCAATACAAGGGACCCAAAAACATGGGGCTCAATAATAATAATAATATAAAACCAATACCATGAACCAAAACCATAGAATCATGATCGATGGACTAATTACCATGCACCAAACAAGATAAACCCCATGCGAGTGCACTTCTTTGCCTTGGAGAGAGTGAATTCAGGGGAACGCACCTTCTGAATGGGGAACCTGCGTATATGTATGCACATTTTGGTAGGCATACCTGCGTGTACACACCTTTTTCACTGAGCACCTGCGTACCTCTCTATTTTTACTTATTTGAGTGCCTGATCAGAGTATTTCCATTTGAAAGAGTTGCCATCAAGTACAACACCTGTACCATGGAGTCAGACCAGAATCATAATGCCAACAATCTCCCCCTTTGGACTTGATGGCAACATCCTCAATGTCATTCTCCCCCTTTGACATCAAGGGCAAAGGATCATTCTCCCCCTGACATAAGAGATCGGATCTACAAGAGGAAACCATAATCCACTAAACGCCATGAAATAGATAGAGACATATTGCTACCAGAATCCATGTTCGCCTTTTGTACCACCATAATGCCAACAATGCATTATATATGCTCCCCCTGAACCTATGACATTCGATCTACGACCAATCCATAACCCAGAAAATGTAGGACCAACAACAGATGAGATTCAACAACAACCTGATGCATCAATAACCCATAGCTTTTGCCTAAGGTATTCAAAAGTTTCCTTTGGCAGTGTTTTGGTGAGTATATCAGCAACTTGTTCCTTAGAAGGAACATACTCCAAGTTGACCTTTTATTCAAGAACTTGTTCCTGGAGAAAATGATATTTGATTGGTATGTGCTTGGTCTTTGAATGCATGACTGGATTCTTTGAAATTCTGATTGCACTTGTATTATCACATAAAATGGAGATAGGTGGTGTACAAGTGATTTGAAAATCCTGCAAGGTCTGCATCATCCAAAGAAGTTGAGTGCAACAAGATGCAGCAACCACATATTCTACTTCAGTTGTAGTTAAAGCAATCAAACTCTGTTTCTTGCTGAACCAAGATACTAATCTTGAGCTCATAAAGAAAGAACCACCACTTTTGCTTTTCCTATCATCCACACTTCCGGCCTAATCTGCATCTATGTAGGCATGACGGGTGAGATATGTATCTCTAGGATACCATAAACCATAATTTTGAGTTCCTTGAAGATATTTGAAGATCCTCTTCACTGCTTGAAGATGAGTTTCCTTAGGATTTGATTGAAATCTTCCAACTATTCCTATTGCATGCATGATGTTTGTTCGAGTACCTGTCAAATAAAGTAGACTTCCAATCATAGGTCTGTAGGTTGCTTGATGAACTGCTGCTGATTCATCGTTTGTGCTAAGACTGCATCCTGTCACCATAGGGGTACATACTAGTTTCCAATCTTCCATGCCATACTTTTTCAGAATCTTCTTGAGGTACTTAGTTTGAGACAAGAAGATACGTCTTCATTTTGTTGGATTTGCAATCCAAGGAAGTATGTCAATTCTCCAAGCAAGGAAATTTCGAATTCTTTCTACATCACCAAAGCAAAGTTTTGACTCATAGCTTCTTCATTGCTGCCAAAGATAATATAGTCTACATATACAACAATTATTAGCAATTTGTCATTTTCAAGTTTTATATAGAGATTGCTATCTGTTGACCCTTTTGAAAATCCTTGTTGATGAATATATTTGTCCAAACAATAGTACCAAGCCCTTGGAGCTTGTTTAAGACCATAGAGAGCCTTTTTCAGTCTGCATAAAAGGTTTGGATCATTCCCAAGAATGAACCCATCTGGCTGCTCAATGTATACTTCTTCTTCTAAATCTCCATTCAGAAAGGCTGATTTCACATCCATTTGAAATACTTTGAACTTTTGATAGCTTGAGAGAGCAAGGAACATTCATATGGCCTCAAGTCTAGCAACCGGAGAAAATTTTTCTTCAAAGTCTATTCCTTCTTGTTGAGCATATCCCTTACAAACGAGTCTTGCCTTGTTTCTAACTACTTCCCCATTTTCATTCAACTTATTTTTGAAGACCCATTTTGTCCCTATGACATTCTTATCTTTTGGTCTAGGAACCAACTCCCAAGTGTCATTATTTTCGATCTATTCAAATTCTTCATCCATAGCCTTGACCCAACATTCATCTTTGCATCCTTCTTTTACATTTTGTGGTTGAGTAGAGAAGAGAAATGCCAAATAGCTTGAAGCTTCAACTATTGTTCTTCTTGTCTGTACACCTGCCTCTTTCTGTCCCAAAATCTGAGATTCTGGATGATTATTTTGAACATACCTGGATGGAGTCTTCTCTTCTATCCTTATATATTCCTCTACTTCCTCTTGAGGTTCTTCTTCTTCATCATCAGTCTGATTTGGAGGGTAGTCTTCATCTTCTTCGATATCTTCATGATTTACTTGCCCAGGAATGTATCCTTTTTCATCAATCACTACATAAATGTTGTCAAATATTCTTCCAAGTCTTTTATTGTAACACTTATATGATTTTTTGTAAGGATAATAACCATGGAGAATGCCTTCATCTGTTCTAGGTTCAAGTTTTCCAATTTGTTCATCAGTATTCTTGATGTAGCATTTGCTTCCAAAAATTTTGAAGTGCTTTACTGAAGGAGTTTCACCATACCAGAGCTCATGAGGAGTTTGAGTGCTATTTACTCATACATATGTTTTGTTGAGAATAACTACCTCGACATATGAAGCTTCACCCCAGAAGGTTGCGGGAGTTCCAGATTCATCAAGCATGGCACAAGCCATTTGTTGGATTGTTTTGTTCATCCTTTTTGCCACTCCATTATGCTGAGGAGTCCTTGCTGTAGAGAATTCCCTTCTTATTCCACGTTCTTCCAGAAATCGAAAAATTCATTTGAGGTAAACTCCTCACCTCTGTCAGATCTGAGGCACTTAATTTTGTGATCTGATTCATTTTCAGCCATGGCTTTGAAGGATTTTAATTTTCAAATACTTCATCTTTGTGCTTCATGAGTCCTAACCAAACAAATCTGGAGAAGTCGTCAATGAATAATATAAGGTATTATTCTCCTCGAGGTGTCCTTGTCCTAAATGGACCACATACATTTGTATGGATAAGTTCGAGAGGAATGTTGGCTGATCCTTCTTTCTCAGGGAAGTTAGTCCTGGTTTGTTTACCAAACTGACATGATTTACATATTCTGTTGTCTAGAATTTTGATATCTGGAAGACCATGAACTGCCTGATATTTGCATGCTTTCCTTATTTGTGAAAAGCTTAGATGTCCTAACCTCCAGTGCCATAACCCCAGTTCATCATTCTTGCTTAAATAGCATGGTTGTTTTCCTTCTTCAAATATGTATAGATTATTTAGAGTTCTTCTACCTTTGATTACTATTTCACCTATATCAAGATCACGAACCCGACATCCATTTGATCTGAATACTAATTTGGTTCCTTGATCGCACATCTGAATGACACTTAGAAGATTATTCTTCATTCCATCAACATATAAGAAATTTCCTTCTTTGACCCTTTCTTTCAACTGAACAATGCCTTTTCCTTTTATGGCTGCAGGGGAATCATTTTCCAAAGAAACTTTCTTTCCCTTTTCTAAAGCAGTATATGATTCAAGTTTTTCTTTATCACCTGTCATATGCTTCGAACATTTGCTCTCGATGTACCATTTATTTTCTTGTCCTTCTGCATAAAATTCTATCCCACATCTTTGAGGTTCCCTTATTATCCATTTTATGGTGTTTGCAGCTTGATCCTTTGTCGGTCAAAACTTGCTCCTGCATTCAGAATATTCATGACCAAAGTTATTGCAAATAGAGCATTCAATTTCATTTTCGAGAGCTGAGAATTTGTTATAGGTCCTTTTTGTAATCCAATTCATACTTCTTTGTTTTTGCACTTCTCTATTCATGATTATCTTGTAGGCAACACATTGAGTTGCTTTGTGACCAAAGTTGTGACAAGAGAAACATTTGCCATTGAAGGAACTTCTGCGATTATCAAATTTACCAGCCATCTGATTGTAGTTTCTATTTTCATCCATTCTTGAGATAGATTGAGAAGATCTTAGTTGTGGTTGATTTTAGCTTTTGTTTGCCCTTAAGGTGAATTTTCCTTGATTTCCTTGGTAGTCTTTATTTATTCTTGATGGAATTTGTCCCTGTTTTACCTGATGCTATCCATTTGGCTTTTGTTCATATCTCCTTGCTGCATCAAGATAACTCTTTGAGGTGGATGCTTGAGATGCTTCTCCAGTATACCCCAGACCTGTATTAATTAGAGGAGAACGTTGTACATTGATGATTTCATCCAGAGTTTCAGATCCTTTAACAAATTTGAGATTAATAGCCTTTGTTTTCTCAATTTCTTTTCGAAGCCCAACAATTTCACCTTCTAACTTTTCAAGAGTTTGTTCCTTTTCATCAAGTTGGATTTGCAAGGTATCAATGATCATATTCTTTTCTTCTAACTGAGTTTTGAGTCTAGAAATCTCTTCATAAAAGCTATCTATATCTATAGCATCCATGTAATCATCATCTTCATAGGCCATTAAAAGTTTATAGAGATTACCTCGTTCATCTTCATCATTATTTGATAGACCATCATTGTCTTCATGGGTGTAGTAGCTTTTCTTATTTTCATTCTGTTTCTTGTTCCATTTGACAGGTTCCTTCCCTTTGTCAATATTATCCTTATGAGGACATTTGGCAGCATAGTGACCTACTCTTCCACAAGAAAAACATTTGAAAGGTAACTTACCTCTGAATCTTCTAGTTCCACGCTGAAGATTTCTGACAAAATTTGATTCTCCTTCTTCTTCCGAGATGTGCCCTGATTCATAGTACTCTCCCTTGAAAGTAGATTCTCTCCTATCTGAAGGACCTCCTTTTCTCATTTCATAAGCAGTTAAAATTCCATGTAGTTGTGACATGGTGAGAGTTTGTAGATTCTCCTTTTCTTCTATGGTGGACACTTTAGATTCAAACTTGAGGGACAAGGATCTTAGAACTTTTTCAACCACAATAGCCTCTTTTATTTCTTCACCCAAGTTTTTCATGCAATTAACAATCTCATCTACCCGAAGGAAATAGTTAGCCACACTTCCATCATTATACATTCTGAGATTCCCATACTGAATCCTGAGGGTTTGAAGTTTAGCACGCTTTACCTGTTCATCTCCTTCGTAGCTCAGGACAATCTTGTCCCATATTTCTTTTGCGGATTTATATTGCATAACCTTCACGAATTCTGATTGAGATAAGCATCCGAATAGAGTATTGACTGCTTTAGCATTTGTTTCATATTTCTTCTTCTCGGCCGGATCTGTAGGAGTAGCTGAAGGAAAAGTGTAGCCTGTCTCTATGATATCCCATACTTATGTACCAAGTGATTGAAGATAGGAAATAACTCGTACCTTCCAATAATTGAAGTTTTTCCCATAAAAAATTGGTGGCCTGATTGATGCTTCCCTCTCGTAGTTGCTCATGATGAACGATCTTCCTTCAAGCAATCAAGCTTCTCTGAAGGACCTGCTCTGATACGAATTGTTGGAAATAATACTGGGGGGGGGGGGGGGAATTAGTATTATCAAATTCTTTTTCTATATACCATCCAGATTTATATTGATAATTAACTTGTATGTCAGTACCATAAAATAATGAGCAATAACAATGAAGAACAGATAATCACACCAAAGAACAACAGATATAAGGTGGAAACCCAATATGGGTGAAAACCACCTGCTGCAATATGTCTCTATCTTCTTTCAATTAGAAACTTCTTTTACATGGATTTTGTACTTGTGCAGTCCTTTACCAGTACGTAGGCTACAACCTGTAGAGAGCTACAACTCTCTCGTTTTCCAGTTTCTCCTAGAAGGGAGCTACAACCCCCTACTTCTTTTCTTTCAAGGACCACTTTTCATAAATTTTCAAACTGGATCCATGAACATCATATGAACATCAAGTACATGTAAAGCAGACAATCAACTGCAGTAACCCGATCAATAATGACAATAAACTAAACCAAGACCACCTTATCAAAAAGAAAAGTCAGCCAATAAAAGTCTTAAGACAGATCCGCAGTATTTCTTTATCTGGCCTGCATGGCTCCACACTTCACCTTCTGCACCCCTGCGTTGCCCCGCACTTCACCTTCTGTTCCCCTGCATAGTCCTGTAGAGAGCCTTCTACTGCACTACGTACCCATGCACCTGCTCCTTCTATCGTGCCGTGTACTTATACTGTTCCCACACACCAGCGGTTTCTATCATGCCGCGTACCTTTACTGTGCCTCTACACCTGAACCTTCTATTGTGCCATGTACATCCACAGAGGGAATTTTGCTTCTCTGCGCAACCTCGCACTTTCTCTATTGATCGCCTGCATACCTCCACAACTGGGCTTTTGCTGAACCACGTACACCCGCACTTGCACTATGAATGGTCTATGTATCTCTGCTTAGAACCCAATTAACAGTCCTCCTATCTGCCACTAACAGTCAGATTCATAGATCTAATCTTGTGCCCGACAGATCACACTTCATAGATTCACTTCCAGATTCACTTTTATAGATCTAGATTTAAAACCGATAACCCAATATTTCAGATCTTAAGATATTCAAAACTCACAAGTGACTAGCCAAGTGATCTCCTTTCCATTTTATAGGTGAGCCCTTTGCTAAAACCATGAAGCAAAACCATAGGTAACCAATACAAGGGAGCCAAAAACATGGGGCTCAATAATAATAACAATATAAAACCAATACCATGAACCAAAACCATAGAATCATGATCGATGGGCTAATTACCACAAACCAAACAAGATAAACCGCATGTGAGTGTGCTTCTTTGCCTTGGAGAGAGTGAATTCGGGGGAACACACCTTCTGAATGGGGAACCTGCATATATGTATGCACCTTTTGGTAGGAATACCTGCGTGTATGCACCTTTTGCACTGAGCACCTGTGTACCTCTTTATTTTTACTTATTTGAGTGCCTGATCAGAGTATTGCGATTTGAAAGACTTGCCATCAAGTACAACACCTGTACCATGGAGTCAGACCAAAATCATAATGCCAACAATAATTACTCTCCAAAAGCCAAACTCCAACTACATAGAAGGTTGGGAATATATAGAGAAGTAGGGTAAGTTGGTATTTCTTACCTAATTACCAATCTAGGGTAAGAGATCCACCTTTTATGGAGGGATATGATCAAAGAATATGTGGTGAAAACTCCAAAGTAGGGAAGGATAGGATCCAAATGTTTTATACAAGGTAAGTATTTGAAACAAATTCTGGGAAATCATAGAAGGGGAAGCCCAGAATCCCTATTATTCTCCCAAATTTCTAGAACCAATGCAAGTGCAAAGGGGACCAACTTGTTGGTGACCAACACAGGCCATAGTGGAGCAACCTACTTGTGAACGCACCCCAATAGGCATACAAGGATTGTTGGTACTAAAAACAGCTCAGATGAAGTAGTTTAGGGCTGAAACTCTGGGAGATGAAGGGAACATTCTTAGGGTTTTGTGAAATATGGTGACAAGGGAGGAAATGATGTTGATTGATTCCATTAGGAGGCTCACTAATCAGATGTGGTGAAATGGCGTATAACATATATATCAAAAATTACACATTTTAGATTAAGTTATGCTACGTGAACACACGCATACCTCTTAAGTTTTGTGAAAAAATTCAAGGACAAGTATTATATTTAATGATAAATCGAGAGATTATACACATAGAGGACTAGGTTTTTTATATTAAAAAATATTTTTTGTGAAAAAATAATTTATTTCCTTTTTTCGAAGTTGGAAAAGTAATCTTTTAATTGCATTTTTGAGATACATGTATTTCCATAAGATTTTTTTCAACTCTTTAAATACATTGAAAAATAATATTACCATTTTGAAGAGGATTCGTAAACAAAGATAGTGGTATTTTTTTTTTAAATTCATTGTGTATATTTTATGTTATTGATTTTTTATTCAACACCTTTGAAATTGTCCAAAAATATTTCAATTATTATGTTTAAAATAAATTAAATGAAAAATATCATATGAATTTGACACTTCTAAATTCAGATACCATTTGATAGATGATTCTTTCATGAATCCAACATGATCAACTCTACCAGTTAAGGACAAATTCTGCCCTAAATCTAGTAGGGTATAAAATGGGGTTGTAGAGAAATATATAGAATAAGTATTGAAATTGTGATTGTTAGGACCTTTAGAGCTCGATCGAGCCCTTAAATTCAAAATTTAAATTTCTTGATTGAGTGTTAAAGAAACCCTTGATCGAACAATATAGGTGGTTAACTAGCATCTCAATTGAGCCATTAAAAGGCTAACCACCGACAATCGCCTACCAAATTTTATTAATGAAAAATGTTATGGATTAAATATAGCTCAATAGATCCTTTGATTTCAACCCAAAAAAAATAAATCGGTCTCTAAATTCGAATGTAGAATAAAACAACAAATATTCATTTATAGAGAAATATTAGAATGTGAAAATTACACAAGAGTTCACAACAAAGATGGGAAATTAGAGATTTGAATCTAGAAAAGGAAAGAAATTTCCATCCAGAGAGGAAATGCAAGAAAAATCTAAAGAAGGGATGATAAAAAGAAGTCAGACATTCAGGGAATAAGAAGATCACGCAATTCAAGAAACTGATGCAAATATGGGTAGCTCAAATTGTCTCACTTCTCACATTACTTACTCCACATTGTATGCTCTGTAGGAAAATGATTGAAAACCATAAAAAATGGAGAATGAAACAATAAAACTAAGATCAAATAAACATTAAAAGTAATACCATGTAGTTAAAAAATCATATGTAACAACATCTAAATAAAACCACTTAAAACCATTCAAATTATTGAAAACCGCTTGACACCATGCAAATTATTGAAAACTACTTGAAGCCATGGTTTATTAGAATTTTCTGAAACCATTTGAATTCATGAAAAATATGAACCACCTTCAAATTATAATGGTTTAGGATAACCCACAAAAACTAAGGATGTGATTTAACCAATGAAATCGATTGGAACAAAATTACCATATAATATTTACATGAATAATAATTCATGACAATTTATTTACAAGAGGTATTAGCAAAAATTGTTTTTATATAGGTGCTCCAAAACCTATAAACATTAGTTTAATTAGTTTGATATCCTTGTAGGAGTTACAAGAGAAAAAATTAGTCAAAATATAGAAGGAGCAAGAATATCCATGATGAGTGATAAAAGGTGTCTTTTTAACTCCTGATTATCTTCACATTAATTTTAACCTAGGGACGAATTTTTATTTCAAGAGTGTAATTATTTTGAGGTGGTCACTTGCTCAAGAGTAATATTTTGCAGTATAATTCTTAAAATGAAAAAATAAATGAATGTTGGAAAGAAAATATAATCAGAACAACAAGAAACTGAAATGTTATATAACTAAATCATTTACTCAAATAATCATCAGTCAACGACTGAGTAATGATAACTCTCTTCCTTGTAAACTGATAGAAATGAAAATCAATCATAGGCAAGATTTCCAATCTGAGAACTTAGACAACTATAGTCAATGTTCTTTACAGTTGTTGGTCTTTCAATCCACAGTAAAGAAAATAACTGGAAATGGAAATTCAATTGGAAATGCTTACTAAAACACACTTTCTACAAAAGCAATTAAAATATGAGATCAAATCCTTGCAGTAAAGAACAATGAATAATTCTATTGAAAAACTAAATAGCAAATCTTAACTTTAGTGGAAATGAATTGAATAGAAAAGCTCATCTTATAGAAATGAAATATTAATGGAAAGAAACAATAATACTAAATTATTGAAGATGAACAATGACGCTAAATGGAAATGAATAGTACTACAAAATTAAGAGAAATGAGTAGCAATACTAAATAAGCAACAACCTGTAATGCACGAAAAAATATGAAGTGAACAACGAAGCTTTATAACCAAAATGAATAGCATAACAATTTAATTTGTAATGAATAATAATCTTGTTATGATAGAATAAAATGGCAATGTGATTCAATTACAGAAGGTAATATTAAACAAACCACACTTGCAAAAATTAGAAATATATAATACAGAGCAACAGATTAATCTATCAGAGGCTAGGCCCTTAGCGGCCAGCAAATGCTGCTGGGCTACTTCAGATAAGGTGAATGAACACCAACCTCCAAATTATATATTAATTATTAAACTTTAGTGACATTACAATATGATCACATTCTCTTGGCACCACAAGTCTATAAATTAGAATTATGATTTGAAATAATATAGATCCATCCCCTTTACTCCTATTCTATCCTATCCTATCTCAAATCTAGTGACCCATTTAATTCTCTCTAATCATCCATCATGAATCTGCTTCTCTGATCTCTATCTTCATTTAAATAAAGTGAGAGAAGATAGTAGTTCCAACAAAGATAATGACAATATGATTCTCATTAAAAAATTGGATTGCTCACAACAAATTGATAAAAAGGATCCTATCTGGAATATCTCTTCATCAATCATTCAATAGGAACAAGTCGAATTTGGAATTGCAGCTCATATATTTTGGAAAATGGCCACAATAGTGAATCTAACAAAAACGTCTTCAGAGAACCTTCTATTTCTCTTAGTATAGACCGAATTTGGGAAAAATGTTCCTCATGAAACTAATTTGGTCCGTTTGAGACAAAACCCATGTCTCATATTTTCTAGATTCTTCTCCATTTTACCAAAACATCCAATGCAAAACTATCACTTCTTATTCTAGCGAATTTTTGAGTTGGCACATTTAATGATGAGCTAGAGATGAAATCTTTCATGAAGAAAATATCTTGGAGTCTAAAATGGTGAGTGATGTTACAACAAATTTATTAATAAACCATCATTGGTAAAATCAGGCATAATTATCACTTTATTAAAAATAAAGGAGAAGAAATAATATTTATCCATCAGAGCATAAATCATTATAAGATGGAATTATATGATAAATGACATAATAAAGAATAGTAGAAATGGATGAAATAGGTGTCAAAAAGTGATAATAATAATAACATATTAATAGCCCAATATACCCCAAATTGAATATATTGCATGTTTTCATGCAACCCAAAGACTCTGTGTTAACCAAGAAATACAAAATTGTTCATCCCAGCTCATGAAATGGATATAACAAATGAATTCTTCCTCAATTAATGAATATTCAATTTTAGAAATCTTGATGAAGGTGTAGAAATTTTTACATTGACATTCAAGTTATGTGTATATGAGAAAAGTATGATATAAGTAACGGCAAAATTCATTAATCATTTTCTCAAAAAATACAAACCAGATTTTGTTGAAATTTTTCTAGTAGATTTCTACTATATTAATGCTTCTATGATCCAAAAATCAGATTGTTTCGATGTAAAAATCATGAGATTAAAAAAAATTGTTGTAGGTGATAGTGCATGATTTCCAAAATTTTATGAACTAATTTAACTTGAAATTATCTAGGTTTGTGTATTTTAATGATACGTCTGTTCTTTCCAGAAATCACAAGAATTGAATTCATAGTTATAAAAATATATGGAAATCAATTTCTACATTGTATAAAAATGAAATTGTATGCCTTAAATGAGAAAGGAAGAAGAAAACATCCATCATGCGTAGCAATGCATCCCCCAAACTGAAGAATTAGCATGCCCTCATGCAATGCTAGAAAACAAATTGAGGTGGTCGCTACTATTTGTTGAATTCTATGCTTGGTGTAAAACAACATGGAATAAGGGAGGTGTTGAGAATGAATAAGAATAACAATGGATGATAAAGAATATTAATGACATGGCCATAAGAAGGAAATGAATGAAAACAACACTCCCCCAAACTGAAAGATGATATGTCTCTGAAAAATGGTAAAGATGTGGAATGAATGATGATAAATAATTCTCAATGGATTTTCATGAAATTCTCCTAAATTCATAATAAATCAGAAAATTATGTTATTTTACCTCAAGTTTTACCTCCAAAAAACAATGTAGAATGACATATATGGACTGGCCTTTGTTGAAGCTGATGTAGGTTGAGTGGATACTAAAAGTGATGCAAAAGGTGGAAGCCATGTAAGCACATCATGTATGAACAATTGTTCACGTTCCCGAGTTGCTCAAGCCTTTTCTGTTAGTTTCAATAGTGTGGTCATGCTGTGAATAGAGTTCCCCCCCATACTTTTTGTTCTCCTATAAACAAATCATTATTTTTCATACAATGTTCTTGAATCCACAGTGTTAGTTTTGAATAACAACAAATAAGATGCATGCAAAAATTTCAATCAGAAAAACTTTTGTATACATGCAATACTAATATTTTGTCAAATCAACAAGTTTTGGTAGAGTGTAGTAATTATATCGCATGTTATCCCATAATGCATACATTCTCCCCTCCAATTGGAAAAGGGATTCCATGACCATAAAGGCTATGAAAGGTGTTATGCTTATGAAAAGGCAAGGGAATGAACAATACAATAGCAAATGAAGAATAGTACACATATTAAAGATAGGACAACGAAAGTTATGGTTATAATGAGAGGAAAGCGTGTAAAGATAGTAATGAATAATAGATAGGATTCTTTGGATTGATGATAAGTTATGAAAAAAAGAAAAAGGAAAGAAATATGCTAAAAATATGCTTTGCTAATGGTATTCTAGCTGAAAATGATGCGATTGATCTGAAAACAATTTATCATGTGTTAAGGTTCAAAACAGGGAAAAAATTAAGGAAATAAATTCTCCAATAAAAAGAGAAAATAAGAAAAGGGTATTATAGTAATAATTAATCATAAGATAAAACTTCAATACCATA
>Ga0115851_100813_pt1 | contig 15359 bp, 7 predicted proteins | sample InSIn2gowninarea_FD_83865 | JGI IMG/M metagenome (GOLD analysis project Ga0115851, IMG submission 83865)
ATATCAAGAATAAGGAAAGACGATTACAACCAATTGTTCTGACCTAGCGTCACCCTCCAGCATGAATGCCCTTCTTTCACCTCATGAAAAGCTTAGATCACCCAACACTATGATATTCCAACAGGAAACCAATAGCACTTCGATACAAGATACAAAATTCCAGAATAAATATTTACAATCATAAACAACGTAGGACCAGATGTATATTGACCACACAAATGCATATATCATCAAACATAAAAGAATGTGGAGGAAAACTTGAATAGATTTATTAATATCAAGAGTAAGAAAAGAGGATTACAACCAATTGTTTTGACCCAACATCACCCTCCAGCATGAAAGCCCTTCTTTCACCTCATGAAAAGCTTAGATCACCCAACACTATGATATTCCAACAAGAAACCAACTGCACTTCCTTACAAGATACAAAATTTTAGCCTCTGGATCTCTTGGATGAGGGATGCACATATAGATGATTGTAGGGGGGTGAGTGAGCTCTGGGTTTTTGATTAGTGTCATTCCACTAATAGTTCTTGGCTCCACTTGGAGATTTCATTAATATCTTACTCATCATTGGGTGAATTCTAAGAGGCAAGTGTCATATGAGAAGTTTCTAGAAGATTCCTTGATCATCCACTTAGCAAACTGTCTCTGCTAGTTGTCTATTCTCGTCCATTATACCCTGTAGAAGGACTTTTTAGTATGCATCACACCTCCCATGTGTAAAAGGTGAGATGCATCACACCCTTGCCATGGAGCAAGTGAGATGATCCAGTTTTGACCAGTTCTAAGTAGTTTTTCATGGAGAACTTCTGGGAGATGATGTAATCAACTGACCTTGTTCCTTTAGGGTGTGAATGAACACTTTTAGGGACTTAGGAGCCCTTGTTTTATAGATATGTTTGATTGGGGTTGCAGTTCCCAAAAATGTCTATAACATGAGGATATATATTATAAGCATCTGTTGCATGTAGCTTGTGTACACTTCCCTAGAGTTGAATGATGGTTTGATTAGGATGCACTAGTTAAGGTGTCCCAGCTGCTTCTATTTTTCATTTAGTTTACCAAAGTTGTAAAATTATAATTCCATGTGGATCATGCTTAGATAGGCCACACTATTCCATAGTTGAGGTGATATATTATAAGCATCTTGTGCATGTAGCCTAGGTACACTTCTCTAGAGTAGAATTGGGGTTTGATTAGGATGCACTAGTTAAGGTGTCCCTATTGTTTTTGTTATCCATTTAGTTTACCAAAGAGTGTGTGGACTATTTTTCCTTTCCCAAGCTAATAAAGACAAATAAAGATGCTTTTTTGAATGTTGTAAATTGTTTTGTTTTGTTGTCAGTTTTCAGTTAGCATTTGAGAATTTAGATCTAGTACACAAAAGTAGTTTTGAGAGTTCCTTAAGTTTGCAAGTTTGTTTTCCATGTAGTGAAATTTTAACATACTATTCTAGACATCCAAAAATTGTATGCTTCAAGTAAAGTCTAGTCAAGATTTCCTAGCCTTTTGTATGCACTACGGATGACTTTAGACAACTTGTCTTCATCTGAATATTTTGGGGAATTGGTTTAAGTATGTAAGAGGACATAGATATTCATTACTTTCTAGCTCTTTCATTTCTTTTTGGTTGGAAAGCATACTACATATCAACTGGTGCCTTAAACATGTATTTCAAGCAGATTCGTTAAGCATATTTATGGCTTCGAGTATGAGCACATGGGTATTATCTGTGGTACAAACATAATTTCATGCATTCAAAATTTTATAAATAAAGAAGACAATATAAGCCTTTCTTGTTTAACATAATTGTTTTTCGTTCTTTATACTATTTCTCTAACCATTAATGAATTCATCTTTAGTGTATCAAGAGGTTTGTGTTTTGTACATGGAGATGTTGTTATGGACATGTACAAGTCTAACATGGAAAGGGTAATCTTCTCATGTAAGAGTAGAAAATAAACTCTGTACCATAATGGTTTTGTTGTAGGAATAAATTATTACATTCCTTGCAATTCAAATAGGCCAAGGTATTCTTTCTATTGATCTATCGCTAAATGGGTTTGTGCTGACAATCTTAGCCTTTTTGCTGATCGTCTTTTTTTATTTTTTTTTGTGTTTTCAGAGTCCAAATGGGTACACTATTGCATTGGCTGTAAGAAACTCTTATGTTTTGGAAAGTCTTTTGAGCTCCTAATAACTTAAAGAGGACAAAGCGTAAAGATGTGGCTGGTGCTTTTAACATGTATCTCACTCATATCCACCAAGCATGTTGTCCTCCTTAAGGAATGAGCACAGGGGTATTATTTGCTCACATTTATTTAGCCAGAACCAATTGACCTTATGGAAACATCCATATGTGGTTAAGATAAGATAGCTTTACAGGTCACACATCTAGAGTGATGCATCTAGCAGAGGTATTCATTGTATTGATCTAATGCTAAATGGATTTTGTGTTCAAAGTCTTTGCTTTTTTGCTGATAGTCTTTCCTTTGTTTTTGTGTTAACACAATGACACCATTTCCTTTGTACTTGGTAAGTCTTTGGAGCTCATGATACCTCAAAAAGTACCAAGAAGATTTACCACTTCAAGTATGAGCACATGGGTATTATCTGCAGTATAAGAATAATTTCTTGCATTCAAAATTTTATAAATAAAGAAGACACTGTAAGCCTCTCTTGTTTAACATAACTTTTTTTTCCTTGTTATACAATTTCTCTATAAATTCATGAATTCATTTTTAGTGTTTCAAGAGGTTTGTGATTTGTACATGGAGATGTTGTTCGAGACATGTACAAGTTTGACATGGAAAGGGTAATCTTCTCAAGTAAGAGTAGTGAATATACTTTGTACCATAATTATTTTGTTATAGGAATAAATTGTTACATCCTTGCAATTCAAATAGGTAGAGGTATTCATTCTATTGATCTATCACTAAATGGGTTTGTGCTGACATTCTTAGCCTTTTTGCTGACAATCTTTCTTTTGTTTTGTAGTTTTAGAGTCCAGATGGGTGCACCATTACATTGGTTGCAGGAGATGGGAATCTTAGGTTTTGGCAAGTCTTTGGAGCTCCTGATACATTAAAGAGGACAAAGAGTAAATATGTGGGTGGTGGTTTTAACATGTATCTCACGCGTATGCATTAAGCAAATTGTCCTCCTTCAGGAATGAGCACAAGGGTGTTATCTGCTCACACTGATTTAGCCAGAACCAGCGGACCTTATGAAAATATCCATATATGGTTAAGATAAGATAGCTTTATAGGTCACACATCAAGAATGCTCCATCTAGGAGAGGTATTCATTATATTGATCTAACACTAAATGGATTTTGTGTTGAAAGTCTTTGTTTTTGTGCTAAGAGTCTTTCCTTTGTTTCTGTGTTGACACAAAGACAACGTTTCCTTTGTATTTGCTAAGTCTTTGGAACTATTGATACATGAAAGAGTACCAAGAGTAAAGATGTGGATGGTGCTTTAAACATGTATTTCAAGCAGATTTGTTAAGCAGATTTTCCACTTCAGATATGAGCAAATGGGTATTATCTGCAGTATAAGAATAATTTCTTGCATTCAAAATATTATAAATAAATAAGACAGTGTAAGCCTCTCTTGTTTAACATAATTGTTTTTCCTACTTTATACCATTTCTCTAACCATTCATGAATTCATTTTTAGTGTATCAAGAGGTTTGTGATTTGTACGTGGAAGATACCTAACATAAGAGAAACATAATAAACATTGATGACTTTTCCATTCAACCACCCTTTTCTAGGAGTCCAATCACAAAGATAGCTATCACAAGGAAAAAACCTTATCGACATACTCCCAATGTTTAATGTGAAATAGGTGAGCATGAGGTTTATAGTGAAACTATGAGCACCATTGGTATGCAAATCAATGGGTCCATATAAAAATTGATATACGTATGACCGAATGGTAGGCATGAAATTTTATCACTCTGCTGGATTACATAACGCTAGAATGATCTAGTAGTGCCCCCCTATAATGTGCAAAACGATATGATTACAAGAAAAGTTTGGATGATGTCTCACTCAAGTTACTAGTGTCATTGTGTTCTCATAATAGTGACAGGCATCTCCCCACTTATGTGAGATTAAAGTCGACTTTGATATTAAATTAAACCTCTATTCAATGTCACCCATGTTTGTATAGTCTTATAAGACACTGACAAAATGCGAAAAAGAGAAGAGTGCAGGACATTCCTGTATGTTTTTTGTTACAGTGTCAGATCCATTACCATAGTGGTCACTCTGTTTGAAAGAAAATGGATGTTTGATTGGCATCTTATTGTTTTCGAGTAGGGAGGTGACTATAGTAGTGCATAGCGAAAAAAACTGATTTGGTACTTTCAACAAAGAGGCATGTGTGAGTAAAGTAGAGTTAACAACCTTCAATATGTGTTTGACAACTCTTAACCCATTTTATGTGGATGAAACTTTCCCACAAGTTTAATAATGTCTAACCCTAGCTGTGATCAAATATTTTTAGCTTCCATTACCGTGTGCTCGTCTTTTTTGAATTTTTTTATTTTGAAGTGGGTTACCTACTTGATCGGTACCACACGAGTGACAAACCAATCAAGATGGCTAAGGACTTCTTCTTTGCAAATTTCCCATTATCAAATCCTCTATCATCACTTCATTCCTTCACTATTAAATATAAGCTAGAGGCATTCCATGCCCTTTCATCGGCTCACCTTCTGAGGTTTCACATCTTGAAGGCATTGCAAGCCTTTGTATTGTTGAAGCCTCCTCCTTGGATTTTAATAGAATTTGATCAGATTGGTTTTCCTTTTTTGGTGAGTATCAGACCTTGTGAGGTTTGATCAGAAATTGCAAGAAATGTAGAATATCTATTCTGGTGTAAATCATGTTTCATCAAAGGGTCTTTGGAGATTTGTGCAGATAGCTTTCTTCATGATTAGAAAAGGCCTTACCTCCAAGCGCAAGATGCTCATGGACATGCATTTGATGATGGAGAGCGGAAAAGTCTATGGAAAAAATCTTGAGGAATTTGGTGTTGCTCGATTCCAAAGAAAGTAGCAACTAGAGTGGCTTTGGGCTTCAAGAATATGAATTCTCTTACAACAATAGCCCTGTAATCTTCAACATGGCCAAGAGAAAACCTCACTACATTCCCACACATATGCTTCACTTTCCATGCATTCATCCACATCAATTTGAAGAAAAGGAAGAGCCTAACACTATTGTTCTTCCCATGTTGGATCACAACAATGAATACTTCAGGAAGGATTTCGTTGATCATAACAAGCTTCCTACTCTTCAAAGGCTGAGCCCTTTGTTGTCCCCGATGTGTCAAATGATCTCGAACTCATTTAGTGAAGATAATGACCATCAGGTTGACAGGCATGCTGAGGAATTCATTGCTAAATTCTATGAGCAACTGAAGCTGCATAATAAGCTGTCTTTGCCACAATACCAAGAGATGCTTGACAAAGGCACAAGTTAATTACTTTCTTAATGAAAATCGTCAACACAAGGAATATAGAAGTTTTGCATAGAAATAGCCCAAACTAAGTTCCACTCACATGTCTATATGGGGAAATAAATTTTGAAGAGCACATTGCAAGTCTACAAAAGCATTTCATGAACAAGTCCTAGAAGAAGATTGGAAAATATTTGTGGCAACACAATAGAATAATGTGCAATAAAAGATTGATTATGGAAGAATTTGGTGCATCAATGATCCGTAAATAGCAATATGACCATATATGCAGTTTTGTAATTACTGATAAGAATTTTGGAACTTTTATTGTGCTATTGGTTTCCTGTTGGAATATCATAGTGTTGGGTGATCTAAGCTTTTCATGAGGTGAAAGAAGGGCATTCATGCTGGAGGGTGACGCTAGGTCAGAACAATTGGTTGTAATCCTCTTTCCTTATTCTTGATATTAATAAACCTATTCAAGTTTTCCTCCACATTCTTGTATGTTTGATGATATATCTATTTGTGTGGTCAATATACATTTGGTCCTATATTGTTTATGATTTTAGATCTCTGTTTTTCAATAGTATTATGTTGTTTTGATCCCACAGATGAAGCTGGGTAGACGAAGGAGAGGCAGGAAGGATCTGTCAAAAGGGAGAAGAAACACGCAAGGAACCAAGTGCAAGACTGAGGTTGGTATCCTTCATTCCACTCTCATCTACTTCTCATAAAGGAAAACTAAAGTAGTTTTAGTTTGCTTGTTTCTATGATAGCTACCAGTCTTAGTGGGACTAGCAGCTCTAAGTGGACACTAGATTTCCCAATAACAAAATGGCAACTCCACTGGGGATCGAATAGATTGTTTGTTTGTCTATGTTTGTTTGTTTTATAAACTTACTGATGGAGCCTGAAGTCAAGCCAGCTAGCCTTTGAACTGCATTAGCTATGCAAGTGCAAAGTAGATCAATGCTGCTTCAATCTATCTCTGGGCTTCGTTTATAAATTAAACAATCGATTTTCAAACTTTCTAATTGCCCTAGTGGTGGCTCTAGTAACCTCATTAGATCATCCCCTGTGATTTCTATTTACTGTACATCACTTGCCTGGCCTAAATCCCCAAATTGAGTTGCAAACTGTGACCCAGAACCGAATTGAAGTCTCGTCCCTAGACCATTGCACCTTTTACTCTTGGGAATCTAGATGCATTGCACTTCCCGTGCGCAGTAGGTGCACTGCATCACACTTTCCCTATATTACAGGTGTGCTAATCGGACAAGACCTCTTCTGCCGTCAGATTTTGGTTTCTATGTTCACTCTCTTCAGCTCTATTTAGGAGTTTTGTTTTCTGTGATCAGTATAGCACTGTGGAAACCCCCTTCCTTTCCATCATTTTGCCTCCATTTTGCAAAGAACTATGAATGTTTTTATGTATTTTCTGCCATTTTCAATTCTCTTTTACAAAGTAGTAGCATAGTCAAACTATCATCTTTTGATTTGAAAGTGTTGCAAGTGTCATTTTCAGTCAAAGAAAATAATCTTCGTGTTCTTCATGGTTAATTATACAGTTACTTTTGTATTTGATTTGAATTAGTAGTTTTTCGAGTGTCGAAAGCAGTTTCCAATTCAAAATAGTAAAGTTTCGTCATTATCTTCCTTTTGTTTTTGAAGAGAAATTTGTTAGTATTGTCGCTTTGAAAAGATAACTCAGATTTGTACTTAGCATTCTTCTTGTCATTCACACATTAAGAAAGCTGAAAACAAATACATGAATGTGAATTTTCATTTAGACTACTTGTTGGTTTGATTTAGGACAGTGCATCTAATGTGTGCTATCTACTCTATGTTGAAAGAATGTCATCTATCTTTCTTTAGTAGCTAGGATTTTCATTGCAAAAAGAAGATTAAACGATTTTTTATCATCTTAGATTATATTTTAGGAATTGTACATCTACATCATGTGGTGAACTTCAAAGGAAAATTTCTTAAGAAAGATCAACTGTAAAATAAACTTAATGAACTGAAAAACGCTTTGCAACCTAACGCACAACATTTAGAAGTCTAGGCTAGAGACGTATTCTATCATCGTAAAGCTTGGTAACTGTCACTTTCATTGTTGGTTGGGTGATTCCTCCTCTTTGAGACGACAAGTGCCAGTACGGACTTGTGCTCCAATGTACCATTGAGTAGTATTCTCTACATTTATGCCTATCTTTGAATAAACCTTTAATACCATTTTCCGAAAATGACTCTTACTCCACATAATTAATTCTACTCAGTAAAATAGGTGTGACAATTTCTCCAGCATACTCACAAAAATATGATATAATGACATCAAGAGGCTCATCCATCTCTCATGAAAGTATATTATAATGACACTGATTGTCCTAATTTATTGAAGTTAATGACTACAACTTTTGAGAATTATCATGTTGATCAAAAACATTTTGTTATTACACATCACCCTTGTAGACAACATTATTTAGTGAATCCTTTCGTCATATTAAAAACAAAACTAGTATTGTTGAAATGGCTGATTTGTGCTTGTCATCATACTAATCAAATGAATTATATTTGATAAAATAAGGTTACTTTTCTTCCATTCACATTAATTTTCTTCCATTCACATAATCCATTAGACATATTATGAACCAATGATATTAGTTAATGAGGGAACTTATTCAGGTGATCACTCTGATCCAAGGGACTTGTTTAGCCACTAAAGTTATAGTTTTTCATTTATATATGTTTATTATAAATGGATTTATTAAATATATATATATATATATATATATATATATATATATATATATATATATATATATAATAGATATATGTTTTTAAATAATAAAATATGACATATAGAAAATAATAAAGACCATGAAATAATTTCAGATGACCCAACCAATTTTATTTCATTAGAATGATGACATGAATAAGTTAGATTTTTTGTTAAGATATTAGTTTTTTTTTTTCCGGAGAAAAAATCTGTAACCTTTTATTAAAAAATGAAAAGTTACAACTGCAGATGCTTTGAACATTTCCATAAACTGCCCATTAGGCTCCAGTTCTTCCGCACCCTTCACACACTAGCGTGCAAAAAAAGAAGGAAGAAAAGAGAAGAAAAAAAGAAGAGGGAGGAAGGGAGAAAACAAGGAAAACTGAAAATTTTGTTCTTCAGGTTTTCCTTCCCTTTTTCTTTTCGACCTTACGCCACTCTCCTATGGTAGGCTCGGTCGAGGCTATGACTAACTGAGTTTCTGCACTCTGCGGGCCTACTTCCTTGTCTAAATCAAAAGAATCTGATTGATGAAGTCGTTTAATCCCTCCCATGCCCTAATCTTCGTTTATCTTTTCTGCCTGATTTGGGTAAATCTGTGGGGTCTTGTTTTCTGATGTATTTTCCTTCTGGGTTTCCATTGTTCGGGGTTCCTCAGCTTTCTCTGGGGGGGTATCGTCCTCTTCTGCTTCTGTTTCTTCATCCTCTGGGTTATGAGGGGAGAATTGCCATCCTTTCCTCTGCTTTCCTTTCTGCTTTCTTTTGCTATTAACTTTCTTGGCTTCCGGACATGTGCTTTGCAGGTGTCCTGTTTGTCTGCACATCCTGCATCAGAAAGCAGTATTTTTGTAATCTAGTACTTGCAGCCAATTTTGTTGTTTGTATATCAGCCTGATGTTGTCTGGCAGTCCTTTACTTAGGTCTACTTCCACACAGATGCGTGCAAAAGTGAAAAGCCTTTCATCAATCCTTTCCAGATCTGTTTTGATGTATTTCCCTATGCTGTTCCCGATTCCTTCCAAAACTCTTTCACTCCAAAAGTGAAGGGGAAGGTTATGAAGACGAACCCAAACCGGCATTTTAGTTACAGTCATTTTGTTTGGATCAAAATCTTTAAACCATGGGGTCATGAACAGCCCCGCCGTTCCCGAGAACCATGGCCCAATACTGATGATAGTATCTGTGATCTCCTTGGATGTGAATCTGACTATGAAAAACCCTTTGGAGCAAAGATGAATGTCGCATTCCATGGTCCAAGTGGTAAAAATCCAGTGAAATAGATCCAAGGGTTTTGGCCAGAAACTGTTGAAATGGCATATTAGAGCTTGTGTTTCATAAGACTGAACATAATCATCAGGCCCTGCAAAGTCAATATTAAAGGCTGGAGTTTGTTCTAGCTGGTCTACTATGTAGGGCCGTGGAGTATATCCACCTTGATCTGGGGAGGATCCTGATCCCTTGTTGCCTTGAAGAATGTTTTTGTAGGATGGAGCTCCCTTAGTTTTTTGTTGGGGAACTGTTTTCCCCTTGCCACCTCTTGAACTAGTTGGTTGTCCCTGAGATGGGGCCCCTCCTCTCAGCCTGAGGTTCAAAACGATAGTTTCTCCTGGGCTGATCTCGTAACTTCCCAATGTTCTGTTGTCTTGCAGGGACCTCCTGCCGCTGGCTAGGTGTTGGATCTGTTCAGGGTAGCCAATCAATGCACAAATTTGTTGCTTTAGCTGCAGAACAGAGCTATCTGCATTTACCCATACTAAGAGTGTTTTCATCTCAGGGGTTTTGATAAAGATCTGGAATCGATGTTTAGTTACCTGATGTCTTCGTTGAGACTGAGCTTTGCCTGAGCCGGTATCTTTGCTGATTTCCAGATGGGCCAGGTGTGTGTATTCTTCCAAATCTTGCCTCCTATGTTTTTCGGCTTTGAGTTCTGGATCTGGCGAAAAACCATTTTGCTTCTGCCTGGATCTGGGCAGATCTGATGGATCCACCCCGATTCTACAATATTTGGCTCCACTTGATAAGCCATTTCTCAGTTCGGGGCTCCTGTTCAAACTAACTCTCATTTGCATGGCGTGATCTGCGAGCCCTCTATTAAAACTATGCTCCAAGATGGTTAAAACCCCGATCTGCGTTGCGGAGGGCAAAGAGACCTCGAAACACCGAGGAGCCAGGTCCATACTCTCGCCCCGTTCCTGATCTTTGACTAAACCATTCAAGATCAACCTTATATCGACATATCTGATCCACGGCATACCAAAATGGAACATGAGGACTAGAATACGACTATTTTTCCCATATTCGCATACAGATCTGCCAAGCCTGTGCAGAACTTTCGCGTAGGATGGCGCATCAAAACGAGACGGGGCAGGGACCGGTTGATCTGGAGTAAAAAACTCTGAACAAAAGATTTCTAGAGCCGCCCTGAGATAATCGACCTGCATTCGGAACAAGGGAAAAACCACCGGTCGTTGTTTGCTTTGGTTCGATTCATAAAAAACCCTTCCATCAGATGATCCGGCCCAGGACCAGAAGGATACATCGTGTTCTGCGGATCCAGCGATCAAGCTTCTCACCGATCCAAAGTGTAGCAGAACTTCAGGGGTTGCGGTGGCGCAGATCTGGCCTTCTGGAACCCTAAACTCATGAACAGCCTCCATCGCTCTCTGTTGTTCGATTTTTGGGTTCCTGTTTGTTAATATATTAGTTGTTAGCATATCTAAAATAAATATTGTCAAACATTATATATATATATATATATATATATATTATTTAATAATGAGAATAATTTCAGCACTATTAAAAAAATTTGAACAACTAAAATCTAAATATAAAAGCTATAACCTAAATTTCTAAAAATTTCAATCTAATTTTGTCACATTATTACACGAATTTCCATTATTTTTCCATTAAATTGTAATAATAATTGTAACAACATTAGAATATTATATATTTGAATAAACCATATATAATTAATAATTACTAAGCCCAAACTAATCATTTCACATGTGTTCCAAAATGTGTTAAAACAAGTGATTTAATTTATTCAAGTTTTGAAGAATTATTTATGTTTAAACTCTTTTCTATTTTTAATAATAAATTCAATTCAATTTTGTGTTTTTTGGTATTCGATCAATGCTCTGTTGGCATCATAGCTATGAGGAAAAAGAGTGTGCCACTGCATGTTGCTTGAGGGAGAAATTTGAGCTCCTGAGTTGTATTGTTGTGCTTGCTATGCTTATTATTAGTATCAATATAGATTAATACTAAAAACCAAATGCATTAATACTATAAACCCCTAGGGAATATAAACTCAATCGAATAATATTAAACCGAAGAGATTAATACTATAAAACTTAGGTTTCTAAACCGTACGTATATTAATATAAATCTCCTGGGTTTATACTCATGGTCAACCATGGCACAATGTCATTATGACAAATATTGTCTAAATAGGAAAACTAACTATGATCAATGAAGGTCCAATGTCACATAGTGATAAAGATATTCTCAGTATGAAAATAAGCAAGTGAAAGTGGTTGCAATATGAAGACCTATAAGGTATGTGTATAAGAGAATATGGAATTCAAGGAGGGTTAGGATATTTTGCAAAGCTGCATCCATCCGCAACAGAAGGATGAAATGGATATGCAGGGGTAGTAGCTAAAAGAAAGGAAGGAGTGGATCAAGAAACTAGATGATGAGGTGGAGGCACTCAGATAACAAATTAAGCATCTAAAGCTCACAAGAGAACAACCCAAGGATCGATGAAGAATATATCAGAATGGATCTTAGATTTTGATAACGGATGGAGTGTTATGAAACTAGCTCACAAAAAGATAGAAAAGAGAGATCAATGCTTTAGAATTCGCCTCTTCGAGGGGGCAACCTCCTTTACATTACACAAATAAAAAATTATTCGATGATTCAAATGACAAGACCTCCTTTCTATATATAGGAGTCTAAGCAGTCACAATATAACCCAACCGACCTAAAAATAATAAGGCGTTCATCTCTCTTTTCTATCTTTTTGTGAGCTAGTTTCATAACATGGAGAAGTAATATTTTTTCTCTCTCACTTTAGAAATGTTTTTTCTAGAAAACTATACATGTAAATATTTTCTATATTAGTATTATAGAATGTATAGCCATGGGATACCAGTTATGGGATACTGTTTTGGAATTTTGGAAATTAAATCTCAGGGAAGGCATAGGGAGAAAATGAATTTTCACATGTCCTCAGCAGGCTCAATCTTTTAATATAAAATCTTGATTTCGAATGTCAAAGGCCATGATTTGTTTATAAAAGTTACATGTCTTAATTCTCATGTAGGACTTGAAATTGGTACTCAACAAACTAAGATCTAAATGCTCCACAATAATTTCCCATATTTTCACTTTGTCCTTCAACCTTATCCACACCTTCCTCCCATGAATAGTTTCAACAATTAAGATTAGAGGGATTAAATGCTTCTCATGCTCTCCTATTATCTTGTACCATGTCCTATGTTGTATCATCTCCAATTACAAAAATTACTATGTCATTATGGTTAGGTTCTCACATTTTGAGACCTACCAGAACCATGTGTAGCACATACATGATGGGAGTAGCCACATTGTAGGAGCTATGCAAGCCTATCTAATCCACAGGGCACAACGAGAGGTAACAACGAGTAAAGGCTGATGAGATAGTGAGTAGGGAGTGCGATATGGATGAGATCAAGTGGAGGCATTGCTGAATGGAATGGGAGAGGGAGGGGGAGGAAGAAGGGGGGGGATATACAGAATGTAGGGAGAGAGGATGGTGGGGGCAATGGATATATAGTTGTGAACACCAAATTTTCAATGTTTCTTTTGTTTCCTAATATCTTGGTTATGCCAAGAGCTCCATCCCTAGTTCAGTAATTGAAAAACTCCTCCATGATTAGGAATGTATATTTTTTCCTTTATTTCATTTGCTATACTTATTGCTACATTCAACTGGAAAGCCAAATTTGATTTCTTATGTGCTTCCTAATTATTCCCTCTTAGGATGTCAAAGAATTACAGCAGATCAGAGAGATGAATTGTACCTTGGGATCACTCAATGATTTGATTTATATTCATGTCTTTTCCTTATGAATTATATTTCATATGTTTTACTGTCAACATTGAGTCTCCTAAGACTTGGATCTTCATGATGCCCTTTTTGTGAGTGAGAGAAAGTCTTAGGAATAAACCATAAGCCTCAACTTGATTATCTGTGTTCCTACATAGGCCCCAAGCATATATGTCTTCGATGTTTCCTTTGTGATTAATGAGAATCCCTCCCTCTCTTGCCACTCCACACATGGAACAAGGTTATCATCCATTAAAGGTCTCCAAAATATTTTTTTCAATAATATTGGAAAATAAATATTTGTTTTTCAAATATAAACCATCTTGCAAATTAATTGGTAGAGTCTTACCTTGGCATGAACTAATAATACAAGGTTGAAATCCAAAGTTATGGGGAGTGTTTAGTGTTTGTAAATGAGTGTAAACTTTTAAATTATCACTCAATTAATAATAACGATAACTAAAAGTAATAATAATAATATTAAAATTACAAACAATTTTTAGATAAAAGAAAATCATAATATACATATCACATTAAAAAAATATACCATAGAAATAGTAAATAATAGTTATAAATTAAGATCGTTCTTACTTATGATAAAATATTCACCTCATTTTTATGGATATTATTAAATTGTAAATATGATTTTTTAGAAGACCATGGGCCAATACTATGGCTTATTAATACCCCATGCCCAAAAACCATAAAAATAAATTTAAATAAAAATAAATAAAAAGACATAGAATTAATAAGTATAATTATAATTAATAATAAAAACAAGTTAGAATCATCTTACCTCTAGGTCTATGAAGCAGCGAGAGGGATCAAATATTTGAGATGCAAACCTCTTTTAGAGTTAAAGGAGACTCAGTCCATCTTGACACTATGGATATCTAGATGGATATCAGTTGTTTTAATAATAAAAAAGAATAGTTAATATTCAAGCAAATTCTTTTAAATGTTATATGTTTTGGAGTTTTGGGTCTGAATTTGACGAAACAATTGTTGCCTTAATGGTGATATTTTGTTATTTAAAATGCATTTTTATTGCATTTATGTATTTTGAACATGAAAAAACCTTGGGAAACTATATTGGGGAGAGTTCAAAACTCAAACAGGAAAGAATTCAATGTAACCAACCTAGATCCATATAAATTTGGAACTATCATGTGTCGAGAAGGATTAAAACAATTATTAATCCACAATTTATGAAATCTAATTATATTAATATCATAATGTATTAATATTAATATTAGATTTAATATAAATATTATGTATTTCATGCCTTTCTAAATCTAACTTCTACATCTGTATTTTTTTCAATGTGTCTCTTTCTTCTTCCCTCTTTCCCACACCATCTATATATTTATCTCACTTTGTCTCTCCTTTATCTCTCCATATGATCCTGAATGCACACACTCTCTCTCTATATATCTCTCCCTTCTACTCTACCCGTCTATCTCTTCCCGTTCTCTCTCTCTCTCTCTCTCTCTCTCTCTCTATATATATATATATATATATATACTCCCTCAATCTATATCTCTATCTCATTCACCAAACATACACATTCTCTCTCAATATCAATATCTCCCTACCTGTTCATCTCTCTCTCTCTTTCTCTCTTGCCCTTCTCTCTCCATATTTGTAACTCTTCCTCCCTCCCTCTCTTTGAATCTCTCTTCTTCCCTCTCTCCACCCTCCATCTATATCTCTATATCCCCTTGTATCTCCTTCTCATCCCCAAAACATACACTCTCCCTCGATATGTATATATCTTCCTCTTCCTCCCTCTTCCTCTCTATCTCTATCTTACCATATTATCTCTCTCTTACCCTCTTCTCTCTCTCCCCCCTATTCTCTCTCTATCAGTCTCTCTCTCCTCGTCTCTCTCTTCATCTCCTCTTTCCCTCACCATATCACCGTCTACCTTGTCACTCCCTCTCTCTCTCCACCTTTTTATCTCTATGTCTTTATTCTTCTTCCACTCCATCTCCCTCTCTCCTCTCCCTCA
>Ga0115851_100814_pt1 | contig 15335 bp, 8 predicted proteins | sample InSIn2gowninarea_FD_83865 | JGI IMG/M metagenome (GOLD analysis project Ga0115851, IMG submission 83865)
GCCTCATCGAGTTGACTAAAGAAATGAAGATAGGTCCGTAGGGACTTAGCCTAATCAAGACCTTCTCCTTTATCGTACCAATTTTGACACTGACTTGAGAGCAACTATCTTAATATCCTTATCACATTGGTTTTGGTTATAAAGTCTAAATGATTGAGTAAAAACCTTTTGTGGCTTGGAAGTTAACATTTACTTGAAAGCGACTAAGAAAGTGACTAAGGTTAAGCTTTTTCGCACCAATTTTAATGTCTACTTGCAAGAAACCTCTTTTCCTTTCATCGCATTATCTTGAACTTTGACTAGAACCAACCAAGCCAAAACCCTTATCACATCATGCTATACCTATACGCAAAGCGACTAAAGGTTTTAGTGGTCACAAGCATTTAAGTTCCTAGTCAATGAGACTAAGGCATATAGTTATCACATCATTTGATCCTCAAATAAATACGAGTAAAGCTTTTAGTGTTCGCAAGCATTTAAGTACCTAGTCAATGTGATTAAGGTATTTAGTCATCGTATTATTTTGATCCTCAAGTAAATGGAACTAAGGCATTTAGTTATTGCATCATTTTTATCCTCAAGTCAATGTGAGTAAGGCATATACTTATTGCTTCATATTGATCCTTAAGCCAATGTGACTATGGTATTTAGTTATCACATCATTTTGATCCTCAAGTCAATGAGACTAAAGCATTTAGTTATTGCATCTTTTTTATCCACAAGTCAATGTGACTAAGACATATAGTTGTCATATCATTGTTTATCCTCAATTCAATACAACTAGACATTTAGTTATCGCATCAATGTGACTAGGAATTTAGTTAATATCGTATCATTTTGGAATTTAGTTAATATCGTATCATTTTGATCCTCAAGTCAGAGGGACTAAGAATTTAGTTATCGCACTAAATCTAAACTCAACTCAAAGTGACCAAGGATTATGTTGTTGCATCATTTTTTTATTTCAACTCGAAGAAACTAAAATTTTTGTTTGATTGTACTGAATTAGCCTGTTAATTGGATGTGACTAAAGGAAAAATAGATAATTTTGAGAAAATGAAAATTTTGATAAAATTATAATTTTTCATCTTGTCTGAAAATAATGGCTAAGCAAATTTTTATCATTTTATAAGATGCGTAAGGAAAAGAAGGATGAGGCTAGCCATACTCAGTTAACCAAGAGCATCTTTGTAAAACTGAAGAGGGATGGCCAAACCAAATAAAGGGCCCGTTATTATGACAGACTTGAAAATATAAGAGATCCAAAATGGAATCATACTGACCCCATGTTCATATTTAGAGAAGATGATGGAATCCTGGAAGAAGTAAAAGAAAATACATACTCCATTCTTTCAAACTTTTTATAGCTGAAATTATACTCTTCTTAGTGAATTTACCTGAGTTAGTGTTGGAAGTGGCCAAGTATAATTACTTTGAAAAAAGAGTCATTATAGATGTAAAGGGAAAGGTTATTGCAGACTTGACCAAAGAAGGCATTGAAAAAGTGATGGGATGGTCAAATCAAGGTATTATCTTCAGTTAAGAGGATGCTAATAAAAAATATGAATAGTATAGCAATACACATAGGCCTAGTGATTTCATTTAGTCTTTGTTGAAAATAGTTACAGTATAGCTCATTAAGACATAATGAAAGTACAAAGGTATTTCTATTAGGATATCACAAATAAAGCTATCAGTTTCCTTTGCAAAATTGGTACGATAAAGGAGAAGGTCTTGATTAGGCTAAGTCCCTACGGACCTATCTTCATTTCTTTAGTCAACTCGATGAGGCACAGGCAATATCGATGTGACAAGGGATCCTTTGGTCTTTGTGGCTTTGATCACAACTCACTACAACCACTACATGTGTCTTGGTTGCTTCCACTCGATACCCAACTCATTACAACAACTAAAAATCCATAGTCACTTCGCTTAGATACTCAACTCGCTATGAAAAAGGAACTCACCAAGCTAATTAGATGGCAATGAATTGGGGGAAGCCATATTTGTAGGCAAGGCGGGTGGAAAGGAACACATGGAAATAATCTAGACAGTGTAGCCCTAGATCGAATGCTTAGGATCAAATTGTTGGAAAGCTTTGGTCAGTGCGAATAGAATTTGAACTCAGGGTGACTAAGTGGCAACATTTATCGCTTTAAGTAAAGCTTTAAACTAATTCAACAACACAAAACACTTTGGTCGCATCAAGGTAGAGACTTAACTTGATGCAACAACACAAATCCCTTTTATCGGGCCAAGGTAGAGACCTAAGTCTATGCGACAACACAAATCCCTTTAGTCATTCCAAGGTTGAAGGCTTACTCGATGTGACAACACAAAATACATGATAATTAAAATTCTTTGAATTTTAATCTCAATTTAGAAATGAAGATAGTTTTGGCTTCAGGGATTTAGTGACAATCAATTTCCACTTCTCAGTGTCTAGAATGAAGACTTGTCTTGGAAAATAGAATTTTGGTGCTCTTCATTCAATAGTTGAGTAGGATCGAGTTCCACTCGTGTTGAGGGTAGTTTCTTGCTATCAAAATTAGATAATGGTATTCAACGGTTTCATAGAAACCGATTTCCATGTCAACGTTTAGAATATATGCTTGCCTCTAAGGTGAAATATACTACCGAACGCTCCAAACTCTTTTTGTGATGTAAAGGATGTGATCTTGACAAATCGTTATTTTTAGATTTTGGATTATTTGATTTTTATGTATGTTTTATTTATTAAAGGAAACAATAATTTTTTCCTAGATATTACTGAAGTAATTGTGTAGTGGCCAAGGCTAACTAATATTACTGAAACCAAGAGCTTTCTAGGTGTTGTTTAATATTTGAGAAATTTTATTATTGATTTCTCCAATTTTGTTTCACCTTTGAATGATGTTAAAGGAAAGAGGTAAACTTTTCAATAGGGAAAAGAGTAGTATAGTGCATTTGATTTGCTAAAGCAAAAGATCATGATTTTAGCACTTATTAACTTACATGAGTCTTTGAAGGTTGACACTGATGCTGGTGAGTATGGTATGAGAGTTATTCTGATTCAAGGAAGGAGACCTTATATGCTCTCATTTTGAAAATTTTAGAAGAGCAATTTTAAACTATCTCACAAGGAATAATGTTCATTGGTTCATGTGGTGAAAAAATAGAAGCATTACATGAAAGGTAAAAAAACAATAACCCATATTGATTATCGATTGTTACCATATTTATAAACTCATTTCAAGTAGATAAAAATTTTACAATAATTTCATCTCATCATCAAATATGAGAATAACAATTTAATAAAGTTGGGTGGTGTCTATCCAGCCTTCTAAATGCCTCTCAAAATTCGTGCTTGTGTCAGACCTGTTAGTGTTGGTATTTTCATTTTGAAATTTTTTCGGTTGGGCATTGATTGAATGAATGCCCCCAAGAGCATTGATTCAACGAATGCCCCTGGGCATTGATTCAATGAATGCCCCTAGAATTTGCAAAAATTGTGCTCAATTGGACATTGATTCAACGAATGCCCCTGAAATTTGCAACAAAAAAAAATTGAAGTGTCGAATGTTCAAAAATGAATAGTGAGATTTGAACTCGCAAACACCTAGGTTGTAGTTCAATGTTCTAACCATTATACCATCTAATATTTCATCAAAACCATTCAGCTCCAGAATTTTTATTTACATCTTAGGGGCATTCATTGAATCAATACCATGCCAGACCACCAAAAAATTCTAACAGGTCTGACAAAAACACGAATTTTGAGAAGCGTTTAGAAGGCTAAATAGACAACGCCATAAATTTGTGGGCATGTTATCTAACAACCTATTCCACGAGTGTCAACACTCCCAACAATGTCAACGTTTCGATGTAAAGGTAATTTAACATTGATTTTAGTAATCGAAGTTTATCCTTTCATTCATGAAGTTGGGATGTACAGTTTGCATTAACTTGACACTACATATTCATTGTTGACAACTGGACTCTTCGCTGTTTCTGGAACAAAAGGTCTAGACGGTAATAAAATGGTAGATCAATATCCAGTCGTGCAGGAGACCTTATTTTCTATATCCCTAAATAGTAAATGCAATGCAAAATAAAACCCTAGTCAGCTTAACAAAGGAATTTAATGAGACTTAGCGCAAACGAGATTCAGAACATGCCAATTCATGCGCAAATATAAATAAGAGACAACTCATTCATGCAAAAATCCACGTAAATTTAGAAGAAAGAAAGTTCAATGCCCATCGCTTCAACGACAGTCTCAGCTCATCCATTACTTGTTTAGTCGATTACAATTCATACGGCTCCCTCCATGGAAGCATCACATAAACACGATTTGAATATATATATTTTCTGAATCAAACTTTAAAGCTAAATCACAGCACTCTCTGAAGAATTTATAATATATAAAGCCTTATAGAGCTACCTTCACGCATTCCCACAGTTATCATTAAGTTTATGAGCTCCTTGTCTACATATAGATACTAGCATTGCTGAGAAATATTATTCCGTTACATTAATAAGCTGCAAGATGTTCTCTAGAAATTTGGTAATGGCATTATTGCTGATCATAGTCCTTGTTTCTACTTGTCAGTTGCAGGTAATCTACGATGACCCATCTAAACCTTTCTTGATTGTATCTATATGTTTATTCATGCATATTATATTCAACGATGTGGATACCTTGTTTTGCAGATTGTCCCAAATGTCAACTGTGAAATTGTGGTTCACAGGCTTTGGCAAGTAAGACGTTAAAAGCATTGACATTTTTGGTGCATATTATACCTTGGTTTCAAAATATATCTCTCTATGCGTGATTAATGAACAGTCTATGTTGTCTCCAGGTTAATCCTTACAACCACAATGTTGGTCCTGCAGGTATATTTGCGTTTGATATTTCCTGCACAGTAATTCTGGGTTTTCAAGTTTCTATTTCACTCTCTTTTTTTAGCATCCAAGTCTTCAAATTCATGTTCTTATATGCAGATTGTTCAGCAGTGTGCTTGAATAAATGCGTGGGCGACTCAAAGAAGAGATCTTGCGTATATTTGTGCAAGAAATGTTGCAAAAGATGTCCATGCGCTCCTCTCGCTACTTTCCACAACAAGAATCAGCTATGTCCATGCTATGCACTCACCAACACCCATGATGGAAGAAATATATGCCCCTAATAGTGATAACAATCGTGGTTAGGGCAATCAACAGTTGATTGAATACGCAATAATGTTTAGAGATTCAGTAATATGACACATATTTATTGTAGAATGCCTGTGGACGAGAAAAATATTGTCACACACACCATTCAGCAAATTCTACAAAGACTCGATCCTTTTTCCGTTGTTTCATCATAAGTATAGCTTATAAGATTATTGATACCTTATTCAATACGAAGACTTTAATCTTCCTGTAAGAAAGTTCAATAAAACTATTTAAAATTCATTTTATGGCTCGTCTTACGCACTTCGCTCTAAATGATTATTTTTCAACGCAGTTCAGCAGATCTGTTTACTTCAGAAATCTCAATCTCAGTAATGATAACAAATTTTAAATTTACCATTTAAAATAATTAATAAATTATTATTGGTATAACGCAGATCTTTTAGTACAAGGAATGAACTCCATACTCAATGAGGTGGTTTTAAATGGTTTATGAGCGGGTTTTAAATTTATCTATTTCTTGTGTGTTTAGCAACAAAGGTTGAGTAGGATATAGTGTTCACTTATTCTCCTGAATGATTCATGAATCCCTTCTATTAGTTTATACATAATAATATCTGGTGGATCTGCCGATGGAGTGATACTATTCTATGCAATGGGGCGATAATTTGAGGGAGATAATTTTGTGATCGTAGCTTCATTTGAGCTCCATCCGAAAGCTATGCGTGTAACATTGTTTGCCATGTTTACCAAATGATTGATTATATATATATAGAGAGAGAGAGAGAGCGGAAAGCTACCCCTTGGATTTTGGGATTGAGAGAGCATTCACACGGGGCATGATTCAATAGGCAATGGGAAGACTTGAACTTGGGTCTTATTCCTTGAAAGTTTCAACAACCCATCTTCAATTCACTGTCTATTTAAAAAGAAAGAAAACATGCATATTCAATAAATGATGCCATCTATTTAAAAAGGAAAAAGAAAACTAATAAAATTAATTTTTACATGGAAAAAAATGAAAAGATAAATAATTTAATGCTATTAATTTTATTTTATAATGCAAGGAAATTGAACATCACATTCTATTTATGATGATTTATTATTTTTTATAATAATAATAATAACTAGCTATTGCAACTAAGGGCAATGGGTACGCCATAGAAAAATAATTGGTTTTTTTGCTATAGATAATTTATAATTATTATGTGAGAAATATTAATTTTTGTCAAATGTAAACTTTGGAAATAAGTAGAGCATTTCCACAAATTTTGAAATTTATATTTTTGAATATTATTATACTCAAAAAAATGATAATTTTTTCTACTTCACCTTTTATTATTAATGTAGTTAGTAATGGACATCCTTGGCCTCCACATGAGGAAGTCGTTCCACATGGAAATCGTGCATGACATAATAAGTTTTCCTCAATGCCCTCTCGGTTGCCTCCTTTAAATCCCTAAATGTGGAATAAGATGCATTACTACCAAGTTTGACCATGATGTTGACTCAACAATGAAGGAGACTCTCCACATGTTTTGGAGCACCTCGTCGTCATCAAAATTCCATTGATTGGTGGAACCCCTCCTCGTCATCTCTCCTCTATAATTTTTAACCAAATATTTGGTGTCAAGAATGATTATGGCCATGATCGAGATGGTCATCAACACCTTGGAAATAGAACACCACGTGGCAGCCAATGATACGATTCCCCAACGACTTGAGCACAAAATCTAGCAGTCCCATGTCATCGTTACGAGCCTTACCGTCATCCTTCACTTCCTAACATGGCATCCACATCATTTTTTTATCGCACTTGAGATAATCGATTATCGCCTCAATCGTGAGTTTGATTCTCTTGCAAGAACAACAACACGACGTTGTTATGCAAGAAATGGGCGAAGCGATGGAAGCTTTAATGGCGGATTTGGTGTTGAAAGGAAGGTGGGATTTGAGAGTGTTGGAGCTCATTTTTATGTACATTTTCACGATCTTCACAAGGTTTGGATTGAGCTGTTGGAAGATTTGGAGCATGATGGAAACTATTAAAGTTAAACGTATTATGAGTTGTAGTTGATCAAACTACAACTCTGTTAACATGATTTCTTCTTCACTCTTTTCAATCCCCTCTACTTCGCTCCTCTCTCGCACATTATTGCGTACAACTTGTACATCATGATTTTGTGAGATATTTTTTAGTCTATATCTTTGATAGATTTGCACGACCAATAATTTTAATGTTATCACAAAATTTTTCCCTCTACATAATTTGAAAAATTTCCCCCTTCTTCTTTCAAGTTAAATCTATACAAAATCCTTTCACGCATATCTTGATGGTTCTTCAAGAAGCATTTATTTTGACTCTCATCTCTAATCGTATGTATATTACTTCTGCAGCTTCGTCGTCTATGATCACATTCATATTACTCGTATAGGTCCGCTTTAGTAAAGAATATTTTTTAATGTTTCATTCACATCAAAAGCTTAACATTTCTGATTTTTTTTCTTTTATACATATGCAGATTTCATTCCAACGAAATGTTGATAAGTGTAACTATGGATAATAATCCTCATAGAAAAACCACCAGGTTGTTAATGTGAAGGTTGTTTTTTGGTGAAAATGTATTTTTGTTTAATTCTTCCCTCCAACCGGTACCACAAATGAATTGGGTCACCTTACAAGGCCTAATAGGCAGAAGAAGTATGAAATCTAATACCGTTGTATTTTTTTGTTGTGGTTTTTTTTTCACAAATAATGTGTAAGGTTTACATTTTTATTACATGAAATGTTGAGTTTGATATTTTTTTTAGATATATCGTAAGCTTCATTATTGATATATATTATTTTAAAGAGATCTTTAGATAATATTAGTTTATCTTATTAATTATTTTTTAGTTTATTAACTTCTTAAAATTCACACCATCAAAATCCACTCACGATTCCTAGCCTCGTCCGTACTTGCCAGGGGAACTTGAACCTGGGTCTCTCATTTTTCAAGAGTTTCAATTACCCATCTCTAACTCGCCTATCTATCAATTCATTAAAATAATCCAACATTTGTTTTATATATATAACTCTAATTATACAATATAATTTTGATGTTAATGTGGCCACTAAAAATGCTCTGCTATCTTAATTATAATTTTATTATTTTATTTAAAATGTAGAATATTCATAATACAATAATTGATATTAAATAATAATAGCAAAATAGTGGTACATATGTAATTAAATTGATATATTAAAGAAAAGACAAAAGTTAGATAATGTAGAGGCATAAAGAAAAAAGAATGTAGAGGGTCCCTTCTAAGTTATTATCACATGGAAGATAATAAGATGTTAATGTTAATAAGGAAATTTAATCTATCAATAATATGAGTAATGCCTTTAAGTAGGTATGATTCATAATATATTAAACACTAATGAAATATATGGTATACTATGAAAATAAGATATATCTTGAGTATATTAAAATATAAGTTGTAATGTATCCTTAACTATAATAGGTTTCTTCAATAATGTTAATGATAAGATGATAATGACCAAAAAGCTTACAAAGATATGTAGAAGAAATTGGTTTTTCATGGTAATAAATTATTTTTACATCCAAACAAAGTTAATGATTTTCATGGTAAGAAATCAGTTCAAGGATTCTCCTTTTCTTCCCCTTTTATATCTATAAGATTGAAATTTATGTCATTTACAAATCCTATTTTAACCATCAAAGAATACATATAATATAGTTTTCTCATATATTTGCCTTCTCAAATTCAGAATATATTTCACAATGTATAAGTTATATCTAATATGTTATATATCACTAAGTAAACTAATATGCTCTTATGGATATGGAACACCTCTACACACTCATTGACCATTGGAGGAATGCATCATGCACTATGAGCTAGGTACTACTTAAGAGAACAAAATTCCTTAATAGTTTAAGTTTCATTAGAGATGATGGTTTGCAACACATAAGAGACATCCTATTCCATCCTCTTTGCCTTCTTATCAATTTGTCTTTTATCAATAGGCTAACCTAGATAAGATTTTCAAGAATTCCTTGATTATTTTTCTTTTTAGGATTAACTCTACATAGATCATACCAATTAACAAATTAGATGCTAATACTAGTTGGGATGAGGATTTTAACAATCATGCTACAACAATCATGATTGTTAATGATGAGGGGGTGGAGGTGTTAACCAAAAATAATTAATTTCCTTTGTTTTTTTGTTTCACAATATTTAATAGATTTTAATTGTTATCCTTTGTATAACATAAATTAAAAATATTTTTAGAATTTTATCATTATATTTTGAGTGTAATTATTATGCCCATTTTTTAATGTCTATTAAGTAATAATATTTATTTTTATAATAACTTTTAACAAAAAAACCACCTTAAAACTTATGTTTTTAACATCCTTAAAAAAAGATCAAAAAAGATATTTTTATAATTTTTAAATATGTAAATTGATTAATTAACAAAAAAACTTTAACCTAATGTTAATTTTACATATACCTATATAAAAAATTAAGTCTTCAAATATAATACCAATAAATGTTATTGCTTTATTTTAAATATTTTTTTTAAGACATATTTTCACATTTAATCTCAAAACATATTTATACCTAAATTATTTCAAAATATCTTTTTTTTTAAGTTTATATTATATTGATTATAATTTTCATTTTTTTTATTTTCAAATTTACATAAATAAATGTAAGAAAATTAGAATCTAATTCATTTAAATTATATTTATATTAAAAAAAATTATAAATAAGTTTATTTAGAATGTCTTTTCAATGAATTAATGATAGAAGACTCAAGAGAGTAAGTATATATATATATATATAACATAAATAAAAAAGATATATTGATAATTAATTATAGAATTGAATTCATATACTTATGTTACAACCTTCATTTTTTAGCTTAAATACTTTAAATAAATTAAAAGACTATTAAAACAAAATTTTACATTCAAAATTTTAAATAAATTAACTAAATTATTACTATGTTTAAATAAAACTAAATAAGCATTTTATTAAAATTAAACAGCTGAACAACTAATATTTTTAAAAGATATGTAAAATCTTATTTAATTTATTTAAAGAAAAAATGAAACATTACAATTAATGAAACTAATTTTTATATATCTTATTAAAATTTCAAACTAGCCACCAATACTTATTGTGATAATAATCAGTGAAGCCTAAGGGGATCGAACATTGTGCTGGTGGCAAACCAGCTAAAAATTAAACAAAAGTTGATGCCATTAATGGGTACTATTTACAAGTATTACAACATACAAGATAGATAAGGTTTGTTGATGGAAAGTGGTATTCAGCAAATGGCTTATATGCCTTTCAAGTATGTTTGTTGATTAACGTCGTAGCTACCTCCTTGAACTCAAAACCCCATCTTTTGAACCAGGTGGTGCCGTAATCCATGCTATAAAGAAACCTCGGTTATACCTCTCTTCTTTGCTAAATCCTCCACTCTCACTTTTCTGCAAATAAGAATTTATAAGCAAAATATAAAAGTTATTTTGAATTACAAATGGCCTGCATTGTTGCAAGTCATGTTCATATAAAGCCAATAGCAGGACAAATGAGTAAAATGATTCATTAAAAAATAAATTATAAAACTAGGAAGTAGGAGGAGATAAATATAAAGCTTTTCATCAGATACATGTGACATCTTCACTATCTTAGTTATGCATGAATGATTAAAACTTGATTACAGAGCATGTTGTGCTTTCTTTCTAATTAAATAGGTTGAAAATAAGTGTGTTTGTAAAATTTCTATCTACTTTTTAAGGAGATGTCGATACAGTTGAATTATTAAGTTTGGAGAAGATAAAGCGACTAGAAATTATTAGATCATAATACTTGGCTTTGAGCATGGCGTAAATCAAATTGTAGAGATCCATAATTTGGCTATCAAATGCATACTTAGAACCTCTCTCTCTTCCATTCATACACAAAAAATGGTTGAAACCATTGGAGTGAATCATTCCATCCAATAGATGTGTCTGCATATCCAAAATGCCCTTGTTGAATCCTCCCTCTCCCTGCATCGTTATGATAAAGTGATACCTCTTCTTAAATACCAAATGGTGGCTCTATCTTACCGATAGAATCTATTCAAAATTCATGCATATCTAACATACATGCAAAATATAAATTAATGTATGTATTGTGTATATTTATTTTGTACCTATGCAATCATAATGGTCACACTGTAGTAAATAAGCTTTTCCTATCCTCTCTTCCTTAACGAGGAGTTAAATCCAATCATACGATTGGTTTTCATCGATCTCAAGCACCATAGACTAGGATGGTATATTTTCAAGATGCTAAGGCTCCCATTTGGTAAAATCCTACAAGAACCATGAATATTATCCTAAAATGGGCAATCAAAATTTGTAAGGCATCCCGAGTCTTCAAACATCTCAAATCCATACGAAACTTGACTTTCTTCCTATTTTCTCTTCTTTGTAATGCAGCTTCTATCAATAGACATTTTCTTCAACCTTTAGATCATGTGATCCAATCTGGTTACCACCATCAAATATCAATGCAATATCAAAATCTTTAGAAAAAAGTGAGGTATTTACAATGGCTGAAGGTGAAAGGGTTTGGGTAAACAATACCTTCAAATAAAGAGTGTATGCAAACAAAAAGCATGAACTTGTAAAAACACTTTTATACAAAGATAAATACTTTCCAACATAAGGTTCATGCACCATTTGATGGTCTATTTTTCCTCTAGGTTATGCGAACATGATTGGCCCCTTTTTTATGTTGTCAATATGCTAACTACCTTGTAGCGAATTTCCTACGACACAAGGTTCTAGTTTAGTGTTACCTTATTTTCTAGAGGGAGAGGGATTAATTGATTAATAGTGTGAGGAGTGGGTATTTTTATTGGTAGGTAGTCAGTAAACCCCAAGATACATATCTTCAATACATACCATGCACTTACATAATAAACTGATGGCTCAACTTCATTTCATCATCAGGCATGGTTTGATGGTCATCAACAACTATTAATTGAAATTATTTTCCCCTAACTTGCTAAGGGAGACACCTATAGTGTAATAATAATAATAATAATAATAATAATAATAGAGATTTAATGATATAGTTTCACATCTTGTTAGTATTATACTTTATTTTATTTTATTTTTGATAAGGGTAAAAATAATTTTATGGGTTTTCAAAAAGATAGTGCCCAAAAACTTGTATATACAAATTTTTATAGATATTCAATATTATTACATGTGTTCCAAAGATTATCTTCTAAAATTCATCGTATTTGCTACACTACGAGAAACAATCCTTACTTTCTGCTTGATGGTCATACTATCCTCTCACTGGCTGAACCTAAAACTAAGTTAGACTTTTATTTCCTAAAACTCTCTCACAGAAGCCTACTTTCTTAGGGGGTTCTTAACCCCCTCACATTGAAGGATATAACTATCATTAGGCACCTTTCTGGAGGATGCTCTACCCTCGATAGTGTCCAATATTCCTTGCTTTCCATCTGTAATATCTTTTTCACCTAGTGAAGTTCATCCTTTTGATGAAATCCTAGTCATAATTTGTCGATCAAATTGGGTTTCTTTCACTATTGTTCCATTTGATTTCAATGGATTTTTCCATCTCTTTCCTTTTTCTCTCACCTGCTACCATTCTTCCTTGGACTATTTCTCAATGTGACCTTCACCAATGACCATCAGGTTAATAATTAGTGAACTATCCACTTCATTTTCATCTTCTTTATTTGCCTCCTCTTCTTGATGATTGTTTTGATTGATTTATCCTTCCTTCAAGCCCTCTCCTTCAACCACTTCCTCTAGACTAGGTTCCTCCAGCATAGGATTAGGTTTTCATTCCTTCTTATCTTGTAGTATTTTCTTCGAGAATGACCTCAAAATATGACAAACCTGATTGTATAAATAACAGAGATAATTATTTATTTCATATTGTAGCTCTTGCTCCACATCTCTAGTTTTTGCTTCCAAGGTAATTGAGCTTGAGAGTTTAACTCCAAATTTGACCACAACATAAAGCCTCACAGTTACCATACTAAACTCTACTTTTGTAATATTATCAATGGTGATGAATATTCCAAAGGAATTCCCAATCCCTTAAAATACCTTTTGATGCCATAGGTAGAAAGGGAGGTTGGGCAGAGTCACCCAAATGGGTGCTTTCATAATTTGTTCCTATAGAGGATCAAAATAGGTCTCCACCACTCCATAAACAATCATCTAGTTCCTATGAACCAAGCTAAACTCAGACTTTCATTATGATCTTCTTCATTTCTAAATGCAAAAAGCATATAGTCATTAGGTAATGCAATACTATCCAAACTCCCCCTAGGCTTCCATTTATATTTTTCCCATATTTTAACATTATCAATATTCAATTGTGCTCCTTGGACCTTTCCAATCAAACTCAATCTTCCTCTTACCATGGTTTGGTCTATTACAACTAGTAGGATCTTTAATTTCAATTTTCCATTCTTTATCGTAGCTCGTAGCAGGGAACCCAAATCTACTTTTACCTCTTGAGAGAATAACTCTCTCCAAGGTTTATGTTTCTCCATATCAATTTGGTAAACTAATTTCATCATAAGATTCTTTTCTATCATTATTTTGGATAACACTCATGTTGTAGGAATTTCTTATTAAGGATAAGTAAAATGCCATCTTATACTGTTTGTGTTTTATTTTTGTTCAATAAAATTAGTGTTCTATATTTTTTAGTGTTCATTTTATTTCTCTTTTTAGACCAACCATATCTACATTATTTCTAATTCACAATATTCTTAATTCATCATATATCCATACTAATATACTATTTTGAAATTAATTTATATATTAAAAAATATTAGTATTAATATTATTATTTGAATTATGAAGAAATGAAGTCTCTCACTAGTTGTTCTATTACATCGTAGTCAGGTTACAATTTGGCTTTAGTCATACTTTAGTATGGTTAAATTCATTCTATTATCCACAATTTGCCAGGTGGATAGTTGAAACTTTAAAAGATTTACCCTATTATCAGCCATGAGGGGATTTGTAGAACAATTCACCTTATGATCTCATGAAAAATAATTATGAAGAAATGAATAATCTTAAATAAAATGATGATATTTATTAAAATTAAATTATTAGTTATAATATATATAAGTTTATCAGACAAAGGGTTGTAGATCTACTTAATATAAAAGATGTAGAAAAAAATAATTAACCATTCTTATATTTTTTCCAATCAAATTCAACATAAAATATATATTCGAGATAATTTGGAGATAAATAAAGTTTTCTACACCTCCTTGAGGTATTTTCATACTTATTTTCATGTTAGATTGTATTTTTTAGGTTGGATATCATCTTACTTTGCATTTCCATTTATCTTGATTATGCCCATTACAAATAACTATATTAATCTTATTATTAGGCTTGATTGATATCTTTGATTATCATTACAAATAACTTAAATTTTCTTCTTGGAGAATTATAGAAGTATTTATATTGAATTACTTAAATATTATTTTAGGATCTCAATATCTTTATTAACAATGTCTTTATTAACAATCTTTATCATAGTTTTGCATATTTTATATTCTATTCATCCTTTGTGGGTAGAGGGGCCTACATCCTTACAAGAAAGGTTATAACCTATCTTGGAAACCTTAGGGCCTTAAAGGACTAAGGTAAAGAACCCTATAGCTTTTTTTATTTTATATTAGGGTATTTCTTATTTACATTCACATAGGATAAAAAGAATTAAAATATCATAAAGATCCATTATACCAAATCTTGGGCATAAATGGCATCTCTTAACTCAATGCTTATCTTGTCATTTTTAAGTTACATGTTACTCAAGTACCTCATAAAATATTTAGAGGTTGTTGGTCCATTAAAACTAATTGCCTTACTTGTTGTAAAGATTTCAAGAGTATATTTTTAGAATGTTATTTTATAAAAATAGATGATCCTAGAATAATTTATTTTTGTATTAGATTCATTTATAGATGTTACATAACAAAAAAAAAATCAATAATTAGTACACAACAAATTTTGGTTCTTTAAAAATAAAATAGAAAATAATGTATTTATTAATAAATGAATATATATGTTAGGACCTTAGGTAAT
>Ga0115851_100821_pt1 | contig 15321 bp, 9 predicted proteins | sample InSIn2gowninarea_FD_83865 | JGI IMG/M metagenome (GOLD analysis project Ga0115851, IMG submission 83865)
CTTCTCAACAGGATGATCATTGTAAATATTGCAATGAGCAAAGTTATAAAGCTCCATGGGAAGTATGCTTTTCTTACAGTAACCTTGTTGTTTATAGGTATTGCTGAAATAAAAACATACTTTCCATGGAGCCTTATGACTTAGCACATCACAATATTTACAATGATCAACCTGCTGAGAAGCAACCTATCATGACAACATAACAAAATGACACCCATAACACTTATTGGAGCTTTATAACACAACTCATGGTGGTATTTATGTCCATATACATATGCACATATACTAGAACATCACCAGAACATATACCTAAAACATATACCAAAACATATATCAAGGACATTCGCTCAACTAGTAAATAAAGAAGGATACATAGACTGCATCTAATCTGACATCTCCCATGTAGCTTCATTGGGCCTAAAGTTCTTCCACTTCACTTTAACCTGATCAATTGCTTGGTTCCAGAGCATGACCACCTTTCTTTGCAATATACATTGAGGTTCCATATGGAATTATCCATTTGGCTCCACTTGCAATAGAGACTAGTCAATCATATGATCAACATCTTTAACATACTTCTTAAGCAATGACACATGGAAAACATCATGGACTTTCACTGTCAGAGGTAGTGCAAATCGATAGGTTACTAATCCAATCCTTTCAAGGATCTTGAAAGGTCCACAAAACTAAGGTGCCAGGTTGGCACATGACCTAATCTACAAAGATTTCTTCTTGCGATTGATACACAAGTACAGTTGTTCCCTAACATGAAACTCATTAAATAACATGTTCTGATTTGCATAATTTTTTTGTCTGTCTTTTGCTACTTTTAGATTCTTTGGTATCTCCTACATTTCCTATTTTAGTTTTGCTAACATATTTGGTCCAATCAACATCCTATTCATTGGATCACTCCAACTGATGGGAGTATTACAACTCTGCCCATAGAGTGCCTCAAACAGGCTCATCCTTAAAGACTCCTGGTACCCATTTTTGTAAGGAAACTCCACGAGTGGAATATACTCTTCCCACTTTTATTCTTGATGCATCACATACATCCTCAACATATCCTCCAATATCTTGTTTACCCTCTCCATCTTTCCTTCTATTTGTGGATGATAAGTTGTGTTGAAGGCCAACTCTTTGCCCAAACCTGCAAACAAATCCTTCTAAAACTTGGAAGTGAAGTTTTCATCCTTATCTGACATAATCTTATTTGGAACACCATGAAATTTGACCACATCTCTAATGAACACTTATGCCACATCACTATATGAATACGTAGTCTTCACTGGAATGAAGAGTGCTACTTTAGTCAACCTCTCCACCACCACCATGTTGGAATCATGTTGTCTGGATGTCCTCTGCAAACCTATGATGAAATCCATCAAAATGACTTCCCATTTCGATTTTGGAATCACAATCGGTTGTAGTAGTCCACTTGGATGCTTACATTCTTCATTTACCTACTGAAAATCCAAACATATAGCCACAAAATATGCCACATCCTTCTTCAGATTTATCCTATATTAAAAATTCATTACTACTCTCAATGTCTTTTGGTGGCTTAGGTGATCTAAATACGATTTCACATGAAACTCCCTCAAGATAATCTTCTTCACCTCACTGTTGTCTGGCACATATATCTTGTCCTTAAATTTGATCATGCCATTTGCTGAAAGATGATAGTCCACATCCTGTGCACCTATACCTATACCTATACCTATACCTATACCTATACTCTATTGTAACCTATGCATACACTATCTATACCTGTTACCCTGCTAACGTGCCTATAAAATATGATCCTGTAAGACTGTCCCATAAGAACTCATAGCTGCAAGATGATTTACTTGTATCCACCTACTAAGAGAATCTACAACCCTATTCCCTTTACCCTTGATATACTTGATCTCAAATTCAATCTCACTAATCGTGTCCAACCATCTAACTTGTCGGGCATTCAGATTCGGCTAGTCAAACAAGTATCTAAAACCACTTTGATCAGTGATCAATACAAACCTCCTACCAAGAAGATACTTCGTCCACATATTCAACGCATGAATGATCACTACCAACTTAAGATCATGTGTCAAATAGTTTTGCTCATGATGATTTAGTTTCCACGACTCATAACATACCACCTATCCCTCTTGCATGAGGACTTCACCAAGTCCTCTCTTGCAAGCATATGTACACACTACAAACTCTTTGTCCGGGCCTGTAATTTTTAACACTAGAGTGATTGTCAACAATTTCTTGAACTGCTCAAAACTTATTGCACATTCCTCTCTCCATTCAAGTTTCTTACCTTTCATCTACACCGACATATTAGGATGTGCAATCCGAGAAAATTTCCTTATGAATCTCCTATAATAGCCTGCTAACCCCATGAATGATCTTACCTCATCCACATTTCTAGGAGCTTCCCACTCCATGATAACTCTTATATTCTTTTGATCTATTGTTATGCCTTCCTTTGAGGCCATGTGTCCCATGTAATGTACCTTTGTTTGAAATAATTATCACTTACTGAGCTTGGAATACAACTAATGCTCTCTCAATGCTCTCAACAATGTTGCTAAATGCTCGGCATGCTCTTCCTCATTCTTAGAATATATCAAAATGTCATTAATGAATATAATAACAAACTTGTCTAGATAAGGACGCAACACCCTATTCATCAAGAAAATAAAGGTAGTTGGGTCATTAGTGAAACCGAAGGGGACTACAACAAACTCATAATGTTGATACTTGGTCCAGAAATATGTCTTGTAAATGTCCTTTTCCTTGATATGTACCTGATGATATCTAGATCTCTAATCAATCTTTGAGAGCATCACTGCTCCCTTTAGCTAATCAAATAATTCATCAATCCTTGGCGACGGGTACTTTCTCTTGATTGTCAACTTGTTCAACTTCCTACAATCAATGCATAACCTGAGAGTACCATATTTCTTTTTCACGAACAATACTCATGCAGCCCAAGGTGATACACTTGGCATAATGTATCCCTCATCAATCATTTCCTTCAACTGCAACTTTAACTCTACTAACTCTGGAGTGCTCATTTTGTATGGAGTCTTTGATGCTAGTGCTGATCCTAGTACCAACTAAATAGAAAAGTCTACTTCCCTATGATGTAGCAACTCTAAAATATCTATTGGAGACACATCCTGAAACTGTTGTAAGACAAGTACCTACTCAATACTTCTGCATTCTCATACTCTTTACCTTTATCACTAGAACTATGTACTACAAATAACACACATCATTTTCTATGACTAGATTTTACCTATATAGTTGTCACCATCCTAACTATTGTTGATTTTTTCTTACCCTACAAGATTCTTGTAACCCCCTCTTCCCACATCTACCCAAGTAACCGGCCAACCGGGATAAATATGTGAGGAGAAGTTACTATGATATGATTCAACTCCCTATGTGTCAATTAAGGAAGTGGAAACAATAAAACACATCACATGGACCTTCCACATCAATCGCAGAAATCCCAGGATCCATCCCAACCACTCAAGTAACCATCCCCTGAGACCAACTGAAATTTTAGACCATTAAACCCCCAGAGCTCCCTTGATATGGACAAGAATGCTTCAAAGCGTAGGGGTCTCATACTCATCTAAGAATCACTAAGAAGAATTGATACCTCAACGCATTAGCTACAGTTTCATCCTTTAGGCCATAGATACATAATACATTGTTCATTTACTTACATTTAAAAACATGAGGATATCCATAAATAGCCATTGTCATAATACATGTACACAACCAACATAATAACAACATAAATACCAAGGAGGCAACAACCATATAATCCACATATAAACCGGTACAATACTCATGAAAAAATGAGGAGATATAACCTCATATTAATAATGTGAAGGCCAACTAGGTTCGGGAATTCCATGAACCTCACCCCATTTCCATATTCCAAGCATTAATGTGGGATCTCATGAAACACATCAATCAAAACCATCAAGGGCTTCCCAAGACCAAACCACCTCAACCAATGAAACAGTGATTCCACCTCATGTTCGGACATCAAAAACCATCACTAGATTGGTCTCTACTGAAGCCTTCTAGGGCTCTAGAGTGTTCTTTCCAACTAAGGCTCTAGGAATAGTAAATCAACCCACAACTGATATAGGGATCCAGATCGTTTTTCCAACCAAGGCTCTAGGACTAGTAACTCAATCAACCAACGGCTCTAGGACTAGTAACTCAACAAACCAAAGGCTCTATAGTGTTTTTCCAAGAAAGGCTCTAAGACTAGTAACTCAAGCCAAGCTGTTATACGGCTTTAGAGCATTTTTCCAACCAAGGCTCCAGGAACTAGTTACTCAACCCAAGCTATAGAAAACATTAGAACCAACCAGAAAAATAAGGGAAAAATAACCGACAATATGATGGCTACCCAAGAAATGGAAAGGCTAGGAAAATCCAAGCAATCCTCCATGCCAATGACAGATCATGACCAATAAACCACATGGATATGCCATGTATGCTAAAACTAGTGAGGAAAACATACATGCAACTTGGTACCTACAAGTAAAATCCATCGTATCTACTGATCCCAGTGTCCCCTTGTGTTTTCCTGCTTTTCCTTTGCCTTCTTGCTCCAAAAATCCAATTATGCCACACCCTCCAAGAGTGTTCCAAGAAAATATAAGTGTCCAAGAGTATGAGAGAGAGAGAGCTCCAAAACTGAACTTACAAAAGTCTATGAACTAATCCTCAGAAGCCTTTTCATTAATGAGGTCTCTATTTTCTTCATTTTCCATTATTTTCCTTCATTTTCCTCCTCACATCCAACCCGTGACCTTTCCCCTCCCTTTTCTCCTAATTTCCATTATTTTCATAAAGAAATATACCAAAATTCCATTTTTCTATTTCCAAAGCCTTTGCCACAACCTTTGCCAATTTCCTTAGCCATTAATCAACCACCAATGATCCCCATCACTGTACCTTTGCCTAACATTCGGCTTGGAATAAGTGTCCCATCAACCATGGTTATTATTTTTCCTTTATTAAATTTTATTTCATGGAATTTTCACCACGGCTGTTACAAAACCCTCACCCTTGGGGGAACACCATCCTCGATGTTCAGCAATACCTATAAACAACAAGGTTACTGTAAGAAAAGCATACTTCCCATGGAGCTTTATAACTTTGCTCATTGCAATATTTACAATGATCATCCTGTTGAGAAGCAAACCATCATGACAACATAACAAGTATAACATCATAATGACATGATACCCCTACCGCTTATTAGATATTTATAGCATAGCTCATGATGATATTTACATCCATATACATATGTAAATATACCAAACATCACTGAAACATGTACCAAAAACATATACCAAAGACATATACCAAAACATCCACTCAACCAACGAATAAGGAAGGATACATAGCCCTCATCTGGTCCACCATCTCCCTTGTAGCTTCATTAGGCCCAAAGTGCTTTCATTGCACTTTAACCTATTCGATTGCATGGTTCCGGAGCATGAGCATATTTCTTTGCAAAATACACTGTGGTTCCAGATAGAATTCTCCTTCTGGCTCAACCTACAATATAGAATAGTCAATCACATGATCAACATCTTTAACATACTTCTTAAGAAATCACACATGGAAAACATCATGGATTTTCATTGTCAAAGGCAGTGAAAGTTGATAGACTACTAGCCCAATCCTCTCAATAATATTAAAAGGTCCATAGAACCAAGGTTCCATCTTGGCACACGATTCAATCCGCAAGGAGCTCTTCTTCGGTTTGATGTGCAAGTACAAATGTTCCCCAACATAGAACTCCTTGAACAACCTATTCTAATATGCATAAATATTCTACCTATCATGTGCTACTTTCAAATTCTTCTTGATTACATGCATTTCTTGATGCATGTTTGCCAAGATGTCTCATCCAATCAACTCCGTGTTAATTGGATCAATCCAACAGATGGGAGTATTACAACTTTGCCCATACAATGCATCAAATAGACTCATCCTTAGTGACTTTTGGTACCCATTGTTGTAAGAGAACTCTACAAGTGGAAGGTACACTTCCCACTTCCACTGCTGATGCATCACATACATCCTCAACATGTCCTCCAATATCCTGTTGACCCTCTTTGTCTGTCCATTTTTCTGTGGATGATAAGTTGCACTGAAGGCTAACTCTATGCCCAAACCTGCAAATAACTCCTTCCAAAACTTGGAAGTGAACTTTGCATCCTTCTCTAACACAATCTTCTTTAGAACTTCATGCAATCTAACCATGTCCCTGATGAAGACCTGTGCTACCTCACTTGTTGAGAATGTCAACTTCACTGGAATGAAGTGCACTACCTTTCTTATCCTTTCCACTACTACCATGATGGAATCATGCTGTCTTAGTGTCCTCGACAAATCTGTGATAAAGTCCATGGAAATGAACTCCCATTTCTACTTTGGAATCAGAATTGGCTATAGTAGTCCACTTGGATACTTACACTCTTCCTTCATCTACTAACAATCCAAGCACCTATCAATAAACTCGGTTACGCCTCTCTTCAAATTCAACAAATAATATAATTTCTTTACTAGCGTCATCATCTTTTGATAAGCTGAGTGACCTGAATATGATTTCACATGAAACTCCATCAAGATCACCTTCTTTAGCTAACTGTTATTTGGCACATATATCCTGTCCCTAAATCTGATGAATCCATTTGTCATGACACGATAGTCCACATCCTGTGGACCTGCATCTGTACTTGTACCTGTACCTATACCACTACCTGTACCTGTACCTATACTACTAGATGTACCTGTATCTTACCACTACCTATACCATGGCCTGTACATGTACCTGTACCACTATGTGTACTAGTACTCTGCTGCAACCTGTTCACGATCTCCATATACCTATCATCCTACTGACATACCTACAAGATCTTATCCTATAAATTTGTCTCATAGGAGCTCATAGTTGCTATGTGATTTACTTGTATTCCCCTAGTAAGAGAATTTTCCACCCTATTCTCTTTACCTTTGATATACCTGATCTCAAAGTTGAACTCACTGATTTTGGCCAACTGTCGAGCCTTCTAGCCATTCAGATTTAGTTGGTTAAATAGATACCACAAAATATTGTGATCACTCATCAATACAAACCTCATGCCAAGAAGATAATGCCTCCATATATTCAATGCATTTATGATCGCTTCCAACTCAAGATCATGCGTTGGGTAGTTTTTCTTATGCTCATTCAACTTCTGTGACTCATAGCATACCACCTATCCAACTTGCATAAGGACTCCACCAAGTCCTCTCTTGCAAGCATCTGTACAAACTACAAACTTTTGTTCAAATTTGTAATCTTTGACATTGGTGAATGTGTCAACAACTGCTTGAGTTGCTCAAAACTAGTTGCACACTTCCCTATCCATTCAAAATTCTTACCTTTCCTCTACAATGATGTGATAGGATAATCAATCTATGAGAAGTTCCTAATGAACCTCCTGTAATAACCTTCTAACCCCATGAAGGATTTGACCTCATCCATATTCCTGGGAGTTGCCCACTCCATATTAGCTCTTACCTTTTCTCGGTCCACTACTATGCCATCCTTGGAAACCACATGTCCCAAGTAGTGTGCTTTAGTTTGAAAGAAAATGCACTTGTTGAGCTTAGCATACCACTGATGCTCTCTCAAAAATCTTAACACTATGTTAAATGATTGACATGCTCTTCTTCATTTTTAAAATATACCAATATATCATCATGAACATAATAACAAACTTGTACAAGTATGGACAAAACACATTATTAATCAAGCACATAAAGTGATGAGCGCCAGTATTCCAGCAAGGATGTTGCAACTCTTAGGCTACCAGCTTTACTTATAAACCCGGGGTTCGTACAAACTTGGAGGTGACAGTGTTGTATGCACAAGTAAAAGTGATGGTTCTACCTATTGTCACTGTTCAACTAGTGAGAGACCACTAGGGTTCCAAGCCAGACTTCTATGGAGTTAGAAGAAGCTTGATTCTTTGATGGAAGAGAGGTAAATCTACTTTAAGAGAGAATTAATTTACCACAATAATGGAGAAGGTCGACATGTAATGCTAAATGACACCATTCCCCTAATTAACCATTTAAGAAGCTATGGTTAGGTAGAAATGCTAAATCAACATGAAATAAATGCTACTATCTAATTTGTATAAGTAAGAAGCATCAAACAACACTAATGTGCAAGTAAAGAGACTGAACTAAATATGTTTTTGTTTTTTTTTCTTTTTTATGCAAATTAAGGTATGCAACTAATTGCTTTTGTGGATGTTGCGGGTGAATTAAGGATGTTTGAGGATCGATGGAAGGGATATGAGATGGTTTGATGGTGTGGAGGACCCTTGGGAGGCTTTTGGTGACTTCCTAGAGGTTTTTCATCAATTTGGCCTCAAAATAGGCCATTTCAGGAAAACCTACAAGATGTACTAGAAACCGATAGGATGATCCCGTAGGAATTATAGGAAACCTACAAGATACAACTGAGAGCTAAATATGAGGTGTTGGGGGTGATGAGAGGCTTAGGATATGTGTGTGATGGGTGGAATGGAGTGGGAGAAGGTCTAGGATCACTCAGGAGTCAATATCCAAGATAGTAGATGGCTGGATTTGCGTAATGTGCTTGGAAGAATTTCTATGGAAAATGATGGAAAACTAGTGAAGGCGATGGTGAAAACAAGGGATGGCTAAGGTGGATGGAGTGGAAGGTGGTTGCTGGCTATGAAGTCTTAGTATCCTCCTGAAGCACATGCTCTACATAAAACATGTGTGTCTTCCAAAAAGCTATGCAACAAGTTATATTTTCATAAACTAGAAGAGTAGAATTAATGAATTAACTACCTACACTATGCATGAGGAAAGTTGTTGAAAGGAATGGAATCATGAATGAGATCTATTGTAGAAATGGAGATGAAAAATATGATAATGGAAATCTACCTTGCAAAACTAACCAAATACTTATTTAAAGATAGCAAGCTCCAAAGCTCATAAAAGAACTAGAAATCTGTGTTTTTGGGGCTACTTAAGGGTCCCTTCCTCAAGTCATGATCCCAGAGGAAGGAAGTGAGGCTGAGACACCTGCTAACAACGTTGTGGTGATAATTTTTCTCCTTGCTAACCTTATACTTGAAGTAAGGCACAAATGGAAGCAAACTAATAAAAAACCAATCTAATCTACACTACTTGCAATGGAAATACATCTAAGAGAAAATTAACAATGAATCTATGAAACTACACTAAACATACATGTACAATAAAGAGGAGCCTTGGCTGCTAGGGTTGGGCCATAACCAAGAGCTTTAGCCCTCTGAGTTAACTCAGTGCTGGCTCAAAGAAAAACTCATTCTTATTACCAAAACAACAAATTACATCAATAGAAGTTTCACAAATATTGCAGCTCGAAAATAGCTTAGAGTTTTACAATCAAAATCCAAATCCTACTGAGGTCCTAGGCCTCTCTACTTATACATCTAAAGTCCCCAAAGAAATCCTTAAAATTAGGGAGGCTCGGCTCCCAAACTCGAGATAAACTGGTGCTTTGTCTCTCACTTGCTCGACTGCCTTCTAGTCATCATGATTTGGCTCTTTGCACTCCGAGATGATGTGATGAATGGAGGAATATTTGAATGGAGGAGTAGTAAATGAGGAGGATTAACCTCCCAAAATCTCTCTCCCTTGTCCCATTCGAGTTTTGACCTTAGTCTTTGCCAAAATTCCTTGATTTTCTCCTTTAATCCTACATTTAATGCATATTAGTCCACAAAGTGTAATATCCAACTCTAACTCACATCATAAACAAAATATAATAAAAAGCATGTAATAAGTTATGAGAAAAGTTGGTTTGACTAAGCTAGGAGGTGAATTAAGGCCCATATAATTACCCAATGATGAGGCTCATCATCACCCCCTACTAAAAGTGTTGCTCATCCTCTAAGAAACTTAATCAATATCCATATCCTTCATGGCTCTAGTAGCTTCTATGACATCCCATGCCTCTGCTATGGTCTCCTCTTCTTGTTCATAGAAGCCTACTTTCTTTTCTACCTCCTCCCACTGCCTCTTTTCTTCTTCTTCCTTTCACCCTTCTAGCATCCCTAAGGGTAGTGGTGGACTGAGTTTTAGGCCAATCCAATTGACCTTCAACCTTTGCATAGATTGTTTATACATGGGTGTCCTATTAAGTGCCTCTATCAACCTTTGAGGAGAGTGATACTCTCTTATCTTTAAGATGTATGGCAATGTGTCCCATCTCCTCAGGCAAGCATGTATGCTACCATCTCCTAGAAACCTAAACATGTCCTCAAAATGTGGAATTGCTTGCTCTTGGGAAGCAAGATATCTAGGTGCTAGCTGAGGATCATTTGCAATCAAATTGTGGGTACTGATGAGGGCCATGGGATTTGATTGTTTAGCTCTAATCACAAGAGGTTTAGTTTTCTCTCTTGCCAATATCCTTTTCATCTCTGCAGCACTTGAATCCTCATGGTTCATCCATGATTCCAAAGCCATTAATTGTAAATATCCTAGCTTGTCATTAGGGTCCCATACATTCATGTCTGTTAGCGCCATGTTGTGCAAATAAAAATCAACCATTTTCCCCTATATTCTAGTGTACTTTGTTCATAAAGATCAATGAACTACCTGTAGTCCTGAAATGGCATGGTGCCTCTCTGTGCTAGGGTCTTAATCTAAAATCGAAGCCACTATTCTTTGAGGTATAGAGCATAGAATTTCATTGGAATTCTATACTAGATTGCTTCCAAAGAGAGTTTGGCCATACATGCCAATTGATTCTCTCTTTCCTGCAGTTGTCCCCTCAACCATGCATTTTTTGTCTCTAGTTTATTTCTCATTATGGCTTATCTATCCCTCAAGCCACTTAGCTCTCTTCCCATCTCCTTGATATTCTTTTCCATGTGCCTAATGTATTCCACCCCCTTTGATTTGGTAATCTGCATCCATCAGTGAGTTCTGGCCCTCTCCTTCTCAAGCTCAAAGAACAATGGGATGGAAAATTTTTGGTGTATGACCCTGCCTCCTTCAATAAACCAGTAATAGGAGTCTAGGTTAGGTTGGGGACTGGGTTATTTTGTCTCTGGGTCCTATTCTTTAGTTTCTTTTTGCTCCCCCACCTTCCTTTCCAATTTCTATGCCTCTTGTAAGTTCAGCAGAGTATCTTGTAGGGCAGTTTTTGCTTCCTGTAGATTTTGCTGTGTATCCTGTAGGATTTCCTTTCCCTTAGAGGAACTTGATCTAGTAGTAGGCCTTCTCAAATAGGTGATAAGGGACTTAGGGGAAGGCATTTTCTCCTTTTGGATAGGGCTGTCTTCAATCATAATAGGAATTTTGGTTACTACTTGGGGTTTCCCCTGTTTTATTCTTGTGCTTTTTCTTGTCCTGAAATATAATGGGGTTTTCCTTTGTCTTTTTCCTTTTTTCTTGATGGGGGTGCTAAGAGAAGAGAGGGCAGCTGTTGCCTCTCTCTCAGTGGATTTTGGAGACACCCTAGGTGACTCCTCCTTGTTTTTGTCCCTCTTTTCCATTGTCTTCTTCCTCTATGTCCTTCCTGTCATCTTCTTCTTGTAGATCTTCCTCATTTCTATCAGTTTCCTCCTTAACATCCTCCTCTGTTTCTTCATCATCCTCCTTCTCTTCTCCCTATTCTTCTTGATCTTCAGCATTTTCTTCTGTGTCATCTCCTTCTTCATCCATCTCATCCTCATCTCCTTGTATATCTTACTCTTCCTGCTTTACTTCCTTTTCACTGACAGTAGGACTAACATCATATGTGAGAGCTTTGATGTCATCCTCTACTGCAACGTCTCTGAAAAATCACCATGTTATAGGAGTTTTGAGGTTCTTGAGGGCATCTTCTATAAGGACCCTAATTAACCCATGGTGAGCTAACTGTTGGGAATTTCCCTCCTTCACTTTGATGCTTGAGTCTATTAGTGCTTGAAGCAAGAAGTATGGTATGCTGAGCCTTTGGTGAGGGGGTTTTTCTGCTCCAAATATCAATTCTTCAAGGATCCTAAAATGATAGCCATAGACCACACTATACCTACCCTCACATGAAATGCATTTGTTCCATTGGTAGCTTACCTAATTCCATGGATATGGTAGACTTTCCCTCTTTACTCCATTTTTGTCCTTAGTGGTTTCCTCACCTTCTAAAAGGAATTTCCTTTTGGAAACTTGGCTATCTCCTTTGTCTTCTTTCCTCCATGGTATTCCTAGGGGAAGTGTGGTGACTCTGCTGATGAGCTCAAGGGTGAGTTCTATAGAGAGGCCCCTTATTACAACAGTGGCATGGATTCTAGTGAGTGGAGTGAGGGAGAGAGAAAATTCTTGAGCCACCTCATCATCATACCCTCTGAATTTTTTGAAAAACCCCATTCAGTTATGTCTTGTGAAGATTTCAAACAATTGGGGGTGTTGTTGGATTCTCACAGTGTTGGTGGGCTCCCTCCTATTAAACCCTCCTATCATCTTGTTAGTGAAGTTTGAGGAGATGAGAGGGTTGAAACAATTTTCAAATGCAAAACCAAAATAGAAATGATTGTGTATGTAATTCCCTTACACAGTTGCTAAATTCACTCAAACTTAGAGGATTTCTAGTTCAATTACTTGTAAAGAGGGATGTAATTACAGAGCCTACCTCTTTAGATTGTTTGTAGTGGCCAACTTTCTTGTTATCCCTTCTGAACTCTTCTCTGCCAATCCTATAGACAATCTCTATGTATCCTGTAGGAATTCATGTGCATGATCCTACAGGAATTCTTGTGCAATCCTGTAGGAATTCCTCTACAATAAAACGATGGAGCTTTTCTTCCAAGGTTTCCTGGGTATGAGAGTGACCTAACAGAGTGAGTTTTGAGGAAGTGAAATGCATGAATGCATGGTAACGATGTTTATTTCCTCTTATGGTGATTCGGGGTAAGGTGGTGTGTTGGCAGCTAAGGTACGTTTCCATTTTTGGACTGTTGGTCCCCACTACCACCTCATAATTCCCCACTCCTCAAAATCAGATCCCACCTTATGCATCCGTAGTTTTAATCGCTTTTGTCCTACTCCTCTATCTTCGAGTTGACTACAACCACGTTTGAGAGGACGCCATGTTGTGTATGTGTTGACTGAATGAAGGTGGCCAAGTTAACTGGCCTCCTTTTCACTTATAAACCAACCATCTCATAACCCTTACATTTTTTTGACTACATGATGCATATGAGAGAGTGAGTAGGATACTTACCTGTGGTTCCAATGTTATGCTGCAGTTGTTGAAGACTAGAGGTGCTGCTGTGTGTATTTGCTGCATGTTATTCCCCTTCCTCTTCTTTCTGTTTGCTAAAGACTTCTTTGTCTGTGTAGGTACTTGTGGTTGAAGATGGTGATGCTGCTATTTTGGGGCTCCTGGATCATCACGTTGGAGTCTTGTTGCTGGTATGATTGGTATTCTGTGGGATAGGCTACTATAGGATTTCCTATAGGATGTCCTGTAGCTACTTCTCCCTCAAAACTCTTGATCATTATTTTTGATGGGGTTGTGAGGATGGTGACATCAATGGAGAGAAAGAATGGGAGTGTGAATAGCAAGGAACATTTAGGTGATGCTCTTTATTCCTCCCTGTTTCCATTTTTTTTGAACATTGGAAAAAAAATACTCTTGAAATTGATTTTTTTTTAAATAGTGAGTGTAGGGGTGATGATGGTGGAAAAGGTATGGTGATTGAATGATGAAGAGGGTGAATTTTATTTTCCTAGAAAGTCATTCATTTTCCTTATGACTACTTCCTATAGGATTTCTGGGTCACTGTAATTCCTATAGGATCATCCTATAGGTTTTCAGGGGATCTTGTAGGAATATAGGGCATCCTCTAGAAAACATAGCCCCTTCGTAAACTAAAGCAATGGAGTGGAAAAAATAACAGAAATGGTGGAGGAATGAATGGTAATGAATGGAAAAATAAATATGTGAGTGACAGGGGTCCATTGGTGATCCTCCTTTGCTCCTTGACTTTCCTTCTTGCTGACCTGCAAATAGATATTTCATGATTTAAATTTATTTATTTTTTTGAAAAACAACTAGGTTGCCTCTGAGAGGTTTTCACACTAGTTGTTTTCCCTGGGCGCCTCAAGAGAGGTTTTCACCTAGGGATTTTTCTTATTCTCTTTTTCTCTCTCCTTTTTGTTTGTTTTGACACCACTGAGCTGTGTCAAGGGGTTTTCAACCCAATGATGGGACTCAGGAGCCTCATGGAGGTTTTCACCTGAGCCCTTATTCTTTTTTATTTTTCTCAGTGATTTGATGAGGGAGGAGTTGGAACTTGCTCCAATATCATCACTATTTTATTGATATCATCAATGAACTCTTGTTTTGATAAAGGTCTCTTGTAATTTTTCAATCGGTGTCCATTAACAAGCAAAGGAATGGCCTCTTCATCTATGGTTTTGATTTGCACTGAACCATTATCGTGGCATCTTTCCACAACACAAGGTCTTATCCATCTTGTCCTTAACTTGGCCTTGAAGTCTTTATACCTTGAATCATATAGCAAAGCCCAATCGTCTTCCTAAAATTGCTTCTCCTTGATGTTTTTATCATGCCAAATCTTCCTCTGAAGTTGAACTACCTCTATATGTAGGAGGGCCTACATTCTGAATTCATCCAAACCATTCAAATGGAATAATCTCTCTTTCTATGCACTGCTGAGATCTAGATCTTGTTGGGCTTCCATCCTTAATGCATTATACTCAAATTCAATGGAAAACAAGGCCTTTTTCCCATAGACCAACTCATAGGGTGTGAATCCAGTGGTGGTCTTCCATGTGGTATTATAGTAGGCCTAGGTGGCCTCAACTAGTCTATCTGCCCAATCCTTCCTACTGTTGCTTACCACTTTGGTGAAAATGCCCTCCAGCACTCTGTTGGTAACCTCCACTTGCCCACTAGCTTGTGGATGATAGGGAATGGAGGTTCTATGCTTGATCTTGTGCTCGCTAAGCAAGTCTTCAATCATGTTGGAGGTAAACTGGCTGCCATGGTTTGTGACCAGCTCTCTAGGGTACCCAAATTTGTAGAATACATTCTCCCTTAGGAACTCAGCCGCCTTCTCCTCTGTTGTTGCCTTAATTGCCTTTCTTTCATCCTACTTAGTGAAATAATCAATGCAGATAATAATATATTGTTTTTGCTTGGAAGGAGGGTCAATACACCTAATGAAGTCCATGCCCCACTTGTTAAATGGCTCG
>Ga0115851_100822_pt1 | contig 15320 bp, 9 predicted proteins | sample InSIn2gowninarea_FD_83865 | JGI IMG/M metagenome (GOLD analysis project Ga0115851, IMG submission 83865)
AAGCAACAGAACCACTAATAGCCCAGCGGCCAGCGTGTCAGAATAAGAAGCAAAGAGAGCACCCATTGCGTTTTCTATTTCACCCATTGATCAACCACCTTGCTATAGCCCCAGATTCTATTCCAGTTGATTGAGTTTACCCCTAGCATCCCTTCTAGGTGCTCCAGTTGGAGATCGAGAGCCATTACCTCGCCTAGATTCAGATCGAAATTGAGCAGTTCCAGTTCTAGTTCCATAGCCATATGCGGATATAGTGACCATTGAAGATCCCCTTCCATATCAAATTGCAGAGCCAAAGCTATCCCTTCCATTTATAGATCGAGATGGAGATTCTGTCTTTCTAGACCGATACCCCTACCCAGCAGGAGCAGTTCCATACGCTAATAACTTCCAATAGTGGACTTAGCTAGTGATCCAGTAGTTGACCCGGCAGTATACGAGTGAACACAAGCATCAAAGGCAGAACCAAAGGCAGCTAAGGCAAAGACATAGCTTGTTGGGACAGAGGCAATGGTTTCTCCATATATATTGATACTCGGCATCAATGACAAAGGCAAGGGCAGCTTCAGGACAAGAGGTGAGGGCAGTAATTAACGCTCTGGATCCAGTGCTAGATAAAGATCGAGAAGCACCAACTAGGCAGAGGCAGAGGCATATCTATCTATATACAATACGATGCCCCGTTAATATGATACGGTGTCCTGTTGCTCAGATGCCTCCTCCATTGGTGGTTATTAATCTCGATCAGGAATGCTCTTGGTTTCGGAACCGGATCAAGATCAACTGCTGCTACCATTACCTATGCTTCTGTGTCCTATACCTTAACCTCTGCTGGTTCAACTTTGAACAGGGTCAAAAGACTTTCGAACAGGCTCTGCCTTTGGTACCTATACTTATGCTTCTATCTATACTGGAGGATCTGCTGCTGCTTTCACTGTCCTAAAAACCAAAGGTATCCATCGAGAATCGCATTGCTTTACTCACCCCAAGGCCTTGCTTCCCGTTGCTCTCTCAGCCAAGCTCTCCAAGGGGGAAAGTAGGGTATCCACCAGTTGCTATAGGAGTAGGCTCTATAATGGGCTCCGCGACTGGAGGATACGGAGTTTTCTAAGTCTAGATTCCCAAGTGGATGCAGTAATAGAAGAGCTAGCTTATGGCTCAATGGGTTGTCACCAGTCGAGGGGGGCCTAACATGGGCATGGGAGATGGAGCAGGAGAGAGGACAGATTGATAAGGGACAGGGAGGGCTTTTCTAATCGCTTTTCGGTGTGAATCGAAGGTTGAAAGCTCCGTAGCCAAGTAGTATACTTACTAAGGTGACCGACTCTAAGTAGGACGTGACGCGCATTACTTACGAGCATGGTGGGGCCTATCCTTGGGGCCTCTAATGTTAGGGGGGAAGGGGCTCTGTTTCAATCTTAGTTAGCCATATCCGTTGGTCATTCTTTCTATTTTCTATTATTTCAATATAAAATCAATAATGAAGTGAAAGGCTATCGCTGGTAATTCTTGATATTACCGAAAGCGCTTTCGGCTACTAGAGATAGAATAAGTCAAAGCGTAATTACATATATAATAGCAACATTGTCTGCTAAAGCGTAATTACTAATCACCGTACTTCTCTGTTTGTTCCCCTCAAATGATGGCACTTGGTAAGGTCCCGGAGGGGCTTGCGCTTCTGAGGGCAAGGTAAGTAGGTGCTAATCTGAATGCATATATTATATATGTCATTATGGTCTGTCGATCGATCGATTTCGCTCACTTCTGCCACTTCTTCCAGTCATGATGCGCTTTAAGGCTCGACCGCCCGGTAGGGTGAGGGTGAGGGACGAACTCTCGACTAAAAGGCCGCCATCGACGTGTGAGGATAGGACCCGGTAGGGGGCTCGACCAAAAGGAGAGGAGTGTTAACGCTAACCATTCATATGGTTAGGAACAACTCTCTTTTGGGGGAGGGGCCCCAAAATAGAGGAACTTGAAGAACTATAAGGCCGCCATCGACTCACTATTCATATGGTGAGGCCCGTTAGGGTGCGTAAGCACGCTCGACTAATAAGGATGCGCAAGCAGGCTCGACCATAAGGGAGAGGACCCTTTAGGGGGCTCGACCATAAGGATGCGGTAGCAGGCTCGACTGTTAAGGATGCGGAAGCAGGCTCGACCATAAGGGAGAGGACCCGTTAGGGGGCTCGACCATAAGGGAGAGGAGAGGACCTTTAGGTGCTCGACTGATAAGGTCCGGAGGCGCTCTTTGGTTACTTATTTGAGAGGGGATAAGTAAATTGAATGCGTAAGCATGCTCGACTGGCCGCCATCGAGAGGACCCTTTAGGGGGCTCGACCAAAAGGGAGAGGTCCGACAGGGCTCGACTGATAAGGATGCGCAAGCAGGCTCGACTGTTAAGGTCCGGAGGCGCTCTTTGGTTACTTATTTGAGAGGGGATAAGTCAATTGAACCTTTAGGTGCTCGACCATAAGGTCCGGAGGCGCTCGACCATAGCCCCCCCACCAAATAAGTAAATTGAATGCGTAAGCAGGCTCGACTGGCCGCCATCACCTTTAGGTGCTCGACTGATAAGGCCGCCATCGAGAGGAGAGGATGCGGAAGCAGGCTTTTTAGTTACTTATTTGAGAGCCTAATAAGTAAATTGAACCTTTAGGTGCTCGACCATAAGGATGCGAAAGCAGGCTCGACTGTTAAGGATGCGGAAGCAGGCTCGACCATAAGGGAGAGGACCCTTTAGGGGGCTCGACTGATAAGGACCTTTAGGTGCTCGACCATAAGGGAGAGGAGAGGAGAGGACCTTTAGGTGCTCGACTGATAAGGCCGCCATCGAGAGGAGAGGAGAGGTGCTCGACCAAAAGCCCCCCCACCCAATAAGTAAATTGAAGAGGGACTCACTATTCATATGGTGAGGAAAATCGACGAAAGATGACCTTAATTAATGGGTCTGGTATACTCTAAAGGAAAGTCAAAAGAATATACTCTACTACTCTATTGGATCAATTCTACTCTACGGGTCTACTCTACTTGATGGATTTTCTGGGGTGAAGGAATGAGACCAAGCACCCGAACCCGCAAGCACCCGCACCGGCACCGGCGTTGGGAAGCATTGGTTGTTTTCCTTACTGTAGTTATATATGAATCTACACTAATGCTTGCTCTCCGGCTCTCCGGCTCCCCTGCTCCCTTGCTCCTCTGTATAACTAATAAGTCCTCAAGCTATTCTATTATCTGATTGTCTATTATCTGATTGTCTCTTCTATCTAGCTCCCTTTCCCTGTTGATCTAGCTCCCTGCTAATATAACCCTTCCCAATCAGTAAGAAAAGAATAGATCTAAACCCAAGAGCTTGACTGGATAGATTGATTCATTGGGTCTGCTTAAAGGCTGGGGTATTACCTACAGCCCATCCACACCCAATGCGAATGGGTGATTAGTTGAATCGCTGGGAGTCTTTTACAGCCAGCATTAATCTCTACCTGAACGCGTGGTTCCAGTTGGGTCGCCCATCGAATCCTTTGTTTGATTCGTGGTATATATATACGTTAATACCCATCGGTCACTTAACAGTCATTCGCCCCCACGGGTCGACTCCTCTTTGAACGGGTTGTTGAAGCGGTGTGGCAAAGTAGGCAGGTATGGCATGCTATGAACCCCTTGGTTTACCTACTCTTTACCCACCTACCAGAACTAGTTGATCTGGAAATGCATGGCATGTTGTTAGTCAGTTGCTAGAACTTACCTTAGAAACTGCTGATGGGATTGGGATGCTCAACCTTACTCCTCTCTTACTACCGCCTTCACCTAAGAGCATCAAGTATTCATTCTAGAAGAGAAGCCAGAAATACTCAACTAGTAGCCAGGGGCATTACACACTACCTTGGTTTCTATTTACTTGCACGAACTTGTAGAGGGAGGAGATCTGTAGCCCTATCCCTGGAATCATGTAGTGAGTTAGGAGGGTATCCCTTAGAAGCCAAGGATGCCATGGGTAGGATCGTTGGATCGTTGGATGGGAATTGGAATGGGAATGGAACATGGGAATCGGGATTGGGATGGGTTGATGGATGAGCCCTCACCTTAGACCTTGGAGAATCGGCATGCTTACCATATATCTCTAACCTTAGGACGATTTAGTTATGCCCAATATTCACCCAGGATTGAATCTCAGTTTAGTACGGCCATCAGACCCTTTCCTTGCTTTATTACCCCCAGAAATACCTTCTATGTTTCAGCCCTATATCATGAAGTCTTCCCAGGAGGCCCTATACCATGAGGTCTTCCCAGTGACAAGTTTCAAGTTACCTGTTAGACGCACCCCTATAAGACCTTAGCAGAATCATCATGCTTCCCATAGTGGAACATCGTAGAATCGACATGCTTACCATATGCCTTTCATTAGACCGGTTTACCCTTTACTTCATGCACCCCAGTGATAACCCTATAACATACAGTCTTCTTAGGCAGTCCTCTATATATTAGCTTAGATACCTGTTACCTTCCATTATACTCTCTTTGTTCATGCCATGCTCCGGCTTCGACTGTAGCTACGCCGGGAGAGCTTAGTTAGGAGGAATAATGACCGATTAGGCTTAGTTATTCTTATTTAGTTATACTTTAGTTTACTATTGGCTCCTTTATTGACTCCCTTCACCCAACCTTTGTTTAAGGAGTGCTGCCTGCAAGGATCTACCTATTGGATTGCTAAGTGCTACGATAGGATTGGATCAAGAGCCCCTACCTAATAGTAGTAATAGAATGATACGTGAGATACCTGCACATGCTGAAACACGCCTTTGACAGACCTCTCTCTTTTGTAAACTACTTGACCGTTGAACTAAATCCTTAGTATATAGGTTCTCAATAGTGGATAGGTTAACCGAAACGCTTTGTCTATATTCGTCGGGCTATTGACTTCTGGGAACACTTACGAAACGAAGTACGTCGTATGGAACCTATTCGACGAAACACCACTTATTCGAAACGTCCAAACCCTTTCTCATCTCAATTGATCCGGTGTGTTCAGCAAGCAATAGGACCTTTCTCAGTGATAGCACTCATATCTAGTCCATGGACCTGGCATTCGACAAACCCCTTCCTCAATATCTCATTGAAACAAGATGGTTTTGACTTGTGAACGGATGTGGCAGGCAAAGCACCTAAAGGGGTCCATATATCGAATGCGGAACCCACTCCAAGCAGGCAACGTGGGGGGGTGTCTCAGTTAGGGGACTGCCGAGAGGAAGGTTAGGGCCGGCCTAGTAGGCACCAAGGGAAAGAAAGGGGTTGTACGGCTGGCTTCTAGGATAAGCGCAAGAGATAGCAATACGGTTAGGTTATTGGATTAACGCATAGAGAAGAACTGGGACGAAGTTATCCGTATGCCTAGACAAACAGAGAAAGAGGTTCAATCGAGACATCTGAAGCTCATTCTTGTTCTTGGTAAAGCCGGAGGGGTTCCCATAAGATAGATGGGCTCTATCTCTTACAGAACCGTAGATGGCCCGGAACTGTTGTACAGCTCCAACGGAACGTTTTTTTCAGTATTCCCATTACCGGCAGCTACTGCTATTTTGACGCTACGATTTACCTTGACTGATTGATAAGGAAAAAAGCTCAATAGTTCATCCAGCAACAAAGCAGCTCCTCTCTACAACTCCAGGCAGGTTCTACTAGCAAAGTAAACAACCCATCAATATTAGTCCAAGTGCCAGAAGGATATTTCCTAAGACGGTAGCCATGGGAATAAAACCCTATCAATTGTTGAAGAAATGGAGCAACCCAATATCCAGGCTGGAAGAGCTTTACAAGAGTCAGACTTTTGCATGAAAAAAGGTGGAGCTTCAACCATTCTCTTTATGGAAACCGCTTGCCACTGGGATCAGCAAGTTGTCCTTAGCTTATCCCAATAAGGTTTATGAGATGAGCGAATGACATCTCCGCAATCTGCGGAGTTCTTGCGGAGTTCCTGGTAGGGTAAATGCTCCGCAAAGTTGACCCCGAACTCACTAAGGTGCCGTAAGGCCGCTTGACCGTAAGGGAAAGGAAGGTTGGCACTTTAAGGCTTCCTTAAGGAAGGAAGGCCGGCACAGGACACTTCTATTTATTCCCCTCGCGGGAGAACCTTACGGATACATCTGAGAATGAATATCCAGATGCCAATCCTATTCATTATCGGACTTACTTTGAGGCTTGTTCACTGGCATGGCGATAAGGAGGCGAAAGGATAGCCCGAGCGAAGCGGGCGGGGAACTTCGATTACTGGATCTAAAAACAGGATCACGATAGCAGGCAGAACGAGCGAGTTTGCCCCGACAACACTGGAACCTACGGGCGGGCATTTTCGGGGAGTAGCCCGCTTCTTCAGACACTTTCCTTTCATTGAGGGAGCCATTGAAAGGTTACTGGAACACCAGAAACAGAGACTACCCAAGCTAATGATAGAGGCAAGAAGACCTTCCGGCCAAGTCCCATTAATTGATCATGACGATATCGTGGAAATGCTGCACGGACCCATATATATAAGAACGGGGAGAAAATCACCTTTATACTAAACCAGATCGAGCCCGGGATCTTCTTGGAAATGGGAAGATCTGGGATAGGCGGCCGACCTCCTGGAAGGAGCAATGTACATAGACTGGGTGAGTGGGGATGCAGCTCCGTGGACCGCTCGTCGGGCCTGATAGGTGGTGGTATCACACCCTTCTCAAAGGAACCGTACGTGACACTCTCGCGTCATACGGCTCCGTCCCGGGAATATTGAGTATCCCTTCGACGCAACATCTAGGTCCTCGAACCCGTCCTCGCACGGACGGAAGGTACTTACCTTCTAACTCAGGTAAGTAATAACCTTGCGTCGGATGCGTGCGTACCCTCATTTATTGATAGCTCCTTCCTCCGGGCGGGGTTACCGAAGGAATCCAAAAGGCCAACATGGCGCATCTGCATGCTCTATCTAAGGGTGGGTGGGGCCGCCCTCCTCCCCACACCCCCCCCCGCAACAACGGTTCAGACCGACGGATCACGCTTCGTACATCTCGTATGTACACCTGATATAAGGTCTTGTACGCGTGCTCCTCGTTGTTCAGATCTTGACTTGTAAGGAATGACTCTGGTCCAAGCTTCCTAAGCTCTATGCTGTTGGGGAACTCGGCAAGGGTCTTACCACCTTCTTGATTTACTATGTGTGAGTCTTTGGAGTACTTTGGGATTATCTTCCGCGCCGAGGATTTGTGCTTGTGGGCAGGGGTGGATATAGCGGACCGGCGGATCTGGTAGTCGACAATCGTTCGGACTTGATAGAGGTTGTCGCAGCACCTATGGTGGGACAGGGGACTTATCGCGACGCCCGCGAACCGATTTACGATGTCTTCGTCGCTGACGTTCGTCAAGCAGGCCACGTGGGTCGGCCAGGGTCTTCTCCGGCTAATGATACCTCGATCCCGAAGCCTTTGGAGTATCTTTCTCACAGGCGCTTTTATCTGTATGGGTAATTTGCTGCTAAAAGATCCCGTCTGTTTCCAGTGTCCCCCTCCTTCCCCCGCCTCCCGACCCCCCAGCGCTTCTCTGGGAGTATACAATGACAACTCCCAGACGCTCAACGATTTGCCTGATCGTGAGACTGCCTGTTGAACGTCTGATGGCACGTTGCTCCGGCACGAGATTTCCCCTAATCTTCGCCGGATGTGCTTGACGGTCTCCCATAATACGCCCACGCTCACTCGGGGACTTATTACTCCAGCTGTTCCAAGAGTCTCCGCTAGTTGAACCGCGTCCTGTAGACTCCCTGTTTCCATCCCCTTCGTCAGCTGTTGGATCGGGATACTCCTCCCTAGGTCCTCCAACTTGGAATGGATGGCGGAGCGTAGGTGGGAAGCTGTGATATGGATACGGTGCTTTGCTCTCCGGCGCTTCTCCAGCTCTCGCAAGAATTGTATGGGAGTCGCCCTCGAAGGGACTTCCCGAATGACCGTACCGGGGGATTCTACCGTACTCCGTGCAGCTATGTAAGTTGATCCTGCAGAGCCTACCTCAAGGTTCGGGCCGGATTGTAGGAAGTGGGTGATACGTTTCTGGATTCCTCTTATGAGCTCTACGGTACCCACGATTCCCAGTGGTAAGTCGTCGGCATATCGCGCGTGACAAATCCTAATTAAGTATAGGTCATCGAAGTGAACAGGGGATAGCCCCTGCTTACGGGCTAGGCGTCTTTCCAACCCGACGATAACTAGCTCCCCGCCCAGCTCTATCAGCAGGCCCCTTCTTCTGCAACACCTAATAGGGTTTTTCATGGAGAACGCTACCCCATTATTCTTCTTATTATAGAAGGGGCGTTCTCCACCTTCCTTTATTCGTTTCGGGGTCAACCCGGCGGCTCCTTCACGAATGAGGAAGGCGGCGCAAAGGGGGCTCGAGGGCTTGTTAAAGAAGGCGGCAAGGGAAGGGGGGGAAACTAAAGGCGTTTTCTGGTCCCCCCTTCGTCGGGGGGTGCTTGTGGGGGGGGTGTGCCACGAAAAAACAAGGTCCGGAGGGCTTGCGCTTCTGAGGGCAAGGGAATAAAACGCCGCTTCGCGTTGGATGCTTCTTACCCCCCCCACAACGATGGCTCTGTTGTCTCCTCCCACTGGCACTGGGGGAGAGTTGAAGCTTGCCTCTTCCCCAGAGTTTTCTTGGTCATCAATACGACCTGTCTCTAATAGAACCAATTTGATTATCTGAACAATCGGAATTTCGTGCTTCTGTCGGATCCTCTCTATCTCCTGATCGAGCTTGTGTGGGTGGATGTTGCCTAGTAGGGCCGATAGTAGTACACTGTGTGGGACCACCCCATAGTAGGAAGGGCGGCCACCCCTCTCACCTCCTACAAGTCGTCCGGCGGAAAACAGTTTCTGGGTGAGGCGAAAGCACTTGGGATCGTCGATCTCTTCCTTCAAGATTGAGATGAGTCGATGTCGGTCGATGGTGTGGAAACACTTTATTATGCCGAATTCCAAGATGACTTGAAACGAGGGTGAGGTAACGAACTCTCGACCACCGGGAGAGGTTCTCCACTCTTTTCTCATCCGTATTAGGGCCGAGTGGCAGCCTCGACCCGGGCGGAAGTGCGATGTGTCCGGAAACTCGAGATCGTAAATGGATTCGGGTACCGCTCTTATCGCCTCTTTCATGATCTTCTCTATTGGTACTACTACTGTGAGCGGTCTGAACTTCAACCCCTATTTATTATATTGGAAAGGGGAGCAAAGCCCGTTTTTTGCTCCCCCTCGATATCTGAGGCCCTCCTGCCGGGACAGATTGGATTTCTGGAAACAATCTTTAAGGTGCGAAGCCGCTTGTCCCTCCGGGGGGCAAGGAAGTACACCTTCGGCCGGCTCGAACAAGGTGCGAAGCCGCTTGCTCGACCAAAGAGAGAGCAAGGTTATCCCCTTTTCTTTATTTCTTCTCAATTTGACTTATTGGGTGGGGGGGCGTTGGTCTTCGCCATCCTTCCTCACCCTCCTCTCCCTTTGGTCGAGACGGGCTTAACGCCGGGGATTGGGGTGGGTGGGTCAATAGTTGTCAGGTGAGCCATCCTTCCTCACCCATATGAGTGAGCCATTCTTCCTCTTCCTATTCCTATTATACTTCTGGTTACTAAAAAGAAAAGAAGCTACACTTTCACCAGATGAGGCAGAAGGAGGAGGAACCAAGTTCAATTGGGAATAAAGCAAAGGGTCCAGAATGGTTTGATTCTCTAAGGTATTCTATGAGGTCTAAAAAAGAAAAGAAAAACACTAATTACACCAGAAAATGCATATATTATATATGTCATTACGCTTTCTTATCAATGCATATATGGGCATATGTCATTATGGTTTCTCATTTCTTTCTTCCAGTCATGAATATCTCTCCTTATCTCAGGAGCATCTCTCTGGTTCAGAAATGACATATATAATATCTGGAATTATGACATAACTCAATACCACCCGAAAACCTACTATATAGGTCGTTATGCATGAAGAACTTGCTCACATTCCAGTAGCGATATGCTTTCATATTATATATGATTCAGTAGTTTTCCAGATGCATGAATCGAGACGTTATAGTCTGAACTATAATTTGCGTGCGTTTTACGGCTACTTGACACGCCCAAGCCTTGTCCCCTGCGTAGACTGAATATAATCCTAAGAATTTGGCCATTGAATTGACTTATTGGGTGGGGGGGTGGCGGAGGTTTTGATGCGTAATGACATATATAATTCATTCATGCTACTGATCATACCTTTGCGGAAGGGTGAAAGGCAAGGCCCGGTAGGGACTCACTATTCATATGGTGAGGATTTTGTCTTGAGATTGGGGAAGGAAGGTCCGGAGGGTCTTGCGCTTCCGAGTGCAAGGACTGACTATTTCTATCAGAGAGTTTTGTTATATAGGCGATTATGCTAGCCAGGAAGGTGAAGGTACTTTCCCTTATAGTATAGATAGGATGCCCAAAGGGCATCGTAAGGTAAGGCACGCTTGCCTTCTTGCTGGAGAGAGAATGTCGAGAGAGATAGAGATAGATATTCGAAGGGAGATATGGAGGGAGGGTTGACTTCGCTTCAGGCGAATAATTGGTTCGGGAAGACATTGAAAGCATTCGATCGAGCGATAGCGATAAAGAAGATTACTATAGATAGCTGGTGTCTGATGGGCTTACCTTATAAGTTCAGTATGGTACTCTTTCTTATTTGTGAGGTAGGTTCATGAAGGGTCGAATTTGATAATAATCGATCGTATCGTGCGAAATATCATATAATAATATAAGCCAGCTGGTTAAGAAAAGAAGCTTTCCTCCTGGGTGTGAACCGTGACAGCGACACCTTAATCAATCGTTGGAAGAGAATGTTAAGGCGGTGGGACTTCGAGCCAAGGAGATAAGAACAGCCGATTCGAGCCAAGCCCAGCCCAGCCAAGGATATAAGCGAGCGAGGCAAGGCGTATTTGAAGAAGCCCCGGCAGCAACACTTATTTCCTATTCCAATAGGATGGAAGGTGTCTAATAAAGGCCTCTAGCAAGGGCACTTTATGCAAAAACGATCCGCCGTTGATGCCCCGTTGATGTAGTATTGTTGGGGGCTCTTCGATTAGAAACAGTGATAGCGCTAAAGGCCCATAATATCGAGGGAACCTTTCTCTCTCCAGGTGGGGATATCGAAGAAGTAAGTGAACGTGATCGGCCGGGTTATTCCAGTGCCTACATGAATATGGAGGGCCCCACGAGCGAGATGGACCAGGCTTTCCCTGCCCATGAGGGCTCGGGACCTGTTACCTCACGCTTTCTTTCGCTTCAATCGTATCCATTCAGCCGCACCCCGTTTCACTATCTAATGGTCGATCAGCGGTGGTCAATCATCCATCGGGAACCGGTCCACTAGCGGCGGCCGGCTAACATGTATTTGGCGTTAGGAATACGGTCAAGTTATTAGGCGTAATAATGCCCCACCACATAGAAAGCTTCCGCTTCCTGGTCCACTATTATTGAGTTAGACCGGCTAAGCTAAGATCGTGTTCATTAATTATATTGTTCACCGAATCACCGGTTAGCTTTACGCTTGATCACCCTTACGTAAATCGGTATACAGCAAAATACCAATTCTTCCTAACCCATATTCTATTCCTGGGCGCATACTAAATCTCTGCTGCGGCATATCCCATGGGGTAAGGAAAGATAGCATACGAGGGAGGAGGAAAAGGACAAGGAGGGAGAGATATATTCGAATGTAACCTATTGGCCCTGTGTAGTAGGTTCTGAGACCCGTTCCAGAATGATATACGCCTCTGTAGGAAGATAGGACTAGACTCTGGTGAAAAATCCCAAAGTCAGGTTAGGGTCCAAGGTAAGGTTAGGAAGTATGGTCCATTCATTTCATGTCATGTGGCGGGCCTGCCTTAACTATAATGAACGAAAAGGTTCTCGTATTCTAAAGGCCGAGGCTCTCCGATTCCCGCTCTAGAGACCACATGCGTGGGTGTACTACTACTATTATTCGAATGTTAGGGGTTTTGTTGTTGCTGACCCGGATACAGATTGGGATTTCGATCCTAAAGAAATGAATTTTGATCTTCCAGCTTAAGATTAGAAAGTTCCGGATTCAGATGAGGATTTGGATCTTGAAAACAATTCAGCTGACGAGCAACCCAACAGATGGAATGATGGAACTAACCAACTAACTTTCCACTCACTCTCCATCTACCATCGCCCAACAACAAAGCTAGACTCCCTTCCTGCACCAAGGGGGACCAGAAAAACCTTCTACCTCACACTTCATCAAGATATGTATGAAAAGTAGTCTACTCGGTTTTTTAACGCCTACTATAACTGACTCAAACTGCTAGTTTTCGGATACGAGATATTCATTCTAGTCATTATGGACGTATATGCCCAATTCAGACAGCCAAAGGCATCAATGCTGGACTTGTTTCATCATTAGCTATTTATGCAAAGATTGGTCATTATGGCTATTGACGGCTTTTGCTTTCTACACCTTCCATCTGTGTTCTTCTCCATGACGCGTTGGAACCTAAAGATAGAAGTCGTTTTGGGATTCATATCGTGTGAATGTATCTTTGTTTAAGCTCTTACTCCCCCAGATTGTGTAGTTTTGACTCGTACTACCGGGGAATTGATAGGTGCAAAGATTATAGGATAGATGCGCATATTGGTGGAGATGTGAAATCTCCACTTAGACCTCTATAAACGATACAATATGTGTGGTATTGGAATCCTACCGACCATGTGTGGTGGTATTAATTAGTAGCCTAGGTATTGGAAACCTTTCCTATGGCGTATGGGAGGGTGGAAGCTACTCTGTGAGGAGGCTGGCAAAGGAGGTAGGAAAGCTGTCTCTATTGGCATGGCGTATAAAATGGTCAAAGCTGCTGCTCAGTGAACATGGCTCTGGTCAATCTGTATCTATTAAGCTGGCGTATGATATGTGGAAAATCTCTAGCTATTATCAAATTATATGGTAAATTATCCTGCGTGAAGCTGGCGTATGTATCTTACAATTATCCCCTCTACAAAGGCGTAGGGGAGGGGAAAGCTTACTCTTATCACTGGCGGGCAAAAGCTATTCAATTCAGTGAAGCTGTCGTATGAGGCTTTCGATGTTAACCCGGCGTAGATACTGTCGTAGGTATCTGGTCAATTTGACTTTTGACCATGGCGTATAGAAATGGGAGATTCTCCTATGTTCAGGTGTATGGGCTGGGAGATTATACTGCATGAACCTAGCGTATGAATGGGAAAAGCTGCTCTTCAAACCTAGCCGTATTCTCTTTTTTGGATTTCTACTGCACGAACATGGCATATGGGATGGGAGGTACCTAGTTTGAAGATTCCCCACCTAGTCCAGATAGTGGGTTAGCTTATACGCTACTAGTTCCAGTCCCTGATCGAAATCAAGACGCAGGAACAGTAGTCGACCCAGCAGCAGTAGAAGTAGCACCACCACCAAGGGCATAACATGAAGCAGATATAGTTCCAGGTAAAGGCAGATCCAAAGCCCGTACTAGTTTTATATACTCTAGTCGCAGATTGAGACGCCGTTCCACCGATTGAAGATTCATATTATGCAGATCCTACAGCGGCATATGAGCTACCAGCATATGAGCTAGATCGAGTGCCAAAGTCCACTGTTCCAGTTCCGAATCCGGTTGTGGTTAAAGATACGGTTCTAGATTTATACCCTGCGAATCTAGTTGTTTCATATCTAGTTCCATCTCCTTAGGGTTGGAAAGACAGGAAAGACTGAAGACCCGTAGAGCCACTGGGCTAGGAAATCATCTTATTGACACTCCTGATCACTTTCGTTTGCCCCATGAAGGTGGTAGCGCTATCGCTTCATCCATCCGCACCCACCCCCTGAGACTAGCGCTTGCATCGCTTATTGACTTAGGGAAAGAAGGCCGTGACACAGCACTTGGCTAGGGGCCCCCTAAACCCCCTATATCCTGCGACTTGTCTTGGTTGGATGCTACACAGGCTTGAAGCTGCTTTCAACAGGATTTCACATCACTTCGGCAGAAGAAACAGGGTGAGGTAACGTGTGAGGAGACGAACAACTCTCTTTTGGGGCCCCTACCCCAAAAGAGAGGTCCGACAGGGGCTCGACTGATAAGGAGAGGAACTTGAAGAACCACCGGGAGAGGGCCTTTCACTTGCTCCATTAGCTGCATTGTTTAAGCCCCAAGAAACATAGGCAAGTCATGGTCATGAATCATGGCCTTAGCGGCCCCTATGATATACCGATTCTTTTGCTCTACAACCCCATTCTATTGTGGGTTCTACAGAACAGTTAGCCGCCTCTTGTTCCCTGCCTCCTTGTAGAAACCCTTGAACTCCTTGGAGGTATACTCACCCATAATGTCCAATCTCAATACTTTGATATTCTGCCTGCCGAGAGAGAAGAAGAAAGGCAGGCAAGGTTAGCTTTCACTATCATAGATATAATAAATAGCTCACTACTAGAGCTTCCCTGTCTCCAGTCAGTCCCCTCTGGCTCGGCTCTCGTGCGATAGTGAAATGTGTTAAGATTAGCATGGCGTACGTACTCCTGCCCCCCTTTCTCGAGCGAGTTTGGAACATTCCGTTCCTTATCATAGGTAGGAGAGATAAGGAAGGCGGGATATGAAAGCCTCAGCCCTGAAGCCTTTCCTGATCTGGCCCCCCCACAGGCAGGCAACCTCTGCTTATCGCTACGCTACGGGATTCTGATGGGCACTACATATAACCCCAGCCAGTTTAGAACCCATCAATGTAGCCTGATACCCGTCCGTTTACAGGCGTGGTATGGCTGGTCTTCTTGCTTGCTGGTCTGGCTGGATAGGATGGATGGGATGGATGGGCAACGCCACCTTCAAGGACTGAATTTCCCATATCTCAAGGCGTGGTACGGCTGGTCTTGCTTGTATTACAAGGCCACTTTCCATCCCCAAAGTCTAATCTATCATCTCGATCTCCAAACTAGCAATATAACGCATTTGTATTTAGAAACTTGATATTCTCCTAGCTTTTCTTCCCGGGTGAGCCATCCTTCCGAACCCTCGCCTTTCTTAGGTCTAAGAGTCACTTAACGTACCTCTCCCTTTTGGTCGAGCAATGAATTCATTTTACTTATTGGGTGGGCCCCTCTCAAATAAGTAACTAAAGGTTGGTCGAGCGATGGCGGCCAGTCGAGCGTTCGTTTCAATTTACTTATTGGGTGGCCCCTATCAAATAAGTAACTAAAAAAGTCACTAACGTACCTCTCCTCTCCTTATCAGTCGAGCCCCCTAAAGGGTGATGGCGGCCTTAT
>Ga0115851_100672_pt2 | contig 15310 bp, 16 predicted proteins | sample InSIn2gowninarea_FD_83865 | JGI IMG/M metagenome (GOLD analysis project Ga0115851, IMG submission 83865)
CGTCAATATGTAGCCTAGTACTAATATGTCCGTAGATCATCATGCTCGTTGACACCGCAACTCACGCTCGCTTGTTGTGGTATGGCATGAAGTACCACGGTACGACCGCCGCGACACTTGCAGTCTTCCCACCACGGCCACTTGCACTTGCATCATCGGCCGCACCTTTACCGGCAAGAGATCTTGCGTACTGGCTACGTCCACATACGTCCAAGACGCGTCTCCCGATCGTCTTCCTGCACGGCATCGGCGTAGGTCTTCATCCTTACATCGACTTCTTTCACGAGACGGACATCGCGTTAAACGCTTGCGCAGACGCAGACGACCAGGTTGGAATACTGGTGGTCGAGGTGCTGCAGATATCATCTCGCTTGACGAGCGCAATCATCACACGTATCAACTTCCTGGACCAGATGACGACGATGCTTGACCATTATGGTTGGGAGCGCTTCGTACTTGTATCGCACTCGTACGGCTCAGTACTTAGCACATACATGCTGACCGACGAGGTTATGGCATCACGTACAGCAGCTATGATGCTCATAGATCCAGTCACCATTCTGCTGCACATGCCGGATGTGGCATACAACTTCACTGCTCGACAGCCGCGGAAGGCGAACGAGTGGCAACTTTGGTATTTCGCGAGCAAGGATCCAGGAGTGTCTCATGTCTTAGGCAGGCACTTCTTCTGGAGCCAGAACATACTGTGGCGAGAACAGATTCTGGAGCTGGTGAAGGGCGGGATGAGGATGACTGTCAGTCTTGCGCAGCGCGATCTCATCGTGGACACGGACGCTGTTGGTTCGTATCTTACCGAGAACAAGATGCCTGATCCTGTTGTAGTAAGAGGTGAAACCAATCAGAAGCGCATGGAGCTGCGCGCTCGCGATGAGAAGGAGAAGGTCGATGCAAAGGTAAACTGGAAGACACGGAAGTTCAGTGGCAAGGGGCTGGAGATACTCTGGTGGGATGATTTGGATCACGCACAAGTGTTCGACGTTCCTGGAGCGAGAGCGAAGCTGGTGGATGTGCTAGTTGAGTATTGCAAAGGCGACTGAGCTATCTACATTGGCAAGCTCGGTCATCAGCTAACACCAGCCACCAACACCCTCCACCTTCCTCTCCACAGCCTCTCCCTCATTCGTTCCATGCGTCATCAGCTACAGCACTCTACAAGAAGTAGAGCGTGTTCGCCAGACTCTCGTTGAGTTGCGGAAGCCAGTACGACTCTGTGGCGTTCCCCGGCCACCTGTACTCGTTCACCATGAGATGCAACATGGCGCGCTTGGCCGCGAGTTGCGCCATATGCGTCGGCACTGGATACTTGCTAGCGAAACCACGCAGATGGTCATCGTGGAAGAGATCCGCGACTTCCTGCCCCAGAGCCGTGTCCAAGAAGACGTTGTCGATCTGCGTGATGTGATCCGGTGCTTGCTGAAGCTTCAGGCTTGGGCCACCTGCAGTAGACAACTTCCGCCCCTGTTGGAGTGAACTGATACCGGACATGTTGCGCTTGGATGTTGCAGACTTCTTGTCGACCGTGAGCTTTGTGGCAGGCAATGTGATGTCGTGGTCGCGGTAACGGGTCAGACGCACGAGCGGCGCCTGCTGTATGCCATTCGCCGAGAAGACAGACTGTGCGCATGCTGTTCTGTGCTCACCGTCGGTATACAGAATGCGTATTGGCTTGCGCTGATCTGTCTCGCTCCTGGAGATGTTGGTCTTGAGTGTTTTCTGTACCACGTCGAGCTTCTGGCTCTGGACATCTTCGGAGACCGTGGTGTATGACAGTGCTGGCGAAGTTTCTTGGTAGAAATTGATCAGCGTCATAGATATCTGTCCGATCTCTGACTGCACGCTTTGCTCCTTCTCCGCACCTGTCATGGAAGGCATCGATGTAGGCTGGAACGGGCCTATATGATCTCCGTGCGAGGATGCGAAGGAGTATACATCGCTGCCGGCCTGTGATGTCGCAACGTGGCTTTTCTTCTTGACGTGAATGCTTTGCGCGCTGTCATGCTCTGTGCCCTCGGAACTGCGCGCTGCTTTTTGAGTAGTGAGCAGTGGAAGGTGATAGGGAAAGGCCGTCTGCTGGAAGCCGTGAGTGCCTAAGATACCGTCGTGGTGGATACCGAACGCGTCCTGGTGTAGCTCTGGCGAAACGTCTGCGGAGTGGTTCTTGCTATCTTGGTGGGCTTGCAGTACATCTGAGGCATGACCGCCCGACGGTACCCTACGGCTGCCTGAGATGAAGGAACCGGATCTCAGGATGGTGATGTGCGTGGGCACTGCTTCGTTGCCTCTGTCGGCGAGTGCCTGGAGATGAGGCTTGACGAGGTCGCCCATGTTCATGCTGGCTGCAGTCTCCAAGGCAGTCGTAGTATGGTAACCTGTCGCCGGTGAGTGCACATCTCGTGAGTGCACGGCGATGAGGTAGACCGGATAGCGCCTTTGTGGACCTGTCATCGGCCTTGGGCTCACCGGAGTCTCCAGACGTGTGACATGTACGCCAATGGCAAGCTCGCTTCCAGATGGCTGAAGCAGTGGCGGAGGGGGAAGGCATGCGTGCATCTTGTGCAGGATGTGACCGGTGTATGCGGCGACACCATTCACATAGTCCTGCTGGATGTTCTGCTGGATGGTCCCCACGTTGACACAGAACGATTGGAAGCCTGTTGTCTCCTCTGAGATACGCTTGATGAGCTTGTACGTCCGCGCACTGTGCTCTTTGCGTGGGATGGCGACCACCAAAATGATTTTCTGCGACGCATCCTTGAGCGGTAACGTGCGCTTCAGGAGCCTCCCTGCCCAATACCCAAGGCTGGTGGAATCCTCTGCATCTGGCTTCAGCTGCAAAAAGTTCGAGTTCTTGTCCACAGTCCTGATCTTCTTTTGCGTGAACATGGCTCGTCCTTGAAGCAACGCCATAGCTTGTTCACCAGCGGTTGTGTACCTGCTTCGACCGTGATAACATGCAGTGGACCGACTCCTGACAAAGGCTTCATGACGAAATGCGAAGGACTATGCCAGACAGTACGGGTGTTGATCTTCATCTGCGACTCCTCTCTCACTGGGGTACGATGAGCATCCGTCGCCGCATCTCCTCCACCACCGACGCCATCTGTCTCTGCTGGGTTGGACGTAGCTTGAGAGGACGTGTCCAGAGTCTGAATCGTATCTGCAATGGACAGCGTGTCAAGAGAAGCCAGCAATCGCTGCAACTCCGGATCATTTGGCGTACGGTACGCTTGGTATGGCTGCAGCTTGCAAAGCTCTAACGGGACGTAAAACTTGCGTCTCGTGTTGCCGACCTCAGCACAGGGCAGATTCCGAAGCGGTTTGGTGTAGTGACCGTAGCGCTCGTAGTACGTGGCAATACTGACCAGCCCATTGGTGTCTGGATCCTGGATATGCGTCTGCTTTGGACCCGTTGTCGAGAAGTTCCGAATGGTGACGATCTCCTTCCGCTTCAGACCTCCAGTCACTTTGCCCTTATAGCCGGCGAACATCTGACGTAGCCTCGTGGAGAGGTCCTCCATGTCGAATTTGCTGAGGTTACCCAGCCGGTCGTTGGCGATCTCTGGCAACGCGGCATTGGGCATGAAGACACTGAAAATGTCCGTCTCCAAAAGCACAATGGTCTTCTCGTCCAGTCCTAGCGATAGGTCCCTCTGCATGCCGCCGTGGATGTGCAGGAGACCGTGCTTGGTGAGCGGCTCTTTGCTGATGTACTTGTTGCCCATCACAACTTCCTTCGTGTGATCCGCGAAAGTCTTCCCCGTCAGCTTATGGATGGTGTTGATGGCCCAGCTGGCAGTAGGATTTGTGCCTGCGGACCAGTGAACCACCTCTGACATGGAGAAGCTCTGCTTTGTGGTCACCAGACGGACGCACAGCGTCTGGTATTGGGTTGCCTCCTCTGTGGTGACGTTCTTCGGCATGTACTTGACCATGTCCGTGTTGCTGGGCAGATGATGGATAAACTCATGCATGCGGATGTAGTGCCACTTGGTCTGGCCAGTCACTGCGTCTATGCTAGTGATGATACGCTCGAAACGTGCGGTTGCGTTGCTACCATCCTCTTTGGGTTCTGCCGAGTCCAGTGAAGACAACAATCGGCAAGAAGTCGAGGCGTGAGTAGTCCTCATAGTGGCGGAACGTGACGAAGGTAGTGTTGGTGGTCGGCAGGACGTCCTCTTCACCACCAATCAGGACATCTCGGTATCGGCGAACGATACACTTTCGCTCCAATGTCGTGAGCTTGAACTCATTGTCTGTGACAAACTCCGGCACGAGATCCGCGCTGATCTTGTAGTGCAGAAGAGGCTTGTCCCAGCCATGCTCCTTGATGTTGAGGACATTGAGGTTCAGCTCATTTTGGCCAATTTGCTGTGCTGACGGTTGGTTGACATGGGTGTTGCCGTTGGTAGACATTGTGCAGGTCTGTTCCGTGGTGTGTGAAAACGAAGGTAGTAGGTTATCCCAAGCAGCTGATGATTGGTATTCGTAGTAGGAAGCTGTACCTCCTAGAAGACCAAGCTGGATGCGATGGAGAGGAAAGATCTGATGAAGTGGATGGGAAGCTGGTACTTATGGAATTCTGCTTTGCTAGGTGCTTGCTCTGCGCCAAAGACAGAAAGGCATAGAGGACAGAAACCAGAGGACTGAAAGGGGCTGCTTGCTGCTTCTGGGTATGTTGAGGATATGTTGAAAGAGACTGAGGGATGCTGAAAGAGGGGTCTGTTATGCTGTCAAAGCGCATCGCAGATGAGAGATGACCAGAACCCACACAAGGGGACCAGAGCAAGCAGGACGTGGCTAGTAGGTAGCACCGCACTGGAACATGCTCAGATGCCCGATCAACGCAGAAAACAAGAGAAATGGCTTGAGATTCGTATTTGCGCAACCTCTTTCGTGAATAAGCGCAATGCTGGAGACCTAACGTTGATCGCTGTACAGTGTGAGTCTCGCTTCAGGTTTACTCTTTCCTTCACTCACAAGCACCCATGGTATCAGACGACATAGGACCTGTTCTCTCGGTATCTCACCTCGCATGTCCATCTCCTGCCTACTCTGCCGTGCTTGCCTAATTCTTGCCAACTTCGCCTCCGCTTTGACCAGCAGTAATATCTGACCGCCGCAACATGACCGCCTTCTGATGTCCAAGTTGGAGTCCTAAGAGCAAGTGGCAATACAGCCGCAGAAACATTGCTGGTGCTTATTGGTTAGTGAGCACGTTCTGCACGCTTCAACCATATGCGACATCAGACCCGAGCGACCACGCCTATCTCTTCCCCCTCCCTCTAGCATTCAACGACTTCAATGGATCTAGCCCCTTCCCCTTAGCAATCCTCCCCTTCCCACGTCCCTTGTTGAATGCTCGCCTCTTCCTAAGGCTATTGTCACTCTCCTTCCTCAACCCCACATACCCGACCTCCTTCTGCACCGCCGCTTTGCCACCTGCCGGCAGCAGATACTCCGGCACGTGCTTCAGATGCGGCTGCGCTCTCACCGCATGACTTTCAGTATCATGTCGGAGATGCCGCAAGTCGTCCGGGTTCTCTTCGAAGTGCTGTTTTAGTCTCGTGGAGTTGAGCAACTCCTGCCTCAACTCTTTCGTCCTCGCCTCCCTGACCGCTATCCTTGTAACCGCTCTCAGCGCATCGGCTAACCGGTAGCGGAATCCTTCTAGTTTCTGCATATCGAATTGCCACTCCTCGAGCTTCCCTCCTTTCTCCTCCTGGTTCGTCTTGGTCTTAGCCAGCACCTCTTCATCGTTCTCACATTGCGGGATGCTGGTCGGCTTGTGCTTTCGGTACAGTTCTTTGGGTACGTAGAAGGAGAGAGCCATGCCTGTTTGTCCTGCACGAGCTGTGCGACCTATGCGATGGGTGTAAGATTTGCTGCTTGTAGGGAGGTCGAAGTTGAGAACGCAGGAGACGTGGCGGAAGTCGATCCCGCGCGAGACGCCAAACTCGCGGTCGGCACGTTGGCGTTTGGGTTTGCGGTCTTGCTCTGTGGGTTTCGCTGTGGTTTGTACTTCTGCGGCGTCCTCGTGGTCCTTTTCATCGTCTTTTTCAACAGTCGCCGCCTCTTCTTCTGCACCATCAACCGCTTGCTCTTCTTCTGCTTCCGGCTCTGGTTCAACCTTCCTCTTCTTCCTCTTCCCACCCTCGTTGCCCACAACCTCATTCTCATCCGCCGCGATTATGATATCATACACACCCTTGTTGAACTCCTCCACCGCATGCAACCTACTGTTGACTGGCAGCTCACTGTTCAATACACAACTCCTGATGCCAAACTGCTCCAAAAACAGCTTTACCCGGTAGCACCGATCTATGTCCGCCACGAAGATGATCACCTTGCCCTTAATAAGCTGGAGCTTGAAGATGGTGTAGATCAGCAGGAACTTGTCCTCCTCGGCTGTACGGACGGTGTATTGCGCAAGTGTCGGTTTCTCAGCGGCTTCTTCGGCGGAGAGATCGAGGATGGTAGGTTGTACTCCATTAGCGAAGAAGAGGGCGGTAAGTGTGTCGACCTCGGTGCGGAGGGTGGCGGACATCATGATCTTCTGGACATCGCCCGGTAGTGCTGTGGCTAAAGTCTGCAGGTCCTCCTCGTACCCATAGTTCAGCACGAGGTCCGCCTCATCGATGACGAGATGTTTCAGCTCGCCTAGGCTCAGTATATCTTGGTTTAGCCACTTGGTTGCTGCTCCGGGTGTGCCAACAACAATATCCGGGTTCTCGGCCAGGCGCGCCTTGGTGACTGCTGCGTCCTCTTTCCGGCTGATGTTTTCATAGCGTATGTCTTGCGCGCAGAATGCCGTGAAGGTCTTCAACGTTGCCATGACCTGTGTCGCTAGCTCTTTCGTCGGGACCAGTATGAGCGCGGTCGTCTGCTTAGTCTTCTTGCTCTCGCTGGCTTTGCGCTTCAGAATAGAATGAAGGATGGGAAGAAGATAGGCGAGCGTCTTCCCCGAGCCGGTCCTCGCGCGCGCGAGCACATCTTTGCCGTTGAGTGCTAGTGGAATGCCTTTTGCTTGTACGGGCGTAGGTGAAGCGAACTTCTCACGATTGATGGCTTGGAGTAGGCGGGAGTCGAGCTCGAGGCTGGCGAAGGTTGGAGCGGATGAAGTGTCCTTCTTCGCCTTCTTCCCTACCGCCTCCGGTACATCGTTCTCATTCAGCTTGCGCTTCGTTGCGGCCATGATTGCTATCGGTATCGTACAGTGGCTAGGTGGTGGTGCTGCGACTCGAAAATGTTCATCTCGAACTTTTGGCGACGCTGCAGGAATCTCGGAATCTTTTCCGCACTCGATATGCCACCTCCCATGGCGACGACAACATCGATGCTACCTATGTCTCAAGACAAAAGGCCCATGGCGACCACGAACGCACGGTGAATCAAGTGAATCAAGAGACTTCATCGCTCCATTTGGAGCTGGTCACCACCATGTCCTACTACTTCACCATAATCGGCACGAGAGACAACCCTCTATTCGAACTCGACTTCGGCACCTCCAAACTCGGCGGCGATGGCATCGCGCGCTTCCGCGACGAAGCAAAGTCCATGAACCAATTCATCGTCCACGCCGCGCTAGACATGGTCGAGGAAATGCAGTGGGGAAGTAAGGAACTGTAGGCACCCCCTTCTCCTTGCCCCTTTAGGCAGGAACGCTGAGGCGGGAAACCGTTGAGCTGATGGAAGGTGTAGGTATCTAAAGAAAGTCGACACATTCCAAAACAACCACGTCCACTGCTTCCTTACAGGCGGCAATGTCAAGTTCATGCTGCTTATGAACCCTGACCCTTCTGCCACCACATATTCTCAATACCAGACTTCCCCGCCTTCGAGGCCCTCGACTGCGAGACAGAGCGCGAGTCTGCTGGCAGCGAATCCGGGTAGTCAGCAGACGGAGGACGCAGTTCGGCAGTTCATGTTTGAGGTAAGTAGGGTGCAGAGTCATAGAGTGGTAGATGGGTGTGGTGCTGACGAGATGGCAGGTATATGAGAGCTGGGTGAAGTGCCTCATGAACCCTTTCTATCAGGCGAATCAGGTCGTGACGAGCCCCATCTTTCGAAGCCGGGTGGCGGCGGCGGCAAAGAAGTACCTATGAGGCCCATCCTTCCTGAGTCGCGAAGTCGACTAGGATGGATGATAGGCCATCATGTCTCGCTGCCAGAAGGCAGGGACTGCTGCCGAAGGCCGCGCCAGCTCAAACACTCCGGTTCGGCCTCATAGGACGCTACTAGGTTGTTGCACGCTCGGTGGCATCCGGACGACGCACCGCAATGGTTGGTAGCGGGACTGCCTAGGTGCAGTCTTATCCGGAAGCACGTAGGGCATCGGGAGCAGCAGAAGTGTGGTCCAACACAACGCTGCCGCTCCAAGCATGTACAGGCGGGGGCCGCAGGCTGGGGACGAGCATGTACATTGGTGCAACATCAGATGAAGGGAAGAGGAAGGCGTGCAGTAAGGACAGTAGCATGAGTCTGGTACGACGGCACTTGAAGTACATAAGAGAGATGTAGACGCTGCAGTCTGGTACCGTACACCCGTTGTCGGCCATTCTGTACTCACTTTCCCACTTGCCCAACCCATAATACCATGCCATGCCATGCCGTGAACGCTTCCTTGCTATGCACAAGCCACTCTAGCTAATTCAATGCCTATTATCGTTGCTCCCATCCCAATCCAAATCGTCATGCACAAGCCAACTCTCCTCATCTCTATATCGTCCTCCAAGCTTCCGGTAGCACATCCTCCTCCCTATTCTCTTGCCACTAAGCATCCATCTCAGCCCTCTCCTCCGCCTCTTTATCCTCGCCCACAGAATAGATGTTCCAACTCGGCCGTCGCCAGACATGCAACTTCTTGGACATCGTCCGACTATGCCCAAGCCCAGGACGCTGGAGTCGACGAGGAGCCCGGTACTTCTGCTCGCCCGTGCGCCGGTAGTGGAAGCTCAGCGGCAGATCTTCGTCGTCTTCAATCATGCGATCAGTCTTCGAGGGTGGGGTGAGAGTTATGGTTAGGTAGTTCGGCGCGCTCTGCCGAGTGACAGAGTCGGAGGAAACGTCCAGATCGCCGCGGAGGTTAGGCGAACAATCCGGCGTTAGGCCTGGCATCTCCCCGTATCCCTCAAATGGAAGTGGCGGCCTCGTGGTGTCTGGCAGTGAGGCCGCCCTCTCGCGCTCCAGCGCTCGGTCGAGCGCAGAGGCCTGGCTGGATACGAAGTCGTTCCACTGACTCGGCAGCTCGTCGCCTTTGTCGAGAGCTTTCCGGCGGTCATCGTCGAAGAGCGCAAAGTCTGTGATACCGGCTGACCATTCGACGTCTGAGCCGTCGTCATCATCGTCGCTGTCCCATTCTTCGTAGTCGTAGATGGGGGAGAGGAAGTGGTTTTCGGGGTGGTCTTCTAGGTCGTCGGTGGGAAGGTTGAGCGTGGAGGTTTTCGGGAGGGTGGCAGACATGGTGTTCGTGGCGAGGTTGTGTGCCGAGAGTGATTTGGTGGTGGTGGTGGTACGGGTTGCGGTCGGCCAGGTCATGCTGCGTCCGCGGTACTGGCACCGCGGTGGCGATGGAGTAGACGACATTCTTGTAGTCATGGTCGTGGCTGTTGGGAGCGTGTACTTGATATTTTGTTTATGGCGATGTTGGAGGTTAGGCCCCTGCGCTCGAGTGGCGTTCATGTGCTTGGTTGCGAAGAGTGCTGTAAATGCGAGTACCGCTTTGTATGGCCGGTCAAATCGGTGCGTCTGCTCTTTCTCAAATACTCTCTTATAGCCCGGCTCAAGGCCGGTCAATGATCATGTAGACACCTATGCTGTGGTGTGGTCGTAAAGCTTAATGCAAGCAAATGTTTTGTGGGGGCTGACAGCTGCCTTGAAGCTTGGGAGCGCAACAGTGAGAACGCAAGAAATCAGAAAACGAATGACAGGAGACAAAAGATGTCTACAAAAGAGATGAAGCTAGGCGTGAGTGTGAATGGAAAGAGCTAATTAATGATGACTCGACTTGCGCGGCTGCGTCGAGTAGTCAGTGGGCGCAGCTCCGGTGACTGGGCGGAGCTTGGTGGTCAGATGTGAGACACCGACCACTTTGCGACTTCAGGCACGCAGGCTGTTAGGAGGCATGAATACTCCGTCGCCGAGAGAGCCTTTGACACTGTATGTCAATGCTTCCAGAAGCTGATGAAGATTCGATCAACCCTCAGAAGATCTAGGAGCTGCAGGAGCGAGATGTGGAAAATGCAGGTCACAACGCCATCGAAGCGCGTCAGGCGCTGCCTTCATGCGCTTATGCAGTCGGAGGCGGGCAGCAATGGGGCGGCGAATACATTGTTGCCTTGCAGCTGCCATTCAAAGCTCGTGTGCGAGTAGGTGGCGAAAGTGAAGATGGTGTCCGAAGGCAGTCATCTGAGGTGGGATGCGGGAAGAGGATGGCCTGGCTGCTGGTTAGTGACGATGGTGGTATGCTTCAAATACTCAGCGGTGGAGAACGGTGTGCTCAATACGCGCTCAGCCCTATGCCACCCACGACCTCCAGGATCACAACCACAACTACACTTCATCACTTGCATATAATGGAGTCCGCTTTGCTTGAGTGATATTCCCCCACCACAATCCGCAGAGGCCTATGTCTTATGCAACACGAACTCTTTTGTACTTAATCGAGACTACTAAAGCGAGCTTCCAGTGTGGACATCGGTATTGTGGTCAGTATGTCTTCGTTACCGAGTGTGCCGCGACCATTAGCCATCGCACCGCCCACTAGCAATGGCAACACAACGCCACAATCTGAAGCGTCTACTATGCCGTACACGTGCGTGACCTGCGTACGTTTTAGGACGAACACGTTCATCTCGTCGAGACGGTCAGGAACATGCTAACCCCGATACAGGCGAAACGTAAAGTCAAGTGTGATAAAGTCGGACCTCCGTGTTCAACGTGTCGCAAAGGAAAACATGAGTGCCATTACGAAGCTCCAGCGCCGAGAAAGCGCAAGCGGAAAGCAGTCGATGATGTACAGGAGAAATTGGAGCGATATGAAGGTTTACTGAAACAGCATGGACTCATTGAGAACCCCGGAAACTCAGACGTTCCAGAGCGTACCGAGAGCCCGTATGCAAATACCTTCAACAGCACTAATGCACCTGCATCTGCCAGCGAGCAAACAACGGTAGAACAGCGTACTGGCAAGCTCCTGGCTGGCCAAGGCAAGACTCGCTACATTGACAGCACGCTATGGCGGAATTTGATAGAACAGAACCTCCATCTATCTGACGGGGAGGAAGACGAAGAGGACGACCACGCCCGTCAGTCATCCGCGCAACATATTCCCAGCCCGCTTGCTCTCGATCCGGTTTCTGCAGCCGTGTTCAGCCCACATGCTACGACTCGAAATCTACTCAGTTTGCATCCAACTTACGAGGCTGCTTTGAAGCTGTGGCAAGCATTTGCTGCTCATGTGGAGCCTATCACCAAGACTTTTCACGTACCGACAGCTCGAGCAATGGTGCAGCGAGCTGCTGCAAACCCGAGCAGCGTCTCAAGGTCCACTGAGTGCTTGCTCTTCGCTATCTATCACTTCGCGGTGACAACCCTGACGGAGGACGAATGCGTGAATCTTGGTGGCGACTCGAAAGCCGTACTGCGCAGCAGATACCACGATGGCACAAGACAGGCACTAGTCAACGCACATTTCCTGCGAACCACTGATGTTGCAGTACTGCAAGCATATGTGCTGTTCTTACTTTCTGTAAGGCTAATATACGACCCACATACCTTCTGGATGTAAAACTGTTCCCTTGAAACCCCTTCTGAGACATACAGGTGTTCTAACGGTCGGGCAGCTTGACCGGCGTCGCCACGCGTATAGCGCAGCGCATTGGTCTCCACAGAGATGGCGAAGCACTTGGACTCAGGCCTTTCGAAGCCGAGATGCGCAGGCGGTTGTTTTGGCAGACACTGCCACTTGACGGGTAAGTCAGGCTTCTGCCTCTACACGACTCCAGTAGTGATCTGATCTGGTTGCAGCATGTCGGCTCAGCTTGCCGGCGCACGTGTGACAAGCCCGTACGAGGAAATAACTACACAGGCCCCGCTCAATGTTAACGACGATGACCTTGACCCAGCCATGTAAGCCAAGGTCTTGTGCTTAAGGCTTCGTCATTCGAGACACTAGCTGATCATACGAATCACTTCAGGACCGCGCTGCCACCACCCCGCAAGAACGCTACCGATATGATCTTCTGCTTAGCTCGAATCGAGATGGGCAAGTTTCACGCTAGAGAGAAGCCATTTCTAGATTGGGCGCATCTATGGCGAGATGGCAACATGAAAAAGATCGAAGAGGTCGAGAAAGGGATAAACGAGCTTGAAAGCGCCATGGAGGAGAAGTTCTTTCGATATTGTGACTTTCTCATCCCGCATCAGTTCTTTACGATGGTATGGCTGAGACTATCCCGTCCCCGCTCCAAGATATGGGCGCATGCTAATCGTAAATCATCAGATCTTTGCACGTGCAGCGGTTTGCATCTCACGTTTGCGACTTCGACTTCCTGGTGCGAGGACACATCAGCTTGGCCCCGAAGCAACTCGTGCGGTCTTCGAAATTGCATTGAAGGTGCTGGATTACCTCAGCGCGGCATGGAGTAACCCGGGGATGGATAGGTTCTTCTGGCATATGCAGTCATACATTCAGTGGGAGCCGTTCGTGTGGATATTGGATGAGCTTCGTCGTGGGTCCTCGGTAATTGCGGATCCAGCCAACGCATGGGCGAAGATTGAGAATATCTACGCTGGTTGGCCGGACCTGGTTACGAACAAGCGGGCACTGCACGTTGCAATTGCTAAGTTATCGCTGACAGCCTGGGACTCGCAACCGACAGAGTGGCGCAGGAGTGCTAGTACTGCAGGGGAGCCTGGGTTCATTGTGGCTTTGAGAGCGTCAACAACGAAGCGCCAAGGTAGTCGCCGTGTGGGCAGTGGGCCGATTGACCAGTCAAATCCATGGTCGATGGCAGAATCTTCCCTGAATGACGTTGAGGTGCCTGTCGTGGGTGAGGGGGCGGGCAGAGCGGCGGAGGAGCTTGCAATGGACGGTTGGGACCTGAGCAGTGCTGACGCGATCGACTGGACGTTCTGGGAGCAACTGATACGGGAGCCTGATGCATTCCCAGTCTCGTGAAGAAGCAGGCATAATCAATGTAGAGTAGGCTAGTACCCTTCACGCCTATGCTCCCACAACGTCTGAGATGTGAAGGACACCACATGCTGACCTCCAAACCTTCGAATGCGACCACTGCTCATCGAGAAGAAAGGGAAGTCCCGTGCGCCTCTGTGAACACGTTCGTCGTCGCACCAGACTTGCATCCACGCACCAAGTCCTTGACGCCCTTCCCTGCAGCTTCTAGATCAGTTACAAGCCCCTCCGCGATGTTGCCACCAATGCCTCTTCGGCGCATCTCGACAATATGCTGGACCATAGTATCCTGTTGACTACCCGCTACCGTGCCGTAGCTGACAAGCGTGCTTGCTGGTACTCTCTCCAGAACCTGAGTTACCAGGTTGAACTCCCTGAGAGCATGGATGTGAAGGGGTGACAGTATCTGCGTGGCGTGATTTCTCCGGTAGATCATCGCCAGCCGCAGCGTCTTCAGCGAGACAAGCGCCTCGAACGGCGCTAGGTCAATATCTGCGTAGCTTGAGTTGAAGTAATCGGTACAGTCCAGGAGGACGAACATGTGCTGTAGTTCCTCCAGAACACGCTGAGGCAAGCGTTTCTCTGAGATGGTCGGCCAGCAGGTATCGTGAGCATTGACTGAGATGCAGATCTCGTTCTCCGAGTAGAGTATGCCGTCCGCTTCGTTGTGCACCTGTCGACATGTAGCGAGGAGGTTTGGTGTCACTGCCGGCTCGACAGCGAAGCGCTTGGACTTCGTCGGAACTAGGAACAGAAGTCCGCTCGGTGCCAAGGTGTACTCGTAGATGCGTAGGCGTAGCTCTGAAGGCAGGTCGAACAATCGAAACGGCGGCGACTTCTCTTCGTTTCCAGTCATGGTAAGTGTGCTGCCGGCCGCTTCAGATGATCTGGGTAGAGTGCTAGGGTCTGGCGACTCATTTTCGGACTTGGCCCTCGTACGCGTACTTGCGTCTGCCTCAATCATCTCCGAAAGATTGCTATGTCGTCGATGCCACCAGGCGCCAATGGAGCGATCACGAAGCGGTGTACGAGCAAGAGAGGGTCCAGTTGATGATGGGTCTCTTCGGTTGCCTGAGAGTGCAAGACTGTACATAAGCCGGAGGCTACCCGCCGATGTCGCGGTGCAGGAGTATCGCTTCACGAACACACGTGCTTGTGTTTGCAATGTTGCTTTTCACGCGTTGTTGTTCTGTTGTCCTCCCTGCAGGTGCGATGTGTCGGACGCGAGATGTCGGATTACTGCTTACATCATTGTGATGGAGCCCAAACGGGGTAGACGATATTCGTCTGAGTTATCGATGCACTATATCGCATGCGAGAGAACTTGTTGAGCAACAACCAAGCCTCTCCCACTGAGCATTCTGTCGGGCATGCAGGTTCGCTATCGAATCAGTACGCCATGTTCCACACGAGTGCGTATGGCTCACGCTCCGGTCTGTATGCTGACCTTCTTACTCCTATCTCCCGCACTGCCTCCCTCGATCATATCGAGCGAGCAGCCACTTCCTGAAATTGGAACAAGCACTTTTGCTGGAAAGTAATACGTTGGCCGCGAGCTGTGGTAAGGGACTAGTCGCTAGCAAAAGCCTGGAGCTCCTCACGTTCGGCACTTCCAACGGTGAGCAGGTGCGAACACTTCGCCCTGCTCGACACGGTGGGTGCTGACCAGTAGCAGGGCACAAAGCCTCCGTCATCTTGAAGAAATCAAAGAAGCCTATGGCAAGCCTGACTACGTCTACCATCCAGTCTCGATCTTGGAGGGTATGCAGAAAGTGAAGTGATTTCAGACTTGTGTCCCAACGGCAAGATTACAGCGCATAAAGGAGGAGCCGGAGTTCGAACAGCAAGAGGATGAGCTGGCAGAGATTAGGCGGAAGGCGAAAGAGCAGTATCGCTACAAGTACTCAAGCCCATAGAATCTGGTGTGGAATATCCATTTGCCTTGCGGCCACCTCGTAGGGCCTCATGTTGGAGTGTTGCTTGTGCATGACGATTTGGATTGGGATGGGAGCAACGATAATAGGCATTGAATTAGCTAGAGTGGCTTGTGCATAGCAAGGAAGCGTTCACGGCATGGCATGGCATGGTATTATGGGT
>Ga0115851_100824_pt1 | contig 15298 bp, 8 predicted proteins | sample InSIn2gowninarea_FD_83865 | JGI IMG/M metagenome (GOLD analysis project Ga0115851, IMG submission 83865)
CCTTGGGCGAGATTATGTTTATGCAATGAAAGTTGTCGTATCGACACTCTTTCGCATGATGTCTTTCCCTCACAATGGCAGTATTGTGACTGTAGACCAGCTTTCGTTCCCTAGTCTTGTTTCAACTACCCATAATATGACAGCCCTAAATGTTCCTGATTCTAAAGTGGTATCTACCCTGCCACGGGTTAATTATGTGGCAACTGGTCCCATGTTTTCAGTTACCGATGTAAGTGAGCCTCTCACTGTTTTCTCATCTTCCTTTGATTTAGATACGGTAATTGACATGGAAAACTCTATGGGATTACTCGAACATGATGTTCTTATCCCTTTTGAGTCCCTTGATATGTGTTCCTTCCAAAGAACTATTCTTCCTTCTGATGAAGACCTTTTGGAAGCCATGATCAAGGTGTGTCCATTGACATGTCTTTCTTCCAGTTGGAAGCCATGATCAGTGTGTACGAGGATAGTTTGTTCCTCTCTCAACCTCGTTAAAAAATGAAACAGGCTAACACGAGGATAGTTTGTTCCTCTCTCAACCTCGTTAAAAAATGAAATTGGATGTTACGAGGAAAGTTCCTTTTACTGTGTCGACCTCGTTAAAAAATGAATCAGTGTGTACGAGGATAGTTTTTTCCTGTATCAACCTCGTTAAAAAATGAAACAGGCTAACACGAGGATAGTTTTTTCCTGTATCAACCTCGTTAAAAAATGAAACAGTCTAGCTTGAGGATAGTTCCTGTTACTGAGTCAACCTCGTTAAAAAATGAAACAGGCTAGCTTGAGGATAGTTCTTGTTACTGAGTCAACCTCGTTAAAAAATGAATCAGGTATGAGGATAGTTCTTTTACTGAGTCAACCTCATTAAAAAATGAATCAGGTAGATTTTCGGATATGTAGGTAGATTGTAGAGAGTAGTCATGAGCATAGTTCCTTGTCTTGTGTCAAGCTCATTAAAAAATGAAACAAGGATTTTAGAGCATAGTTCCTTGTCTTGTGTCAAGCTCGTTAAAAAATGAATCAAGGATTTATGAGCATAGTTCCTTATCTTGTGTCAAGCTCGTTAAAAAATGAATCAAGGTTTTCAGAGTAAAGTTTTTTCTTGTTAGGTAGATTGTAGAGAGTAGTCATGAGCATAGTTCCTTGTCTTGTGTCAAGCTCGTTAAAAAATGAATCAAGGTTTTTAGAGTAGAGTTTTTTGTTAGGTAGATTGTAGAGAGTAGTTATGAGCATAGTTCCTTATCTTGTGTCAAGCTCGTTTAAAAAATGAAACAAGGGTTTTGAGGATAGTTCTTTTCCTGTGTCAACCTCACTAAAAAATGAAACAACTCCCACAAGTCTTTCCAAGATCTTGAAAGTAAAGCTTCATTCCATCCACCTCATTGAATGCAATGAAGCTTGGGGGGCATGTACCTTGATTTGCATCATTATGCTGGGGGCATGCGAACTTTTAACAAGCATAGTTTTTCGTTTCAAGCTTATGTAAACATGAAACTGAATCCGAGCATAGTTCTTTTCCTGTGTCAAGCTCGTTAAAAAAATGAAACAAATCCTCCTCTAATTGAGTCGAGAGTTTGACTAGATCTCGTAAATGTTAAGTTGTATATTTAGGTTAGTTATTTGAGTTTTTTGCAGTTTTAGGTCGAGTCTTTCAAATGATCTCGTAAATGGACCTTCATTTCATCCACCTGATTGAATGAAATGAAGCTCGGGGGGCATGTGCTCTAGCAGTTATGCTTAGGGGGCATCAAGCACAGTTTTATCTCTGTTTCAAGCTTATGTAAAAATGAAACTATTTTCAAGCACAGTTTCCTCTCTGTTTCAAGCTTGCGAAAAAATGAAACTACTTTGAAGCATAGTTTTTCTCTGTTTCAAGCTTTTGTAAAAATCAAACCTATCTCGAGTCAATTTCAGTTATTTTCAAGACTCGTTAAACTCATGAAAATCTCGAGATTCTTTTGCTATCTTTCATTCTAGTAAAACAAATGAAAATGTCGAGTTCTTTCCGTCTTTTCCTGCTCGTAAATTAAATTGAAAGTCGGCCATATGAGTACATTTTTATCATTTTTTCGAACTCGTTAAAACTTACGAAAAAGTGACACCTTGGAGTTCTATTTTAAGCCCTTTTCTGACTCCTAAAACATGAAAAGATTGACGAGCATTTCTTTTACACTCGTTAAAACGGAATTAAAAGACGGTCCCCTTATAGCTCTTTTCTGACCGTAAAAACAGGAAAAGATTGCCGGGTTTTTGTCGTTTCAAACTCGATACGGTAATAAAACGACGTGTCCTTGATCGCTTTTTACTTTTCAGGTCAGAGGCACTAAATATGAAAGTACTCCTTGGTCGCAAGACTAAGCGGTTCTCTCAAGTATTATTTTATACCTTTTCGGGCTTGGGAGACACAACTTTACGAAAAAGTTCAACCTGGAGTCTTCTTAAGTTTTTTCAGACTCTCTAAAAATCAAAAACGCCGAGTTTCTCCTATACTGGACTCGTTAAAATTTCACAGTAAAGGCCCTGTTCGATTACAAACAGGAACAGACCACTCCTTCTTAGGGTTCGAATCAAAACTAAGTTGGACTCATCCGAAGGATGAGCTTATAATCAAGCATATGTTATCCTCCTCAAGCTTGTAAAAAATAAAGAGGTACTTGCCAGAAATGGTGGGGGAAAAGAGAGAAAAATGAGCCCATTCGTTATCCTTTGTCTCAGAAGAAGCCTTATTACCACTCTTGAACACGACACTTTTTCATTCACCTAGGTTGGGAAATCCTTTGCCTCGCAGTTGATCAAACCACATTGGAAGTCTTTAGCCAGGTATTAACTTTGGGTCAAATGTTGCCAAGCCATCTGTAGTGTCGTTATGTGTTCAAGAGGTCTCTGCAATAAACATTCATCTGCAAAATACCCGTCATCCATTTTGACCATCCCTGAGTCAGTCCTTACAGCTACATTTCTTCAACTTGATCTATGATTTCGTGTTGTGGGCTTGCCTGCAACGGGTCGCTTTCTATCGACATCAGCACATTATCTAGAAAGATGACCTAGGAATCGTCAATACCTTGAAGTCTGCATGCATCAATGGCAGGTTTCTCGCCTTTGACGACGGTTTACATCATTGACTTTCGATCGAAGGATTCCGTGAAATGTTCGACATCAACTCATTCATTCACATCTCATGGATTGTACTGGGTACTTTAAGAACCATTGACATCACTGGTGGTCTCTCTCACACTTGTTAACAGTTTACAACATCGACTAGTAATCAAGTGGTTTCTACCATGTTCGACATCAACTCATTTATTCGCATGGATAGAATCGTACCATTTCGGGAAGTAGAAGTGAAGACCCTGGATCTAGTTTCCACCATCCAGGCTGCAAGGATTTTTGTATTCATTGTACAGTAGACTAATCATAAACAGATGGTTGCGTCCATACTGTGTCTACAAGAGTCTATGATTATGATGTACTGCGAAATCATTCCTGTATCAGAGCAGTAGTTAGTTTGTTAGTTAAAGTTTTCAATCTGAGTATGGGAATGCCTACCTCAGCGATGATATGATCTTATATATGTATTTTGTGTTGAATACTTGCAGGTTCCGACTGGGCTCTCCACAAGATAATCCTTGAAATGATAAAGTACTTCACCCTTCCTAGATTATATGAAACCCTTATCTACTACAGGCTTCGCACTTTAGGGGGCAATCTGTTACACTAAAATTTGTCGCCATGACTATTTGCAGTTAGTATGGCTCCATCAACTGTCATACTATCCTCCTTGGCAAGTCTTGTACCTCTGCTCTTCATGTCAAACTCCAAGAAAGAGAGAAAGTCTTTAAAAATCTATATATCTCTGGGTACGCAGTTTCTCTTAGCCTTACCTGCGTGTACGCACCTCAAGTTCACAATACCTGCGTACTTGTACGCTCTGTCTGTAAAGGGGTGGGTGCGTACCCCTGTAAAGGTCAAAAGGCGCGATTTTTACTTCAAAAAAGTTACTTGTGGTCGATTCTAGAGCATTCTAGAAGTTTGTTTGACGTATATTGAGCGCCTCCAGATGGTTCATGTATCCCTATGAAAGAGGAACTTATCCCATCAAGAGGGGAGCTATCCCATTCAAAGAGGGGCTTATCCCATTGATGGTGGACCTGATTAACTTCCTCTAAAGCACCATAAATACAGGCATTGGGCCAGAGGGAGGGGAGGTTGAAAGCTGAACATTCCTAAGGGTAGATGCTGCTGGAATTAGGACTCCCTTGTAAAGCTTGAGAGGAGAGATTCCCATCCTTTCCTAGCCTTATTTGAGAGTGGGTGAGCTGATCAAAGTAAAGGAAAACTCTTGTTGGACCCTAGGAGGGACTTGCACAACACCAAGGCTCAGGTTGTAATGGTTCCTTTTGTTACCTTTTAATGCAAATGAACTTATTTTTCTCAACAGATTGTTATTCATGGTTTGTTTCATATACTCCTTGGTCTGTATGATGGATATGTATTGTTTTATGAGTTTATCAGGTGCTATTTAATCTTTTGGCTTGTTAGTGAATGCAAGTTTCGAAGAGAAGGAGGAGCTCATCCAGATCGGCGAGGCTAGACTACTACAAAGCGTTGGACTAAAGGTATGTTAAAGATCCCCTGATTACTTGTATTCTCAATGCATGTTTAGAGAAAAGTAATGTTTATTTGTCTTGTTTGTCACTAGAAAGCTTTTGCTTCTAGGGAGGTTGGTTGTGTCCGCACTATCGACTCTTTCCGCGTGACACTCTCAAAATGAGAATTATAACTATGCAAATGTGATATATTCAAGAGAATTCTTAAAACAAACATAAAAATATTCCAATGAAATCAAACGTAATCTGAGATTTTGTGAACAGAAGACTCAAACTGAAATTGGGTGAAATTTTCAAAAATCAAAAGAGATGACACTCAAGCAATTTCACAATAGGGAATTCCAATTTCCCACACAAACCCCTAGAAGCAAATGCAAAATATATATATATATATATATATATATATATATATATATATATATATATATATATATAGATATATATATATCTCAACATGCTTAATTTTAGAAATGAATAAAACTAAGATGCATATGTTTTATCACTGATTCAAATGCACTTTTCAGAATGAGGACTGAAGGAACAATTCATCCAAGTTGTCAATGACCAAACAAAAGCAATTCGCAAGTGACCAAATGATAAGAACAAAGAAAAATCAAAACCAATTCTTACCAAAGGTAATCAAATACAAATGAAAACCAAATGGAGGCTTTAGAGAGACCACAAGGCAATCAAGACTCGGGGTAGGTCAGCTGGAAGTAGGCTGGGGAAATTTTTGTGCAAAAATAGGGGCCAATGTTGGTGTAGAAGAGGCACAAGTGCTTTGCAACACTGATATAGGTTGGGTCCAGGTGAGGTGCAACACTTTGTCAAGGACATTGGGGAAGCGTTGGTCTAGGGATAGAGGATTCCGACACAAACATTGCAAAATAGCCTCAATCAAATCACTTCCGAGGTTTGTTCTTGGCTGGGTAAAGCAAAAAAGGTCTATCAAAGAGGTAATCAAACATAATGGACAAAGAAACCACCAAAGGAATACACCATTACCTAGTGGAGTCGCAATTTGTTATACAATATTTACGATTGTGGACAATACTTTCTCCCCTAGGTTTGGTGGCTAACCTAGAAAAACAGAGAGACAAGGATCCCAATGCTTTCCTTAAAGTAAATATATGATGGTATGAATCCTACCTATAATTATTTGCGGACTTCACTCCTTATTTAGCTTAAATGCTCCAATTCCAGCTTTGATTGCCAAAACTAGAACCTGCACAGTCACATGAAACAAGCCAAAAAAATATGTGATATATGTAGTATCATCTATATAATTTATTCAATAGATCAACATGGTATTGAAATACATGAAATAACAACATCACATATAGGAAAACATATTATTCTTTTCATTAATATAAATGGAATGAGTTACAACCATAAATAGATGTTGATCTTGTAGAAGAGATCCTCCAAGGCTAACTTGTCCTTTCCTTGTCACAATGTGCACCTCCAATCACCCTAAATGCATGAAATGAAACCTATCACCACAAAAGCATAAGGGTAGAATCACTCTCTAAAACCTAACCCCTTGCATGTGGAAGGTTGTAAATATATAGAGAAGTGGGCTAAGTTGGGAGTTCTTATCCAATTACCAATCTAAGGTTTTAGATCCACCTTAGATGATAGGATGGGATGAAATCTGGAAACTCCAAAGTAGGGTAGGATAGGATCTGGATATTTTATCTGAGGTAAATGGTTGTAACAAATTCTAGAAGCTTCTGGAATAGGAGGCTTCCAGAATTTATCTCTTTTTCCTAAATTTTTAGAACCAACGCAGGTGCAAAGTGGAGAAACCTATAGGTGATAAATGCAGGCCATAGTGGAGCAACATGTAGGTGAATGTTGTCCAACAAGAGACCAAGGAGCATTGGTCCTAAAACTGTCTTAGATGATGCAGTTTCAGGCAAAAACTATGGGGAATGAAAGAGACATGCTTAAGGCTTTGTGTAAGATGATGACAAGGGTGAATAGGATGTTGATTGATCCCATTAGGAGGAATATTGATCGGATGTGAAAAAGTGGCCTATAACAGGATTTATAGAATTATAATATGTAATTATTGATGTCAAGCTCTTGGAAGCCATGGCCTTCTGCAGGTCATGATCAATTTGTTGGAGCGCGGTTCTTTTTCTTATGTCAAGCTCGTTAAAAAATGAAACAAGGTCCTTGGAGCAGAGTTCCTTGTCTTGTGTCAAGCTCGTTAAAAAATGAAACAAGGTCCTCAGAGAAGAGTTCCTTTTCTTGTTTCAAGCTAATTAAAAAATGAAACAAGGTCCTTGGAGTAGAGTTCCTTGTCATGTGTCAAACTCCTTAAAAAATGAAACAAGGTGTTGGACAAGAGTTCCTTTTCTTGTGTCAAACTCCAGAGTTCCTTTTATTGTTTCAAGCTCATTAAAAAATGAAACAAGATCTTATGAGGATAGTTCTTTTACTATGTCAACCTCGTTAAAAAATTAAATAGGTTCCTATGAGCATAGTTCTTTTCCTGTGTCAAGCTCGTTAAAAAATGAAACAAATCCCCTTTCAATTAGAGTCTTTGATTAGATATCATAAATTCTCAGTCAAGTCTTTCACTTGATCTCGTAAATGAACCTTCATTCCATCCACCTGCTATTACCCAGTAGTCTACATAGGTGCATGAAATGAAGCTTGGAGGGCATGTACCTCAGATTAATTCATTATGATGAGGGCATGCAAACTTATTTCAAGTATAGTTTTTCTCTATTTCAAGCTTGTGAAAAAATGAAACCCCTTTCAAGCATCATTGCTTTCTCTGTTTGAAGCTTGTCTAAAAATGAAACCAATTTCAAGCATAGTTTCCCATGTTTCAAGCTTCTGTAAAAATGAAACCATTCCCATTTTATCCCTCGTGATTGTCATTTTTATCAACTTATTTTTTTTCCAGATGAGCCTTGGTTTTCTCATTCCATTGTCACCATCTTTTTTGCCAATCATATGCTTTCACTTGGTTTTTACCCTTTCCTGACGAACCATTGCGATGAGTAGTCTTATTATCCAACCTCTTGACCTTTGTGTGCTTTGAGCAGTTCCATCATGACCAGAACCAATTGCTACCCTTTATACCACTGGTTCCTCCAATAGGAGTCCTCTTTCAGCTCTTTTCAGACTCCCAAATATGAAAAGATTGTTAAGCACTTTCCTTTTCAAACTCGTAAAAGTAAATGAAAATACATTTACTCAGTATAAGTTTAACAATTTTCCAGACTGAGATAGACTATTTATGAAAAAGGAATACCTTAGTCGAACATGGCTAAGAGTTTCTCTTGAGTATTTTTTTCTACCATGTCAGATTGGAGAGACTATCTAAGAAAAGGGACATATGGAGTTCTCCTTTTCACCTATTTTTCAAACTCTCTAAACATGAAAAAGATGTCAAGTTTTACCTTCGCTGAACGCGTTAAAACATCAAATAGTGATAGACTTGTCAAACATGACAAGTCTGAACCACTCCTTCTCTAGGTTCATTAAATATACTTGGAGGGATTCCTTTGAATGATGAACTTACAGATCAAGCATATGTTATCCTCCTCAAGCTTGTTAAAAAATAAAGAGGTACTAACTAGTATGGTTGGGGAAATTGGGAAAACGAGGTATTCCATTTGCTAATGGCAGCAAGTCTCTCTTGAACACGACATTCTTCCACTTCATCTCCATGGTTGTTGGGTTGGGTAATTTTCTTGTCTTTGGTTGATCATTCCATTTTCAGAGCCTCCATTCAAGTTTTGGGTCAATTCTACCAACTCCATTCAATGTCGTTGTTGTGTTTAAGAGAAGTCATTCAATTAATGTTTCTTACAATACTCTTAAGCCTTCATTGCATGTTTTCCTTTCTTGATCGATTTTTGTATCAGCATCATTTTGTCTCAATCATAATACATGTTTCATGTCGTTTATGTGGGATACATCAAGGCCCTCCTGCGACGGGTCATTTCCTGTTGACATCAGCACATTATCCAGGAAGTTGACTTAGAAACATTCTTTGGTACCTTAGTACTTGCATACATCAATGGAAATTGTCCTCGCTCTTCGAAACAGGTTTACATCAATGGAATTCAACTAAAATAATTTTTGTGGTATTCGAAATCAACTCATTTATTCGCACCATATGGATTGTATTGTAGTACCTTGAGAGACATTGACATCATCGGTGGTTTCTCTCGCATCTGTTAACGACTTACATCATCGGCCAGTAATTAGATGGTGTCTACCATCTTTGACCTTAGCTCATTGATTCACATGGTTAGACTCGTACGTTAGTTGGTTGTGTGAAGGAGGTAGAAGACCCTGGATCTAGTTTCATCCATCTGGGATGCGATATCAGGAGTTATACAGAGATCAAAATGTATGATGGCCATGATCATGCAAATAGTCATCCAGTTAGGGTCCACCACTTTTCATCCATGGACAAGTCTTTTGATCATTGTACATGTTATGTTAGCTTATGTGCTAAGTATGGGTATGCCTCCCTCACCAACAAAGATTTCATGATGTAAACGTATTGTAACATATGAATCTCGCTGGTTGTTCTTAATCCCCACTTGTCACAAGGTAAAGCACTTCAGTCACCATTCATCATTTCTGACTTTGCGATTTAGGGGGCACTCTATTATAGGTCATTTTGTCACATCCAATCAATAGGCCTACTAATGGGATCAATCAAAATCCTATTCCCCCTTGTCATCATCCATGCACAAATCCCTAAACAAGTATCTTTCATTTCCCAAATTTTCTACCTGAAACTACATCATATGAGCCAGTTTTAGGACCAACACACGCTAGCCTCTTGTTGGACAGTATTCACCTACAAGTTTCTCCACTATGGCCTGCGTTGATCACCTATAGGTTTCTCCCCTTTGCACCTACATTAGTTCTAGAAATTCAAGAAAAAGAGATAAATTATGGAAGCCTCCTATTCCAAAAGCTTCTAGAATTTGTTACAACCATTTACCTCAAATAAAACATATGGATCCTATCCTACCCTACTTTGGAGTTTCCATCCCTTATCCTTTGATCCCATCTTCCCATCAAAGGTGGATCTAATAGATTGGTAATTGGATAAGAACTCCCAACTTACCCCACTCCTCTATATATTTACAGTCTTCCATATGCAAGGGGTTGGTTTTTGGAGAGTGATTCTACCCTTATGTTTTTGTTGTGAGAGGTTTCATTTCATGCATTTAGGGTGATTGGAGGTGCGCATTGTGATAAGGAAAGGACAAGTCAGCCTGGAAGAGCTCTTCTACAAGATCACACCTATTTATGGTTGTAACTTCATCCACTTACATTAATGCAAAGAATTATATGTTTTCCTATATGTGATGTTTTTATTTCATGTATTTCAATACCATGGTGATCTATTGAATGAAGTATATAGATGATACTGCATAGATCTCATAGTTTCTTGGCTTGTGTCATCTGAATGTGAAGGTTCTAATTTTGGCAATCGGAGTTGAAATTGGAGCATTCAAGCTAAAGAAGGAGCGAATCCCGCGATGAATTCTAGATAGGCTTCATTCTGTCATCTATTTACTTTAAGGAAATCATTGGGTTCCTTGTCTCTCTGTTGTTCTACGTTAGCCACCAAACCCAGGGGAGATACTTTTGTCCGCAATCATAAATCTTGTATAACAAAGAGTATGAAAATCCACATGTGCATATTGTAAAGAAGATGAAACATAACGAAAATCATCAAATCAAAGAACACAAAAACATTAATAACAGAGTTCACCCAATGTGGGTTACATCTTCGGGCCCTAGTGTCAAGAGTGGGGAGGTCACTTCATTAAATACTGCAAATGATGATGATGTACATGGTATGTTATTTGTCATTACAAGGATAAATACCCTAAACCAGAGTGGCATGTATCTCCAGGAGACGTTCTCAAGAACTCTCACTCATACAGGAAAATTCCCTCAACAAGAGTGGCATGTCTCTCCACGAGACGTCCTCCTATAGTAACTCTCACTCAAATGGGCATTCCTTCAGCATGACAAGCTAATAAAATCTCATATGACGTGGCATACAAGTATTCCTCAACATAATGGTAATTATGGATCTCAACAATAAAAACATCATCTCAACAAATCAAAAGAAAGGCATGGCATAATTGCATTATATAACTCCACTTTCAGGGATGGCTGGAAAATGCAAAGCTTAGCTGTCGAAATGGACATCACCATTGAATTTGTGGCGCGAAATCGTGTCAAACGACTATAAATTTTTCCCCTTTCTAATACCGTCAAATTTTGCAACCTCAGGGATCTTGAAGATTCCCCCAAAGATACCTTCTTAAAGATGGCTAAAAAAATCGTTTCTCGGATGAAGATTCTGAGCACACCATTGAGCTCCCTATGAAATTCTATGAAAAATGACTATAAAGTTGGCAACATTCCACCCCTATTAAAAATAAACCCCCAAGGGAATATTTTAGATTCCAAAAAGATTCTCTAAAGATTCCTTGTTGTTGAATTCCTGAATCTTTGCTACTCAGGTGGGGAAATAGACCACACCATTGCATTCCCTGTAAAATTTTGGTTCTTTTGAGTATAAATTTCCATGATTCAGTCACTGTGAAAAAAAATCCCTAAGGAATCTTTTAGATTCCTCACTACATCAAGGAATATTCTATGGCATATTCTAGGGAATATTCCCATGGAATATTCCTCCTCGAAAAATGTGTTGGTTCTTGGTTCCACCCTTAGGCGCATGGTTCCACTCTGTCTCCTCCTTGTTTGACACTCCTCCACCGTTGGCCCTTGAGCAATTCAAATGAATTCTTATATGAAGAAATGGGAGGAATAAACAAGGATTGTCGTTGGCATGTTCAGTGGCATGTGGTTGGGAAAGCGTTGCCCACCCATAGGTTACGGGTTCAAACCTCGTGCCTAACAAATTTTTGGCATTTATAGTTTAAACAATCGATGGTGTGTTGTAATGTGGATTGTTTTATTTGACAAGTGGGTAACGTTATTTGTTTGTGGCACATGATTTAAGTGTTGATGTGTTATAGTTAACGGTTAAGCGTTGGAATTTATGGCATATCCATTTGTGGAGTGCTATGGGGTCGTCACGTGGGCAGGTCATCCACCAACTGGTGCAGGTTCAAGTCCCACCGGCCTCGGTTTTCGGTGGTTAATATGACATGTGATTTGGGTCGAGCAGGTCCATCGGGGGTGGCCCACCTAACCATTAAACTTTTTTTTGGTTTTAGTATACAATAATAAAATTCTGTTGGGATTTTTGGGGTGGCAGGGTTAGCAACCCACCACCAAAAATATTACTTTTTGTGTTTTTTATAACTAATTGGTTCAAATTCTCCCTATGTAAAATAAGGGTCACTAGAAAAATTAACAATTTGAAAAATTCACCATTTCCAGTGGCTGGATTCCGTGTGTCGGGATTTTACAAATTTTTTGCCTCGTTAAGACTGTCACCTAGCCAAGTTTGACCCAAACTTTGACAAGCTATAACTTGAGCATACGAACTCAGATTTGAGTGTCTTTTACACCGTTGGAATCAGGGCAACGAGTGCTACGATATGATCCTAGTTTCACTTCAATATGAGGACTTTGATTTTTTGAGTTTTTCTTAGCCCTCTTTGACTTCTTAGCATCTCTAGAGCCACCTAGATCATTCTTCCCCACTGAGGATATTTTGGTCCTCCAAAATCATGAACATAATCTGAAATTGTTGTGTTCCATTGTTTGCACCACAAATTTTCTGACATGCCACACTTCCTTCTCCTTCACCCTTGTCCTTTGGAGCCATAAGTGATGAACCTACACCTACATCACCTGCAAACCTATAATACAATATTTGAAAATTACATGCTCAATTACATGACCAACCATGACCCAAGCATCCCCATACTTGTCAAGCGTTTATAAGACACTTATTTGGTCATGTTTACATCGAATATAATGAGATACCCCAGCAATCAATAAAAGTCCAAAACATCATCATTGCTTTAATAAGATATAGAAACCACGTCATCACTTTTACATTTATATCGCAACCCATGATTTACAAAATGCATACATGACAAGCTACCTTATCTAGAAAAACCATCTCTCACTCATAAAGGTGAATGTGTCATCTCTATGTGGTTAATTTGCTTATCGAAAAACTTTTCCAATTGGTTCCTGCACGGGCACTTTGTCCTTGAGACACTGCTCTAGATGGAGCCTCCAACATGTGGCTCTTTGATGTCCACCTTTGTTGCCATGAATAAAAAAATTCTTCTTCCTCTAGACCTTCTTAACTTGCTTCCTTCCTTGATGTAGAGAAGGCATTTCACGCCTTGCCAGGTCAATTTATTAAGTAAACTAACGCAGATATTTTACTTGTCAATTCGAGTTTGTAGACTTGGAAATACGTCCAAAGTATATGGATTTCAAGTAAATTCAATTTCGAAAGGCAAGGCTCAAAGGATAAGGGAAATGAATATTACAAGTAAGTTCTAAGTTTAAAGAAACTAAAAAGTCTCTTATTCAAGATGCAATAAGCAAAGGAAGAGGCTCCTAACTTAGGAGGTCTTGATTGTCCTTCCCCACAGTATTATCCTCAAGAAGAGAAACTAAAGAGAAGTAGTTTGTGATGTGTAAAAATCAAGAGAAGGGGCTCCTAACTTAGGAGGTCCTGGTTGTCCTTCCTCAAATTTCTACTCCAACATCATTACCATTGCATCAAATCATAAACTAGAATTCAAGAAACAATTCAAGAAATGCAAAAGGATGATTTTTAGTTGTGATTCATAATTTGATAGAAAGAGAATTTAACTTAAATCCTTGGTTGTCCTTTCGTACGCAAATTAGATTTTAAATCAAAATCATCCAAAAATCATACAGAAATCATAACACATCTAAGTAACTGAAACAAGAAATATTGAATCAAAACTATGCCAATTTACACAAAATTTAACCAAAGTGTACTTAGCTTGGTATGGGGGCCCTCCAACCTTGCCTTGTACACCTAAAGAACTCTTCAGCTACAGCTAACTTAATAAAGCATCCACAGCATGAACAGAAAATAGAATAGTAGAAATTATTCTTCAAATTATCTCAAAAGTCTCCAATAATCTTAATACAAAATTACACACTCTAAATGGTCCATAAACTCTCTTTAAATAAGAAAATCATAAACAAACTTTGTTATAATGGCTCTAACAGCCTTATCAATCATAATCCATCCATACAGGTCGAACTCATCAAGTATGGTTCACAAAATCAAGAAAAATCCCACAAAATAATAAATATGCTCCTTTTTACTAGGAATTCCTTAATGACAAGTCAAGTTTGACCAACGTTGACCGGACTTGTTTTTTATCAGTTTGACTGAACCCATAGGTGTTTCTTCATTCATGGTTCCCAATATTTCCAAATATGTGCTTAGATCTCACCCGGGTATCCTACACATATGACTTCCATGGAGCTATTACATGAATTTTTAATGCAGTCCAAATTTACTCTTAAAACCCAATTTTTACAAAAATTTCCAAAAATTGAAAAACTTAATTTAGTTACCTGAATATGAAAAATAGGATGAAAATGAGGCATATATAGGTGAAATATGATGGAATATGGTGGTAAATAAATGGATTTAATATAGGCAAATATGACCAAAATTGACGGCCAACATCTCCTCCTTGCTGATGTTCAAGCATGTCCTCATGCTTGCCTCCTGTTGTGCTCTACAACAACCCCCCATTTCATACAAATTTTATTTTCATAACTATAATATGAAATGGGTCGCTTTTAGAATTAAATTGGTATCAACTTAGTATTTTTCAAAAGGTCCGAAAATAAATAATATATTATAAACCTTTTGATAAATCACATAAGCGGTCTTATAATAAAAAATGAATAATCCCTTATTATTGCGATAAAGCGATCGCAAGATCATATATCGCAATAACAAAGGATACATAACAAAAGGCCCATTAAGTTTTCCCCGATGCGACAATACACAAATGGTTATCGGATATCGGCAATGGCAAGCTATCATAACAAAAGCCCCTTTTCGCTCCGATGCGATGCGATATCGCTATCGGCGATCGGAGATGTACCATGCATGCATTTCAAAGCCCTCATTTAAAACTACCAATGCGACTTGGCAATATCGCTATCGGCAATCGGGGATTCCGAAAGGAACCAATATAACAACTTAAGCTTTCCCCCGATGCCAATTGCGATAAAGCTAAAAGTGCAGATTTCAAAAAAGATTGATTAAGCCGGGATATTTTATGGTTATTTAGTATTAATGGCCTTTCTTTTCCCGATAGCGATTCACTTGCACTCAACCGCCAAAACATCGAAGCCACGCTTAAGTGAATCATTTGGCCAATAAATGACATAATGAGCATTTAAAGGATCGACGGGTTTAAACGGCCATTTAATGAAACAGTAAGTCTAAAATCTCTTCAGAGATCACATTCGTGGCCACCTTAATTTAAATCCTCCATTATTCATTGATTGATGTATCTCGTTCTTCTTTGGTTTGTGCTATCAATTCTCCACATTACGTTCATTTTCACGCCTATGCAGAGCTCTTCCGAAGCAGTAAATTCAAGCAGAATGGGGAAGAAATCTAAGAAGACCGTAACACCTTCCGCTTCGCCAGCTACAGGGCAACCCATTGCCGATCCAGGAACAAA
>Ga0115851_100825_pt1 | contig 15295 bp, 10 predicted proteins | sample InSIn2gowninarea_FD_83865 | JGI IMG/M metagenome (GOLD analysis project Ga0115851, IMG submission 83865)
AGTAATTAAGCAAGAGCATAGATAATAGTACCATATGTTATTTGGATCACCCCTGATATCAATCGCATTCAAATTCCTTTTAACTAAGAAACACTTCCACAACAAGGCAGTAGTGCACATCTCATCGAAGCTTTCTTCGTTAAAACTCAGAACACTGGCCGAGTCTTTAAAAAATATGTCAGAAGCACAGTAATGTGACTTACTGATTTTAGTTTATACAAAAACTGAGGACCCTTTCTAAAAGCATGAAAGATCTTATAAATACTAACTAGACTAACTAATTATGAAATAAAAATGCTATTAGATGGTATAACTAAATCATGAGTATCTCCTCAAAATAGGCTTGTTTGCAGTCGGCAGCATGATTCATTGTTTCGAACGATCTTCCTTTGGCAGACGAGAATGAAGTTGGGCTGAGTATGTGGCATCATGGTATTCTAGAATCATGTAACTGATCGCATCGGTTAAGCATTTGAGTGCGACCCTTTGACTGTATGGTTTAACTAATAAAATCCAAAAGGTATCCCAAGTTAAACTTTGGATGCCAGTGATTAATATTCCATTCTTCTCCAATTCTTGATTGCATGTTTGTTCCAATACTTTAGCTGACGGCAGCGTACCTAGAGTGCATTGTGAAATCAAGTTATACAGATAAAGAGTGTCATTGATTAACTCAATTAAATTACTGGTTGATAATCTGCATCTTGAGGTTTCTCTTTCTGCCTTCATCAGTTGTGACTGCCATTCTAGGAAAAGAATTTCTTTGTGTGATTCTAGAATTTTAGGCAGATTCGTGGCTTGCCCTTCACTAGTGTCTTGCCAAGCAAGAAAGTTGGTTAAAGTTTCATCGGCCTGTTCCAAATCGTGCTTGGCATCGACTAATTTGTTAACTATTGATGCAGTAATTTCACAAAGGGGCTCAACCAAAGAAATGTTATGACATAGCAGTTTTAGCTGTGTAATCAATGCTTTATTGATCTGGAGAGCTTCAGACTTGAAATCTGATGGTTGAGGAAGACTCTTGAACTTTTCTACTTGGTGTGACAGATGAGCGATTTGCTCATCTTTCATCTTACTCATTTGTTTATTCATTGTCCTCAACCTAGCCAATGCTTCGGATAATTCCTTTTGTTTCTGTATTACGCTTAAGTCTATCCTCTGCTTCTCCTTGAGAAATTTCTCATTTAATTGATTGTTTATCTGCTACTGTGTTGATAGTTGTTGTTCTAACTGTTCTATTTTTTGCTGTCTTTCGGACACCTGCGACTGCAATGAAGTAATTGTTTGGTCTCTTTCCTTAAGTAGATTGCTTACTTCCAAGGCTTTATCCATAGTGGTTGTCGAATAGGCTCCGACATACTGAGAAAGTTTTGTAAGGTCATCTGAAGGATTAAATTCTTTCCACACCACATTAGCCATCTCTGTTTGTGCTGGTAAAATGGAAGATTGATCAAGTTTTCTCCTTTTCCTTTGTCAGGAATCTTCTCTACAGCAGGAGGTTTGTCAACAATTTGTCGTTCAGGCTCGCTTGACTGGGTTGTTGGGGTAGTAGCTAACAAGTCCAGAGGCAGAGTTTGCAACCTCTATTCTCTGAGCCTATTGAATTCTACCAGCCCTTCATCTTTATATTTCATTTTGGCCAATGTTTTTACCTGAAATAATGATTAAGTTGAAGAAAATAGGTCGTCAAGTTCATCTTTTTCATGATCAAACTTTGTAAGTTTGGCTTGTTCAAGCACATTATAGGAACTTTCCTTGGATCGTATTTCCTGTTATGGATGGTTGCAAGATTGAGCATGTTTATTTTTCCTGCCTCCTTCTCCCCATGTTTGTAATCATGTAGGATGTAAACACCACACCTCAAAGGAAATGTAGGCCACACTTGCTTTTTAGAATTCCTAAGAGTTTTGGATGTTCCTCCTATTGTTATTTATTCGACCAACTCTCGAGCCAACAACTTATCAGGTACATACAAAGGAAGGACATGGGGTCTTGCAAGGCTACCATAAACCCTTATATATGTGAACTTTTCTTCCCCAAACCAATTCCCTACAGTAGTCAAGTCAATGCCTGCTTCCTCGGAAATCCTTAGGGCAGGCTTATTAAAAGTGGCATAATAGATAGGTAACATGAAACCATTACAGATTTGGTACAAGTGGTCTTTATAGTGTGCCTTTCATAACATCTGATGATAAATGTGGATTGGCGTAGGGTCTTGTGCAGTCCATCTCCACCCGAGTACAGGATGTTCAGAATTAAAGCAAAGAATATCCATAATATAAGCACTGTAATAAAAAAGGGGAATGATTCTGGTGGTTTTATATGCATTTTATCTGAAGTCAAGAATTGCAGTGGCTAATTTATTGGAAAATATGTTTTCCCAATCCATCACATAACTATTAACCGCTGCTTCCATTAAAGGAACCATTTCAATAGTGAACTTTGCATAATCATGAATTCCCCACATTCTACACATCATTGCCCTAGCATAGCAGTAAGGAGATGATAATGAATCGATAGAGTACTTACCTGATGATTCATGTTTGTGTTTTGTGGGATTCTATTTCCATTGCTTAATTGGGGTTGATTAAGTCTCATTCTCTTCTGCGAATTTTTCCAGAAATACTTTGGTGTATTTCTTTTCAGGTTCGGGTAAGTGATACATCTTCCTTAATTCGTTAGGCTGAAATGAACCAAAAATTCTTCCGTCAACTGTGCAAAACATTCTATTTGAAACTGGAATTTCTTCAACCACCCATCTGACTACATCTGTGTATGGAAGAATTTTCTCCCGTGTTGCTATCCTGTGCAAATATGAGTCAGCTAAATATTTCAGGGAAGCTTCTGATTTATTAGTTGAGTTTGCAGTAGCTTCTTTCGACACTTCCACACGCTCCTCTGCTTCAATTAAATTGTAGATAATTTGCCAACTTGTATTTCCAAGGCCAAGACACATAGTTTTTAAACCTTTTTTACTTGGTCCTGGATCACTGGTGGGCTGCACTGTTGCTGTAGGAGCCATTGCTGCCACAAATTTCTTGGATTTCTTTCCCATTTGTTTCAAATTTGTTATTTTGGTAGAGTTTTGCGTAAGGAATGAAACCAATGTGACACAGAGAATGGCTAGTATGAGCCAATATGAAAGAATTATATCGGTTAGCGGATAATAAAGGATTATAGTGAAACTGCTGCAGATACAATCTAAAGGAAAATCTGGCATAACTGCTTCATTAATTGGCCATTTAACATGTCAATCATAGTAAAGGAGTTTTTAAATACCCATCATATCATTTATATGATGAACGATCCATTCAAGCCTGACTTAGACTTTTTGACGGATAATCAAAAGTAAATCGCAATCGATGATTGGTAACGTGAATGGGAAGGCTTTAATAATAGTCCAAAATATCTTTTGATCACCAAAAGGAGATAGAATGCATGCAAGCCTTTTAAATGTGTTTCGAAACATGCGCCTTGATTTAATGCATTGCAATCAGGGATGGGTTTGGGTCATGCTACTTATGCCATTGCAAAATCGCCGATCGCCAATGGCGATACACTTTATCGCATCGAAGGATTTGAATGTGTCTTAAAAATGAATTGGGTTGCTACCCCCAATTGCTGATAACCATATCGCATCGGAGAAATAAGGGATGGTCTTTTATTATACTTGCGATTCTCCTTTACTGATATCCAATAGTTATTTGCTTTTCAGATTGGAGTGAGTCAATGGGTCTTTTATATATGTTTTCCTTGTTATTGTGATATGCGATCTTGCAATCGCTTTATCACAATAATAAAGAACTTAATAGAGTTTAGGCTTCTGTGATCCATATCAAGTTAGAGAAAGATTCTTCGGCGAAAATCACATGGGATACCATTTGTCGACGCATTTCGAACCAACCAGTGTGGTTCATCATGAACCACACTGGTTGGTTCGAAACGCGTCGACAAATGGTATCCCATGTGATTTTCGCCGAAGAATCTTTCTCTAATAAAGAACTTATAATTATTTATGAGACCCACATTATTTCTATTCAAAAAAGGTTTATTTTTAAAATATATCATTTCCATTAGACCTTTTGATGAGGGTTCTTCTAATGATGAGTTAATACCAATTTATTCACACATCTATGTTTAAAATGGACCCATTTTGTATTATGATTTTTTAAAGAAAAAACTTATGAAATGGGGGGTTGTTGTATAGCACAACACATTCCTCCTCCAACTACAATGTAATCATATTTTCTTGCAGTTGCTTTCTTCGCATCTATAGTCATAAACGAAAACAGAAAACCTGCAAATCGTCACAGCCATCATACCAGACCATCAACTATATAATTCAATCATATCATATCACACCATCGACTATATAATTCAATCATATCATCAACTATATAAAGAGACATTAATCCAATATGTTCATACCCGAGGGTGTTGTCGTTGCCTGAGAAGAGGATAAGCTTCTCAACATCATTAGCATGATGGATAGAATAAAATTCACAACCCTTATCATCGTCATATTTCTCACAAGGAATTCAACTCATTCACTCTTTTTTAAGATGTGGTTCAATTTCAGAGTGTCTATCTATAAGCGCTTGCCCTTCGATTTTCCATCCATCTCTAGAAAATAATTATCACACACTATTGTAGCCATAGTATTGTAGAGATGAATCAAACCAAGCACATAGAAATCAAACCACACAGTCCATGAAATCAAAAAGGTAAGCATTAGCGTTGCTATATATCTTTGACATTTACCCAATCTTGCCATTCTCATTTCAGTCTTTCCTTTTTCTCTGCATTCTTGTTCATAATTCACCACATGTTTTGTTAACTTCTCTACGTTAGAGTGAATAATTCAATTCACATTTAGTTGTATTACATGCTTTGGAACAAAAAAATAGTTCGCTCCCAATACGGAACGATAATTCATTTATAGGTTGTTATTTCCTCTACCTCACCATAGACTTCTTCCTTTCCCTTCATTTTTGTAACAATTCAATCCATTCTTCGCAAAAGAATTTTGTAGATGTTGATGGAAAAAACGCTCCCCCACGCATCGTTTAATTAATTCTAGTATTGAAAATGGAGTTTTCTTTAGTGCGACTTTTTGTTCCTTTCTCAAGCATTTATTTCAAAAAGCTCTATTTCCAACAACTAACTCAAAATATTTCATGCGCCGCTGCCACTCCAGCAACAACCATGCCAACGAAATGGGACCCTCTCCAACAAGTCTCTCAGAGAAACCTCCAACGGTAAAGCCACGTATTAGTTCAACCCCAGAAAATATTTTTGCTATCCGCGAACGAAAACACAACGAGTGTTCAATACGGAACATCCTGTGAATAGCTTCTTTCTCACGAATGAAAACGCAAGGAGTGTTCAATATGGAACATCCTGCGAATAGATTCTTTCTCACGCTACAAAACCACAACTCCCAAATGTGGAAAATATGAACATAAAACTATATCCTTTACTACAGTCCTTAAAACATTGTTATATTTTAAGGACTACGTTGACTTTTCGTTAAAAATCCATTCAATGAACATGTGATCCAAATCAGCTTTCATCTTTTGTTCCATTAGCACAATACAATCCTTAGCTTTCATGAACATAGACTGGTGTAGTACCTCAAGGAAACAACGATGTGGACATGGAAGGCATTATGAATCACAAGGCAAGGGTTAAGGGGAATGGGAAGGAATTGGTAACGTGGAGGGTTTTGTAATTTGGGATATGCTTGTGTTATCAAAATCTCGTGAGTTGTCGGGGTGATTAGATGACCTCATAGAATCACCGAGGAGATGGATGTAGCCACAAACTAATAGGAAAGACATTGAATCAAACAACTAAGTAAAGATGTAGAAATTCAATTGCTTGAAAGTTCCTCTATAAGAGGTGTATCCAAGGCATGGCATTACAAACAACATAATAGTTTGTCATTCAATCCACAATGATCTGTTTTTGCCACATCCAAATTGCGAGCAACATATACTTGGTAGACCTCTTCATCTATAAGAGGTGTATCCATGACATGGCATTACAAGGAGTAGAATAGTTTGTCATTAGATCCACAATGATGTGTTTTTTCCACATCCAAATTGCTAGAAACATATACTTGGTAGACTCCATTAACATGATTAAATACATGATTTTTTGTTGATTCCTTTGGTATTGAAATGAACTTATTGTTTCCTATTTGGGTAACTATATATATAAAACATAGTCACGTAAAGAAAGTTTGGAATTTAATTTCTTGAACTCACATAGTGGATGCGTATGTTTCCTACATATTCAAGAATTTTTTCAATGATGAACTCTACCTTCATAAAGTTGTCCATTTATAAGTTGCAATGATAGATTATAGGTCTCTTCGATTACAAGCTACCAAGTCACGGATAAGACTCTCTTTTTTTATCACTCCTGAAATGGGGCTTTGAACAAATCTTACCGAGTCACCTTTGACATGGGAATAAGGTCTTTGCTAATGGGACAATTCATATCAACTAGTGTGATTATGTAGTTTTTTATGCCACTCCTCCATCGATCATGAAAAAGAAACTCAGTATCTTGAGGCTTGAAAGTATCATGCCTTGCATTGTCACATCCTCTCAACCAGAGTAAATGCCCTTGTGATTAACCATACACGGTAGCCTAAATATAAGAAACATTTCTAAGGCTCTGACGTTGGTTAGATTCAAATTCCCGTTGTATAATTATTCCAATGGGAGGCTCCCAAAAACTAATTAAGCATTTTTGGATAACATGCAATAGAAAAAACATTTATTTTAAAGAGATTTGCCTCAACCATTGCCATATTTCATTTGTTTCCTCGTTTACATTGTAAACAATTTACAATATTTCTCCCTATGCTAGCCTTAGTTAAAATTATTTGGCATTTCCAAAAAAACATAATGAAAACCAAGTATTTAGCATTTCTAAAATGAACTAGTGCAGTTAATAATTTCAACCCTTGAATAAATGACTTGTGAAGTCATTCAAACAATCTTAGTGGCCTTGGACTCTGAAAATTCACATGAAACTATCTTACAAGGTGTTGTCTTCTATTTTTCCATATGTGGGTTGTTTATTTGGAATTGTCATCTTATATTAACAAGTCCATACTCTTGGCAACCAACTTTATTGAAAGCCCAAAACTACAAAATTTGAGATTTTGATGAAATGACAACATTGAAGGTAGAATTCAGCAATTAGGTATGTTTTATCATGAGCTCAATCCAAGCACTACTATATAGGCATGGGTTTTGAGACAATATTCAAGGCAAATTTTGAGTAATTTTTCTTAAGCTAAGACAAAAAGAAAATCTTTTCTATTTTTTTAAATATTGTCTTTAAGCTAGTGTCTCAAATTATTGTCTTAAAAACTGTCTCTATAACGACAATATATAACGCATGAATTATTGTCTCTTAAGAGACAATTTCATTTATCTCTATAGAGACAATTTCATTTTTGTCTATCTAAAAATGATATGAAAATATATATTAAAAAAAATGAAAATATTTTTTTCAGTGGTGGTTGCGTTGCTTTGGTGGCAATGATTGTTAATCGATGTGACTCAATGCAATGGTTCCTAGGCTGACAAGTAGGTGTTATTGGGAAGGGTCCAAGGCGACATATATAAAGGTCATTTATATCATGGGCCATGAGCCATGAATGTTTTATCGACTTTGTAGTTTCGGTGTTTGAGTGTGATGGATGCCTGAGCTATGTGTGTTCGTTGGGATTTGTTCCCCTAACGGTGGTGACCAGTTATGTGTTTTGTGTATTTCCATTCATAACCCTCAGTGATATGTTAGTGAAAGATTTTTTTCAACATTATTGCTTGCTCTTCATGTCTGCATATGTTATTTCCTCTAATAATGTCTCTCTTTCCCAAAACAAATTATTTTAAATATTTTTTTTTAATTAGATGGCTCTTCTAGTTTGAAAAATAGCATTGTCCCTTCTATAATATTATTCCCAACCATATTGCCTAGTATTTATGTGTTTTTTGGAGATATTTAAGTTGTACAACAACCCTATCCATCACAGGACATTTTGTTTGTCTACACTTTTTATTGGGAAGTTGGATATCTCACATAAGTGTGGAGTTGTTGAAACAATCAAGGACATACAAAGGAATTCCAAAGCATGGGATGCTTCGATGAAGAAAATAAGAATTCAAATAATTTTTTTTTTACAACTACAATAGAGAGTTTCTCAAATACAGAGGTTTTTTTCTCGAGGATATGTTAGCTTAAATGGGAAAAGAATTGAGCCCATTAGTTAAACAAGAACCGGAAAATCTAGATAAGTATATGGAAACGAGACTAAAACTTTGATACTTAAATTCATTCACCCAAATACTTAAGACCAAACCAATCTTGTTCTTTTCTTCATTACTGCAACATGCCAACTAAAGCTAATTCTAAGTGTAGAGACAAAGCGACACCCATAACCTAATGTGTTAGACCTTCGCCTTGGTAATATTGTTTGAAAACTAAACCTTCCTTGGGATCCTCATTAAACTCCTGCACCCAAATATTTCTATACAAAAGAAATTATACACACGAGGTGTCAAACCATCTTCTCTACCTCAAAGGATTTCATGCTCGTAAGTAGGCAGGAGGAGCATATAAGTTCCTATGGTATTATGTCTGATCACTACATACTTTAAGGTAGGCACATGAATATCGTATGTATTAGGACTATGTCCACGAGCTGTGACTTTGACATTGATTTTTTATACAACAAAACATATTTGGAAAGCCATGTGCATCTGTTGATTATTCTGAATATGCAGGTTTCTCACATGTAGATTGTTGATGGATTCAAAAGTTAGTTCTTGTATTAAACAATAAAACATGAATCATCCTTTAGATTACATATCGTAAGAGTTAGATAAATCATGCCAAGAAAGTGGAAAATAAACATATCATTCGAGCTAATGTACATGGCTACAAGAGAAAGGGAGAAGATTGAAAGAAGGATTGATGAAAATATTTCAGAAGAAATTGAGATATTAAGCCCTTTAAACATCATGGAGATCATCACAAAGAAAAATTCACATTCATGCAAAGAAGATAGTGCCATTATTGAGGGCACATACAACCATGTTTTTTGGACCCCTTATGTGGTTCTTAATTTAGATCTTGTTTAAAACATAATTTTTATGAAGACCAATGCATGGAAAAGGATATATGAAGATGGTAAGGAAATTCAATTTTTCATCACTAATACAGCTTAAATATATTCCTCCTTTGCCTTTAAAAAGAAAATGGGAAATGGTAAAGAAATGAAAATAATGATTTGAAAATATGAGAAAATAATGCTCGATGGTTTTTCATGAAGTTCTGCTAGACTTTTCATAAATAAAAAAATACACTATTTTACCTCAAGTTTAACCTCTATAAAAAAATGGAATGGCATGGATGGACTAATATTTGTTGAAGTTGATGTAGGTTGAGTTTTTGTTGAAAGTGATGTTGAAGGTGGAAGCCATGCAATTTGAAGGAAAGTAATCATAAATTGTAGTAGGGTTTCCTTCCCCCAAACTGATTAGTTGCCCTCTCATCAAGATTTCTATAACACATTTTATTAGTAGCCTCAATCAGTAATTCATCACCTCAATTACCTCATTCTATATAAAACGGGCATAGTCATGTCGTGAATTTCATGGGATAATAATGGATAAAAATGGAATATAAAGAGGGTAAAAATGATCACAAAAAGATGCATTCCCTAGACCCATCAACTTTGGTTGTTATGGGCACAAAAATGGTGAGAATTAGTTAGCTCAGCCTTTGCTTCTCAAGATCTGACCAATTACCTAGAATTCAAAATCAAAATTAGGACTCTTTACTCTACTCCAAAATAATAGTAGTGTTGTTAAACTACGAATAAATGACGACTAATTGGGCTAATAAATTATCTTTGAATAAAGATATTAAACATTGTAGACCAAAGGAATGATAGATTGGATGATACAAAATGTGAAATTGCAAATATCTTAAAAGTTTCATCATTGATATGTAAAGGAATATTTAGAACTAACTAATAAATATAAACCATAACCATCATCATCCAAGTACTCATTAAATATTAACCCATGAACCACGAGTTCTAGCAAGCCTTATATATCCAACAATAGGATTTATCAAAAATTAGTTTTGAGAAACAAGGTAACTAAGTAGATCATAATATTGAATTAACTTCTATACCATAGGCATGGCCACTACTGCCAGAAGGCATCCACAACCTTGACATGGATGTCTTTTTAACCCATTGAGATGCCAATGTCCCATATATTACAAATACATACATAGTTATAAGGACATTTAAATTTATTTATATGTTTATTGAAGATCACTATTCTAGCTTGGTAACCAGCCAATAATAGTTTCATTCACGAGAGCTAAAAAAAGTGAACAAGTTGGCTCATGATAAGACCTCTTGTCCTTCATCTTTGTGACTGAAGGCCACTACTTTAGCTTGGTGAGTAATAGTGGTTGTTGAGTCCCAAACTTGCATCTTTCCTATACACCTTTCTAGACCTTTTCCACTTACCTGGACCTCCTAAACTATCAATATCATTGCATATTTGTTTAAAAGAGCATATAAAATAGTTTCCTAACTATGTTTTGTGTCTGTTGTTTCAATTAGATTTTTGCTCATTGCGCTGTGGAATCTTGTCACTTTCCGTAGCCAGTTCAACTTTCCGCATCCTTTTTGTTAAAGTCTATCTTACAGGTGTCTTCAGGCAAATCGAAACACATGGGCAAGTTGGAAATGACGTGGACATAGACCGCGTCCTATTGGCTCAGTCAAATTCACCAAAGAAGGCCGTGGTCAAAGATAGTCAAGCGGTGGTCAACCTAAGAGTCGTACGGTGGCAAAACTCTGTTTTTCACCACGTGAAGACTTGTGTGGCCATTCCTAAATCTTAGGAGACATATCAACACCTGTGGACTGCTCCATAAGCTGAATCCAACAACCATCCTCCATAGATTTAATCTTCACGGCTGCCATAATGCTAGATTCCTAGACGTGGTTGTTCACGAGTCTTTTATCAGCGCAGATTTTAGGAAAGTAGTTATGTCATCCTCTGTTATAAATAATTCGTTCTCATACGCATAGTAGCTAGCTTTTGTAATGTAATTTTGACTGTTAACGAGCCCACTGTGCCATAACTTTATTCCTATGTTATGATTGCATTTTGAATACATGAGAAGACTCTGTTTATAAGCTCAATTTGTGGTTGATAGCTGATTGCCTAAGGTTGCGCAGAGGGCCCCTGTACACACCGAGGTTTTGTTTATTGTTGTATAGTTCCCTACTCTTTGGCAACTATCACACCTTTTGACATATTCTTTTGTATCTTTGAAAAGGGAAGACCAATGATATCCTAAAGAAAGGATTTTATAAGCCGTCCTTTTGTCGGAAAAGTGTCTTACGCATGGTTCATCATGACATGCCTTGAGGATGTCAGGCATTTCATCTTCCCTAACACATCTTCTGATCACAAGATATGGCCCTGTTTTAAACAATTCGTTAGGAATCCATGAATATTTTGAACTCTCCTGAATAATCTTTCTTCTTTCACTAGGAAATAGATGTGGAGGTAGTTTCCCTGTAACCAAATAGTTACCAATATCTGCATACCAAGGGGTCTTAGTAGTTACTGCAAATAAATATTTATCTGGAAACTTATCCTCTACAAGAGAAGCTTCCTTAGTATTTTGGATCCTCGACAAGAAATCAGCTATTGTATTTTGTTTCCCTGGTCTATCCAACATAGTAATATTGAGTTCCTGTAAAAGTAAGAGCCATGTTGTAACTCTACCATTAATAACATGTTTGTTCATTAGAAATCTAATCGCAGAATGATTAGTATGGACAAAAGTTTCATAGCCTATTATATAATGTCTAAACTTATTGATTGCATGAACAACAACTAAAAAATCTTTTTTAGTCACAATATAGTTCAACTCAGTGGGAGTCAAATTTTTACTGTTATAGTAAATGGCATAAGGAACTAAATCATTTTGACCCAACACAACTCCTAGAGTTGTATCTGAAGCATCTGTAGAAATATGGAAATGAAGTTTCCAATTTGGCCCTCTCAAGATGAGTGCTCCAGATATTCGTGTTTTCAAAGTTTCAAATGCTGATTGAAAATCAGGATCCCATTTGAATTCATAGTCTTTTGTAAGCAATTTGAAGAGTGGAGATGCTATTTTGGTGAAGTTATCTATAAATCTTCTATAGTACCTAGTAAATCCCAGAAAACTTCTAACATCTTTTTGACAATTTGGAATAGGCAACTTGGAGATGACTTCAACTTTTGATCTATCAACTTTTATCCCATCCCCTAAAATGTGATGTCCCAAAACAATACCTTCAGTAAACATCATAAAGAATTTTTCATGACTCAATGAAAGGTTTGTTTCTTTACATTTTATAAGGACTTTTCCCAAATTCTTTAATGCCTCTTCAAATGTATTACCATAAACTGTAAAATCATCCATATAAACCTCTACACAATCATGGATTAGATCAGAAAAGATTCCTAGCACTGCTCTTTGGAATGTTGTGGGTGCATTACATAATCCAAAAGGAAGTGCTCGGTAAGCAAAATTTCCCCATGGACAGGTAATTATCCTGGTCTTCAGGTGCTACCTAAATTTGATTATAGCCAGTAAAACCATCCAAGAATGAGAAGTACTTGTTTCCTGCTAGAGTATCTAATACCTGATCGATAAAGGGAAAAGGAAAGTGATCCTTCAAAATTTCTTTATTCAATTCCCCGTAATCAATGCATACTCTCCATTTACCGCTCTTTTTAGGTACTATAACCAAAGGCGAAACCTCATCTAGGTTAATCATTTTTGCTCTTTTCAGGTTGTATTGAAATCTTTCAAGTAAATCCTCCAAGTTTTCATCTTCTTTTTGCACCATTTTGAATAACTCATCCTTATTATTGGTGGACATGCAATAGTCCAGGTATTTATCTAAAAATGTTTGTTTCATATCATTCCAAGTCCTAATAGATTGAGTGACTAATCCCATGAACCATTTCAAAGTAGCTCCCTTCAATGTAGAAGGAAACAATTTGAGTTTTTGAGAGTCTTCCATATAATCATAAGTTTGGCACACGACTTCAAACTCAAATAGAAATGTTTCAGGATCCTCACTTCACAACCCATAAAAGTTTGGGAGGACAGATAATGAGATGTTTTCCATTGTTGTACGAGATTCCTCATCAACTATAGCAAATCCAAACGAGTTATCTCCATCCCTATTTCCCCCATTGTTACCTCTACCTCCTCCATTGTTTCCTCCTCCTCTACCTCTACCTCTACCTCCTCCTCCAAATCCATTTACTACTTCCTCTGTCATGATAGTCTCCTCAGAGATTTTAGAGTCCTCTGGTCCCTCTACTAATGGCGAACGAGGAGGAATTTCTCCCTCTTCTTCTTCGGGTGATTCTACTTCCTTGATTACAATTTGTTCTCCTATAGAAGTAAATAAAGGTTCTTTTCGTAAGTCAGATTTGGTGGATAGTGTGGGAGAGTCTCCTAATTCAGTTGTTGCCCCTTGAATTCCAGGAATCCTAAGGCTAGGAGTGTGAGTCGGAGATGATGGAGGTGTATCTTGTCTATGCCTTCAAGTAGATGGAGTTGTAAAAATCGAACTCTTGGCCCTAGCTATAAACCTTCCCCTAGAATCTCTTGCTCTATGCATGTCATTTTTTTATTTTTCTTCAAATTGGGCTAATAATTCTCTTTCTGATTTTCTAGGTCACACTAGGTGCAAGAAGAGAGCATACTCAAGAAATTATTGAACCAATAACTCTCTTTTCCGATCCTCGAGATCACACTAGGTGCAAGAGGAGAGCATACTTGGAGAAGTTATCAATTTTTACCTTCCTTGAAATTTTTTCATTTTTTTTTTTTTTTAAAGAAATTAGCTACCTAGTTTCACTTCCCCAACAATGGCGCCAAAATTTTTAGTCAATTTAGAGTGTCCCAAATTGCTATATTAATTGTCGGGAGTCCTAAACTGCTAAAGTGAGGCACACTATATATGCAAGGTAACTGATTTCTTACTTTTTGTCGTTTTTGTTTTGTTTAGTTTGTTTTTGGATTTATCTTTGTTGATTCCCTAATGTGAGATGGCAATGCTAAAAACAAGTATGGATAAAAATTTTCAAGGAAATGATGTCCTTTAAAATGATTTCCAAAACTTCAAACTTTCAAAAAGGTTTTAAAATATGCAATGATGAAATTAATTCCTAAAAGAAAATGAAAATATGCCACTATTCTAATTAAACAAACAGTGAACTATTGATCATGAAACCCAGTATCCTTGTTGCTGTATAAATATAAAAGAAACTGAACTCAAAGAAATCCAAAAATTGCAAGCAAAGTAAACTAAAATCAAATTACATCAACTCATATTCTGACACCTCACTATTCATCTCGTTCTGGATTTCGGAGGTAATCATAAACAACTTGAGTAATCTGATATCTAATTTGTAGAAAATAAAACTAGTGTCAAACTACACACTCTTACTTCAATCCCTCACCATTAGTCTCGCTATGGCTTTCAAAGGTAACTGAAAATGACATGAGCAATTCAATATCTATCTTGCAAAAAAGTAAACTAATATCAAACTACACACTAATACTTCAATCCCTCACCATTAGTCTCACTATGGCTTTTGGAGGTAACTGAAAATGACATGAGCAATTCAATAACTAACTTGCAGAAAAGTAAACTAATATCAAACTACACACTTAAACTTCAATCCCTCACCATTAGTCTCGCTATGGCTTTCAGAGGTAACTGAAAATGACATGAGCAATTTAATATCTATCTTGAAGAAAAGTAAATGAGCAAAACTGAAATAAATAAAACAGTGCTGGAACTAAGAACTAAGAAAAATAAATCAGCAGAAGGACAAGAATAATTCCATGTCATTAGTCATTATAAAACTATGTGAAAATGCCTAGGCTACCTACTGTAATCTGAAACAAAGACATTGATCAGTTAACAGCATTATAAAGCATAAAAACTATGGACAACAATCAATGTGAATACCATAAGCAGTGCAATATATACAAGTGAATGATTATGGAATAAGGAACGTAAAGAAATAAAGTAGGAAACTATACAACAATAAACAAAACCTCGGTGTGTACAGGGGCCCTCTGCGCAACCTTAGGCAATCAGCTATCAACCACAAATTGAGCTTATAAACAGAGTCTTCTCATGTATTCAAAATGCAAT
>Ga0115851_100694_pt2 | contig 15277 bp, 7 predicted proteins | sample InSIn2gowninarea_FD_83865 | JGI IMG/M metagenome (GOLD analysis project Ga0115851, IMG submission 83865)
ATAGTCTTTGCGAAAGTAAGTAACATGCATTGCGTACATCTATTAAGACTTATTCAAGAAAATCTTGCATCATTAGATCAATATTCCATAAACACATTATTCATCAACAACATATATCATAAACAGAAGTAAACAAAGATAAACAGATATACACAAGAATTCTTTGGTAACTTTTTTTATTGATCTCAATTCATCTTTACAAACTCAAAACTACCCTGTGCACTTAGTTGCGGACTCTGCCCAGGCCTCTGTGCACTCAGCTGTAGAGCCTTTCTTCCCTTATCTGACCCATTTCTATGTGCTATCACTTCTATTTTATTGACCCATTACATCCATATATCTACATAGACATAACTTAGACTCTCTAAGGCACACCTATTTATAGCCTTTTTCATACAATCCCATGGTCTGCAGACCATGTGTGGGTCTCAAAACCGACTCAAATATTACATAAACAAGGGGCTAAAACCCTTTTGAATCCTAATCATCTACACACTCCGCATCCATAAATCGCGGATACTTTACATTACTTACAAAAAATACACCAAAATTTGGGTTGTCTTAATCCCAAAACTGACCCAGGGGACCCGATCCCAACAATAATAACAGTTTCAACCTATTGGAAATAATTTTGGTAAGGATTTTGTAGGAGGAATTGAAAAGGGAGATGGGATGAAAGTGAGAAAAATTGATAGGGTTTGATTCTTTTGAAATGAGGGCCAAGAAGGAGGAATTAGTTCCACCTCCCAGTTTATTTTTCACCCGAGAATTATTCAACATTCTGAGAAGGTATTTTTTAATCAAAGGCCAAGTGGATCGATAAAAGCTAATGGAGAATGTTATATGGGATTTAATATTGCGAAAAAAAGTATCTCCCCCTGGTCGGTGGCTAACCTAGAACAAAAAAGAGACAAGGAACACAATGATTTTCCTTAAAGTAATTAGATGACAAAATAAAGCCTACCTGCAATCCTTTGCACACTTTGCTCCTTATTTAGCTTGGAAGCTCCAATTCCAAGTCTCAATGCCAAAATTAGAATCTGCACAGTCAGATAACACAAGCTAAGAAACCATGAGATCTATGCAATATCATCTAAGTAATTCATTCAACAGATCAACATGGTATTGAAATATATGAAATAACGACATCAAATATGGGAAAACAATGAATTCTTTGCATTAATATAATTGGAAGGAGATTACAACCATAAGTAGCAGTTCATCTTGTAGAACAGATCCTCCAAGTTCTTTAATTATCGTTTCCTTGTCAAAATATTCACCTCCAATCACCCTAAATTCATGAGATAATAACCACTCACTACAATAGCATAAGGGTAGAATCACTCTCCAAAAGGCAACCCCCAACCACATAGAAGGATGGAATATATAGAGAAGTAGGTTAAGTTTGGAGTTCTTATCCAATTACCAATCTAAGGTTTAAGATCCCTTTGATGGAGGGATAGGATCAATGGATAAGTGGTGAAAACTGCAAAGTAGGGTAGGATAACATCTGAATGTTTGATCAAAGGTAAGTAGTTAGAACAACCTCTGGAAACTCCTAGAAGGGGAAGCTTCCTAAATCCTGATCATTCTCCAAGATTTATAGAACCAACACAGGTGCGAAGGGTAGCAACTTGCTTGTGACCAACATAGGCCACAATGGAGTAACCTATAGGTGATCACACCCCAGTAGGCATATAAGGAGCGTTGGTCCTAAAACTAGCCCAGATGATGTAGTTTAGGGCTAAAATTATGGGGGATGAAGGGAACATGCTTAGGGCTTTGTACAAGATGGTGACAAGGGGGAATATGATGTTGATTGATCCTATTATGAGGCTCACTGATCATATGTGACAAAATTCCCTATAATAGAGAAGCCATCTAGGCTCGAGGCCTTATCTAGATCAAGAGACCTTATCACTTCAAGATCTTCTTCCTTGGAAATAGGCTTAACTATATTCAAATTTGAGAGAGGTGTAATTACCTTTGGCATGTTCCAAAGGAAATCATTTACTTGATCTAACGAAATCATATTTGCAGTATACAGGGCTTGAAAATGGGAATATGCCTATTATTTGATTTCCTAAGAGGACATTTTTGGCTTACCTTATGTGGTAATTTATTTTACTTGATTCCTCGATTCCCTTGCCATATCATGTTTATGGAAGAAAGAAGTATTCAAGTCTCCCTCATTCAGCCATAAGATCCTATATTTGAGGCACCAATGAGCTTCCTCTTGTCGGCTTGTTGTAAACATTTCCTGGGTCAACTCCCTTTCCTTTTGCAAAATTTTTGTCCTCTACTAGGATGTCTTCCACCAGTTTGTAATGTTCTTAGGTTACTTAACTAAATCCTTCTTCTCTTGTCCCAGGGGTTGGAAATATTCCTTCGGTCATTTTCTAAGAGATTTTTTGAAATTTATAAGCTTGGATTCTAAAACAAATACAGGGGAACCCTACATAGAAATGTTCCACGCTTGGGTTATCAAATAAACTACCACCTCGTCTTGGATCCATGTCACATTGAAACGAAATGGTATTTTCCCAAGGTTTTATGGCTTTTCCATTTGAAAAACTATTGGTCGATGGTCTGAGGCGCCATGAGGTTTAATTTCCAAGGAAAAATCTAAACCCATCAACAACCAATTGCTATGGATTAACAATCGATCAAGGCGAGTAGCTATGTGGTTATCTCATACTCTCCTATTTGACCAAGTGAACTTTCCTAACTTTGGTATCACATCATACAGGTCCCACTTTGCAATCAAGTCCTCCATTCAATCTCTAAAGGAGTCTCTAACAATTCTTCCCTCCCTTTTTTCAGAAGCACTTAGGACTGTATTGAATTTGTCTCCGATGATAAAATTATGATGTACTCCTTACTTCTAATCTCCTCCAGTAAATTCCAAAATTTCAGCTTCAAACTATATAGAATGGGGGTGTATATATTGACAGTTGCAATCCATTCCCACGACTCTTTCTCCTCCAATACAACCATAATATAGAACTGGGTCTTTAAGATTTCCACTAGGGATAAATGCTTATTTGACCAGAAGGTGCAAAGGCCTCTTGATGCACCTCTTGATTGTTGAACAATATGCGAACTTTCTTTCCAAAACACTTCTACCACATTGAAAATTTCCTATTCCTATAGTATGGACTCTTGAAGGAAGAGAATCCAAGGTTCTTCTTGCTTAGCCATACCCTTTACAACTAGGGATTTAGTAGGGCTCCCCAAACCCCTTATATTCCAGGATAAAACTATCATTTAGAGGTGGGGGTTTGAGAAGCTCCTCCATCAATTCCTTCTTTAACTTTTCCTTCCTTTCCTTTCAATATCTCTAAGATTGTATGTTGATTTCCAAGTTTTTTATTTTTATCTACTTCATTTTCCCTTATTGTTTTATGTTTCGACCAACCCCTCTTTCTGGAACTTTCTATCTCCTAACCACTTCCTTCATCGTCCCATGCCAAGTTATGGGACACCTATCGCATGATAAATTTTGCTATTTACAAAACTAGACTAAAAGGTTTGTTGCATGGATGAGTGGGGGTTTTAGGATTTTGAGGCTAGTTCCCATTATGGTGATTAATGAATGAAAATTAGTGCATTTCCTCCTTGATTTCTCCATCTTCGAAAGATTTATATTCATCTTCATTCTCTTGATTCTCCTTGTTTCTTTTAGGATTTGGCTTATGGTCCTCCTAATTCCTAAAGACTTTGAATGGGTTTGAAGAAGTGGAGGATGAATTGTTACCTCGATTAACTTGGGGTTTTGCAATAGTTTCATTTCCATGATTCCCTCTTCTATGTTACATCTACCATTGATCTTCAGGTGGGGATGATTGCTCAACACCTTTGTTGGTTGGGACCTTGGTGAAATCCCATGAAAAGTGACCATAGTCATGGAAATGTCAACACTTAAACGAGATCTTCTCATAATCCAGTATTTTTTAATGCTTCCAATCCCCTAGGGTTATATTTATTTCAGCAGGGAATCCATGTTCGAGATCTACTTCCACACAATTTTTTGCACAGGCAAACTGGGAGCCTTTTGGTTCAACTTTATCGAGGTACTTCCCAAACCCATTTTTAATCTCTCGAAGACAGTCGTCACTCAAACAAGAAAGAGGGAGTCACGAGAGTTTTACCGAGACTAGAATGGTTGTGGGAACATCCTCATCCAAATTGAATTTGGGAGTCTACTTGTTCAATTACATTCCCTCCATTGTTTTCATTGGGGTTAGGGCTTATGTAGACAATTAGAGCTACAGAAAGCCAGGGGCAGAGCTCTTTCCATTCAATCTCATTGTGTGTTTATTGATCAAACAATGGTTATGTATATAGGAATAGATCACTGACTAGATCCAATAGAAGTGGATCTAATTTACTAAAATAACTAACCTAGAAACTCAAAACAATTAACAACCTATAAGACACATGTAAACATTAATTCTAATTGATGTCCCCCACAGGAAAATATAATAATTCATTTCCCATTGAAGAAATATGAAGTTTTAAGTATTTTTTTATTCTTCAAAATCTATTTGAACTTAATCCCTAGTATGCTATTTATATGGGAGTTTTCGTATAATTTAAGGTTAGAAGATTGGTCGAGTCTAAATATTTTATCTTTTGATTTTTGAGAATGTAAATATTTTTGAAATCACAATCTTTTGTTATTCAAATTGTATTTTCAAATATATAAATGAATTAAACACTTTGAAAAATATGTATATATAGTAAAAAATTAAAGTTTTGATTATTTGAATTATTACATTCATCACAAATTATATATGTATTAAAAAATCTATTTAGTAAAATATATTTTTATTCTTACCTTATTTTTTATTTTTAATTTTATTTTTTCGACAAGAAAAAAATTGTAATTTCATTCCTAGAAATGATTGAAAATTATGGTTTTCAGATACACATCCTATATCTATTCACGCATCAGAAGAAACCAAAAAAATACATCCATGAAAGCTCATGAGAGGGAAGAGCTCCCGTTTCATTCTAAACAAAACGATTTTGTTGGGAACCATAATACTAAAAACAAAATTTTAAAACAACACGCATAGGTAACTAAAAGACTGACTGTCCCAAAAAGAGAAAAATAAACATGAAGAGTGCAATCAATAAAGTTGAAAGGCAGAAAAAGTACTCCAAGTTAACATATACTATTTGAAAGTATCTAGTATTAAACAATTGTTGTTCCCTGAGGAAAGTCCCTATATGCTCGGAGAAAAAACTCATAGACTTGTGCATCTCTTTGTTCTATAATATTCCACAGGCCCTGGTTCATGTTGAGGCCTTCCTTTGAAAGGTTAGCATATGTTGTGTTTCTTTCCCTGTAAATATGGTTACAAGTAAGAAAAGAGAAGTTGTCAATGGTTCGATTGATTTCCTCCAGAATAGGCATAAGAATAATATTTTTGCAAGATTGAGTTTTTCTCTAACCAGTTATAGTAAGCATAGAGTCCCCAAAAACTTGAATGTGAGTGCATCCCTTCTCTAAAGAAAATGAAAATAAATATTTGAATGCTAAAATTCTTCCTGATTGTTTATACGTCTACCTAGGCCAAATTTTTCTTGATAACATTGAGCTTTCAAGAAAAGAAGTGCAAAACCACCTCTGCTCTCCTATCCCAATTTTTTTCAATTTCAATTTCAATTTATTTTAATTTTTTAATTAAATTTAAAAAGTTTTCAATATCAACTAACTACTATGAGAATCTCTGTCGTCTCGAGGATTCACACCAATTTACTCTAAATCATTTTATTTGTAACGAGGAGAAAGGAAATACATTAAGTATTTATTCTAGTTGAATGGCCTTGAAACAAACAAACCCTCCATCCACAACAAGTAGTGTCCAGAGAGAACATTGCAGTAATATTATCATGTATTTCTTGGATCACATATATATGTGATACAAATTTAGTTATACCAATAGATGCAGTTTATTTCGAAATAGGTTTTTGGAATTTTCATTTTTTTTAAACCGTTGTCTAATTGTTCTACATTTTGGAGTTTTTCTAGGTACATTTTACGGTGGAATTTTCTTGAAATTGAGTAGGGATTTCTTGGAATCAAGGTATAAATTTGACATGCTCTCCTACCCATCAAGTAATTTTTTTATGATGATTTTCCTTTCAAGATTTCCCTTAGCATGATGTTTGATTTTTATTTTTACCCGTCATTTAAATATCATATATCATGTGTTTTTGTTAATGTTTTATTGTGAATTAAAATAAAATAAAATCCTTCATATAAGTTTTGAGTTTTTTGTTAGTAAAATTTTCAATTATGGCTTGACCATAAAATAAGCTTTAACAAAGTAAAAAAAAAATCAAGTTAGGCACATTGCATTATGTCAAATGAGGATTAAATAGACTGAATTTTTTTTGCCTAGAATTCTTGAAGGAAAACCAGACTAGTACCATAACTTTAGAGTCTTGAGGTTGTTAAGACCTTGTCAAATTATAGCATCTTGTAAATAGAAACTTTGAAAGAAAAGGTTCATTGTGCCTGACCTTGACATACATTGACATGAGAAGACAAAAAATATTACTAGTGCTATAAGAAAAAAGATAGTGAATCATAACATCTATTGGGCATAATCTCCAAGCATTCATGTTGGCTACTCACTACCCTCATATGAGCAGAAGGAAATGTCAACTAATCTCCTAGCAAGAATGGCCAACTTGTGGTCAATATTGTTAATGTTTTCCTCCAACTTTTCCAATTTCATATGATCCTCCTGTTGAGTCCTCGTGTACCTCCCTATGCCACTTGCAATATTCAAATGAAGTTTAACCTTTTACTGTCTTCATGCAAATATCGATGAAGTTATGGGAGTGCATCCAATGTGCCAAATATAGTGGGAATCATGACCCCATTTCATGTGAGTTAGCATCATATCAAGGCAGGGGGGAACACCTGCTCCAGGGAACCCTTCTTGGGGAACTTCAACCAAGTAATATCATAGATTTATATGTTTTATATTACTTTAAAAAAATCATACACATTAAACTATGTTCATTCCTAATGCCAAACTAGCCAATGATTTGGTGCAGTTATGTATACTCATTGTTTACGTAATTTCAAAGATTTTACAAATTGTGCTAAAAAATTCTTGAAAAATTGTCAACTAACTTCATCAAACCCATTAACTATATTGTATTTTGAAGAGGAAAAATGGATCTTAGCTTTCAATTTGACCAGTTGGACTTAAGGATGACCTTGTAAATGATAAAAACAAGTTTGAAGCCACTTTTAAATAAGAATTTGAGAGGATTATAACATTTCAAGCAAGAATAATATGTAGGCATGGATTTTGAAGATATTCAAAATATTTTGAAAAGGAAGAAGAATAGAGCTTTCCACCATACAGGTTAACAACTAAAAGTCACAAACTGATTTGCGTTTAGATTCAAGTGTGGATGTATCAAAAGCATCATAACCTTTGTAGCCATAAATTTGAGGTTTAAATATCCAACCACAAAATAGATTTGTTTTCTAATCAAACTAATAAATGGACCCGATTTACAAAAACCAAGATCTATCCCCATTGTGCCAATGCTAAAGAAGCTACATATACCTCTCAAAATTAAATGGAAAACAACTATTTCACCTACATAATAAAGAAAAGTCAAATGTTTTATATAGAATACAAATCGCTTATTAGTGTGGACATGTCATGTGGGTCTCAACCTTTGAGCTTGATATTCAATGTTCATGCTTTATTCTTAAGTGTGTACAATGTAGGATCACATGGTGTGACTAAAGACATATGTTACAGGTAAATTTGTCGCATTCACTCAAAAGGCTTGAAAATCAAAACAATCAACATCCTTAAACACTTTGTAATTATCCCTTTGTAAATACCTAAGAATCACTTCTAAATAAAGTCTTGAGTTCCCAAGTCAATCAACTCAAAAACCATGATTTTAGCCCTAACACACCATGCACTTCAGTCCACCTACAATGGTTGCAAGTTGCATAACTGAGCATCTACGTTGACCAGTGCAGGTTGCTCTACTTCCTAGGTGCAATGGTTCTAGAATTTCAAGAAAAATAAAAATGTTTTTGAAACTTCTTCTTCCAGAAGCTTCTAAGGTGGTTTTAACCATTTACCATGGATAGAGATCTCAAATTCCTACTCTAGAGGTATTATCTCTTATCATTAGATCTTATCCTCCTTCATATGTGGATCTCAAACCTAGATTGCTAAACCCTAAACTACCACTTTTACACTATAAATTTACTACCCCATTTTGGCATTATGATGCACATGTTGTCCTTGAAGGAAATTCCCTTGTAACAGAACAAGTATATGGTAACTTGATGAATCCACAGGTCAGTTTAGAGGTGACAGAATGATGGAACAAAATACCAGAATGATGGGTCAAAGGTTTATAGATTAGAATCAGAAGTTTGATATGGAACAAAATACTAGAATGATGGTTCAAAGGTTTACAAATTAGAATCAGAAGTTTGATACAGGGAGATTGTTGGCACTATGAATCTGGTGTTGTCATTGATGGCAACCTACCTGATGAGTTTTCCTTGATGACAACCTATTTGATGAAATGGAATCCTACATGATAAGTTGTCTCTTAATCTACTTGTTAAAGGTATAAACAAGATGTGTTTACAAATGTGATAGTATGCATGGAAGTTGTGTTTACAGATGTCGCAGAATGCATGGTAGTTTAGAGGAATAAGTTCAGAGGAATGATAAAGTTGGAAGTTCAAGAACTATACACGGGTTTTGCTAATCCAAGTCACGTATGCACACAAGTTCAATGAAGAAAAGTAGTGTATGGACTTTGCACCATGATATTCTAAATACTAGGGATCCTTACCATGGTATTGGCCCATAGTAATGAGCATGACAAAGAATATTGATCCCGTCAAAGAATACCATTGGCATTTGAAAAAGGCTAAAACTATATAAGGAGGTGAAGATCAAGGTGTGTAGGGGTGCAAGTGATGGAAATCTTATGAAGAGTTAGATCAAAAGAAAATATGCATGTTATGGGTTTTTAATGCTTTGTTTCATCTAAACTAAGTATGCACCTGTGAGTTTGATGATGGATGAGATCCAATAGATCTAACATATTATGCACTAATGAATACAATAATGGATCAGGATCATGAGACCTTAAATGACTTTTCATTGTATGATCTGCTCATGGATTTACTAGATCGAAGTACTGATGCATGTTTTTATCTCTGATTATTATGATCTGGGTCTTTCAGAAGTTATGAAGAGCTGTAAAATTTTAGGTCAAAATTTGTAGATCTATACATTGGTTGGTCTTAGGAAAAGAACGTATACATGTGGGTTGGTTTCTACAAATTCGCGTATGCAAAGTAAGGGTTTATGTTTATAAATGACTAATCAACCTGATCAATGTTGTTTCTTCTTTGTTGTTTATCATTAATGTCATCATGATTGATCTGGGTTAAATGATAATGTCTGAAGTAGAAATGATTGAATGATGAAGTTGAATGTGGTTGAAGAATGTTAAGATTACTTGTTGATTGTGATTAGAGATAAGAGACGGATCTGTGATTGGTTCAAATTGTTGCAGTAGATCTGAGTATGGTTTAGTGTTCTTTTCATACATGCAGTAGTCAAGTTTTCAGTATTTCAATATCTATACATAGGTTTCTTTACAAAAAAGTGTTTATGCATGCGCATTGCATTAAGTGAAGTAGTGTATGCATTTTGACATTTGAATGATCAGGTTTGCAATTGATTTTGTGTATCGATGCAGTATTATGAGTTTAGTTCTATGTACTATTTACAGTGACCTGACTATTCCAGTTGATTGGTTGAGTTTTGATTAAGTGTAAGTTGATTGGGTTTTCAATGAATGGTTGATTCAATTGTGTCCGAGATTGATGATTTAGTTTCAATGATTGGTTGATTTAGTTGTATCAGAAAGTGATGATTGGGTTTTAGTGATTGATTAATTCAGCTATGTCAAAAGTTTCAATGATTGGTTGATTCAGTTGTGTCAAAGATTGATGACTATGTTATTGAGCTTAAGTGTTGATAATGGGTCAAGTCTAAAAATTTGATGAAATGTGGCTTACAAGTTATGATGTGTTGAAGCAGGTGGATCTAGTGTGAAAATTCATGAAACATGGTCCATGGATGTTGTTGAGGGTTGGAGCCTTTAGTGATGAAGTCAAAGCTTCCTGCCAATAGTAGTTGGTGATCAGATTAGGGGGTTAGAGCTCCCTTCTAGTAGCAACTGGAGAATGAGTGAAGGTTGTAGCCTTCTGCATGTTGGTTCCTACGTACTAGTACAAGTTTATGCCAGTACAAGAACCAGGGCATTGGAGCTCCCTTATAGTAGGAGCTGGAGAACGAACGAAGGTTGTAGCCTTTTGTAAGTGGTTTCCTGCATACTAGGATGAGTTTGCACTAGTATAATATTGTAAAAATAATTTTCTTTATATTAAAAAGAAGACAGAAAGGACAACAATAGGTGTTTTTTTTCCTGCATTGGGTTTCCACCTTAAATCCTGGTGTTCATGTGTGTTTCTTATGTGTGATGGCTTATTTTGTTCTTACAGGACATGATTAATGCTTATTGGATGTAAGTTAGTTTTCTTAAGAACAGTCACATACACACGCGGGTTCCTTTTAGTAAAATCGTGTATATAAATATGAACATGAAATGAAAAAGTTATCGATTTGAAAATATTGATTCACCCCTCCTGTGGAATCAGAGCAGATCCTTTAGCAGAAGATTGATCGCTTGGAGGAGATCCGTCGAGACAATGGGAAAGAAGAAAAAGAAGAAATAACCACAAAAGAAGAAGACATGTCAAAGAGACAATGACAGTGTTAGAGACGATTGGCTATTGGGTGGAAGCAAATATTCAGATTTAGAATCACCTCAGAATGAAGATGAACAAGCAAAATATTTATCTAGTACTAATTTTTGGTCCTCTAATGATACCTTTCTCTGTTCATGTAATATTGAAGATAATGAATGTGACAGTGAAACAACTGAATTTGCTCTTATGGGTGAAAGTGAAAGAAATATAATAGTGGTAGAAGTTAAAAGGCTCACAGATGAAATTAGAGATCAACAAGATCTATTTGATAAAAGGGAATGTACCTACAAAGAAGAGGTTACCATGTTAAAAACTCAGTTGGAGGAAGGAAACAAAATAAGGAAGTAGTACAAGTAAAAGGAAGACCAATGTTGAAGGTTTTAGGATGAAGTAACATCATTGAGAAATCAAGTGAATGAAAAGGATACAACAACTAAGGAACTTAAAGAAAGAACCAGTTATTGTGAAGGTCTTGAAGCTGAGGTCATCTCTCTAAAGGAAGATCTTGAAAAATCAAATAAGCAGAATGAAGAACTACTTCAAGCATTTGAAGAACAAAAAAATGAGATTCTCAAATTAAAACAACAAGTGGAAGAAGGAAGAAAAGGTGAAGAAATCATGAAGAATTAGTATCTAGAAAAGGAAAAGAAATATCAAGTTGAGGTAAATATCCTAAAAGGTAAATTAGAAGAAAAGGATAAAATTTTATGATTTCAAGATAGTACTAAGATTTTAGATAATATTCTTAGTAATCAAAGGTCTCCTACCATCAAATCTGGTCTTGGTTTTCATGAAACTGTTAAAGGTGAATCTAGCTCACAAATTGAGGCAAGGAATTCTAATATGCTCAACAAGGAGATAAGAAATCAGCCCCATCAACAACCAAGGAAAGAAAGTCTTCAAATAAAATCATTTACCTAACTATAGAAGTGTTAATCAATTCTTTCCTCTGGTCAATAATGTTGAATCTTCTATATGCCATAATTTTAGACATGTTGCATCTAGGTGCAGAAGTGGAAAGTTTAAGTTAATAATCGTCTCACAGAAATATCATCAGCTTCCATGTAATTTAAGGGATATTGTATTTGTTGCAATATGTTTGGTTACAAATCCATTGATTGCTATAGAAAGAATATGAAACATATAAGATGTTATTCTTGTAACAAGTTTTGGCATGTAGCAAAGAATGTAGGAACAAGTCTATGGATCGTCATAGACAATATGGTAAGCAACCAAATAAGAAAACTGATATCAGAAAATATGAAAAAGATGGATCCACCAAAAAGCAAGAAAAGGGAGATCAGATAAGATGTGGTCTTGCTCTCTGCTCATTCAAAGACGAAGATGAAAGGTACATAGATAGTGGAAGTTCTCATCACATGATTGGAGATAAGAGTAAAATGGAGTCTCTGATGAAGAACCATCATGGTAATGATATTCTTGGAACTAATGTTTCAACAAAAGTTCTAGGACTAGGTACAGTCAAAACAGACTCACGGGGAACTGAAAATATGAAATTTTAGTATTCCAATATTCATATGCGGATCTTATGAAGACAAGTCACATATATACGTGAGTTCGAAAGTGCACAATTGCGTATATGTTGGTTGGATGAAGAAAAAATGGGACAAAATCAAAAAAAGGGTCTAATATGGTTCAGTCAATTATCAATTGTCTTTTCTGTTTTGATGGATGATGATTACAATTTGTTGATTCTATTTAGAAGTGCTTTTGGCCCTCATAAGTTGTTGATGTCTTACTAGTTGATGATGATGCCTTGATGATTCTTACTAATATATGAAATGATTAGATCTAACAGTGAACAGTTGACACAGGTTCAGGGGGAGCATTTTCTATGCTTCTAATAATGCATTGTTGGCATTATGTTTGCTTAGATGTCCTTGGTACATAATGATGATGATGCTTATGTTGCTGAAGTATTTTTCTATGTTGCAGTCATGGGTTGCCTATGATGAAATCACAGATGATACTTATATTGCTTGAGCCACATATTTTTTTTGATGCTTCTGATCATATTTATGGATGATTCTTTTGATGATGCATATGGTACATATGTTATGTTACCAAGTACACAACTTCATTATTTGATGATGATAAGTGTCACTCATTACTCTTATATTGTTGTCGTCATGACCTCAAAGATGCATAAATTTCATATGGTGCAATTATGGATGAGGATTCATATAGTTATTGGCTCTCACAAGATATATTGTTTAAGGATTTTTGCTCTTGATGGTATCGAGACAGTTTGACAAATGACTGCGATCTTGTGGTTTTCTTTTCACATTGATGAGAAGTTAGATACATATTTCTATCTCTGTGATGGATACATTACAGATAAGGATCACATGGATTATTACTTATATTTCATATTGGTAAAGGATGTTGGTATAAAAGATCTTCTTGTGTGAAGAAAAATGGCCAAGATAATGGTGTTATTGCAGGTTTCATGAAGACATGGCTATTTGAAGACATGGGTATTTGAAGACATGGCTTACTTAGTCACATAATGATGATGATGAGGAATGTTGTATACTTATTACTTTATGATGATAGGATTGGTTATCACATATTTGATTATCATGGTTGATGCTTATTAGATGTGGGATGTTGGAAAACTCCCTAGTGATGATACATGTTTGGTATATTGAGGAAAGAACATGCAGTTCTTGCTATGATGATTTGATGATGATGATGTTGTAGTCATGGATGATGACTATAGTGATTTCACATCTATATGATATGATGTGAATGGTTTTGTGAATATATAGTCATTACTTCTTGGAGATATTGCATATGCTTATTTGATTCATGAAAGGCTATGTTTTGATGAACATTGATTAAGGCTTTTTCTACTAAAGAAAAAGAGCAAGTTGACCTTGATAAGGTCAATAAGATGAGTTGATAGCAAATATATATGAAAACATGTATGTAGAATTCTTAGTCACATGTTGATGATATTAAAGCTACATTGTCTTATCTTGTGAATTGATGATGGACATTTACAGGTTGTTATTCTTGGTGATGTTAACAGATGCTTATGGTGCAGATCATATATGGCATATGATAGTTGTTGATAACTATCATGGTCTTGTTTAAGTCTTTGGTTTTTGCTATAAATGTCATGAATATCATTTGATGTAAAGGTCATGTAAAGACCTATGATGTACTCAGTGTAAAATTCAACCATGTATGAACTATTGTGGTCAAGTACTTTTGGACATATGATGAATTTTGAAACCCCACAGTGTTTGGGAAGTTGATGTAATAATGATGTCAAATATGTATCCCCACTTGGTTGGGTGATTGGTGTAAGTATGGGTCCTTGGTGATAGGAAGTTCATACTTAGTTGAGTCATAGAGTCATGTACTTCATTTTACATTCGTCATATATTTCGGCATGTGCTCAGGGGGAGCATGATCAAAGAATTCAACATGTTCTTAGGGGGAGCATGGTCAGCATTCATATTTAGTAGTACAAATATGGAAGTATTCATTTCTCATGGGTCAACCCTTTTCTCTTGATGTCAAAGTGGGAGAGTAGCTTGGTGTTTGGAGAGCAACTTGATGTTTTGACAAGTTTGGTGCTTGGCTTGATGTTATTTACAGTTTGTGGTGACCAAACACCAAATTGGTTTCCATCAAGTCCACAGGGGATACTGTTGGCATTATGACGCATGTGTTGTCCTTGATGGCAGCTCACTTGTAACAGAACAAGCATATGGTAACTTGATGAATCCACAGGTCAGTTCAGAGGTGATAGAATGATGGAACATAATACTAGAATGATGGGTCAAAGTTTTACAAATTAGAATCATAAGTTTGATGTGGAACAGAAGTAATAGAATGATGGCACGGATTACCAAAATGATGGGTCAAAGGTTAACAGATCATAATCAGAAGTTTGATATGGAACATAATACCATAATGATGGGTCAAAGGTTTATAGATCATAATGATAAGTTTGATATGGAACAGAATACCATAATGATGGGTCAAAGTTTATAGATCAAAATCAAAAGTTTGATACACGGAGATTGTTGGCATTATGAATCAGACGTTGTCCTTGATGGAAACCTACCTAATGAGTTGTCCTTGATGACAACCTATTTGATGAAATGTAATCCTACTTGATAAGTTGTCTCTTGATCTACTTGTTAAAAGTATAAATAGGATGTGTTTACAGATGTGATAGAATGCATGGCAATTTTGTTTACAGATGTGACAGAATGCATGGCAGTTCAGAGGAATGATAAAGTTGGAAGTTCAAGAACTATACATGGGTTTTGTTAAGCCAAGTCGTGTATGCACGCGAGTTCAGTGAAGAAAAGTAGCTTGTGGATTTTTCACCATGGTATTCTAAATACCAGGGGCCCTTACCATGGTATTGGCCCA
>Ga0115851_100831_pt1 | contig 15266 bp, 25 predicted proteins | sample InSIn2gowninarea_FD_83865 | JGI IMG/M metagenome (GOLD analysis project Ga0115851, IMG submission 83865)
CATTGTCATTCATTCTAGAAAGTCTTAGGAAATTCTAGGTAGTGGTCTGGAGGCTAGCCTGGAATTGCGGCTTAGATCTTGAGACCTCACCATCTGAACTAAGGACTTTGGTCTATAATCACACTCTTACAGTGTTGTGCATGTGGTTGGAGGGTCATAACCGCACCCTTGCAAGCTTGTGCATGCAGTTGTGGGCCCACGTCACTAAAAAAGCTATCCAACTCAGGGTTTGGTCATATAGGGTGGTTTCTTGGCCCTTGAGTGTCCTGTAAGCCTTGAGGAATGTATGTGAGTTTTCATTTGTCAACCCCACTTCCATAACTGAAGATTGGAGGCCTTGTCATGTCATAATAACTCTTTGTCTCATGTCTACCCTAGAAGGCTAGTGAAATTGGGTAAATGTGGGGTGGGGGCATTACATATTGGTATTAGAGCGGGTTACACTCTCTTTCTGTGATATCTGATACCACATATTGGTATTAGAGCATGGTTCAAATACTTGCACTGGATGGGCTAGATTAATGTTGTCATGCGTGTATTATAATGGTTATGGTTATCATGCATGAGGTCATTGTATGCAGTTAGTGTTATCATGCATGATGTCGATATATTGATATGATTATGTATATATATGTGCATTGTGCTAATCTGGATTGATTTTGAAAACCTAATCTGGATTGGAGGCCTTATCATGTCATAATAACTCTTCGTCTCATGTTTACTCTGGAAGGCCAGTGAAATTGGGTAAATGTGGGGTGGGGGCGTTACAGATTGGTATTAGAGTGGTTCCACTCTCTTTGGGTGATATCTGATACCACATATTGGTATTAGAGCATGGTTAAAATACTTGCACTAGATGGGCTAGATTAATGTTGTCATGCGTGTATTATAACGGTTATGGTTATCATGCATGAGGTCATCGTATGCAGTTAGTGTTATCATGCATGATGTTGATATATTGATATGATTATGTATATATATGTGCATCATGCTAATCTGGATTGATTTTGAAAACAAGATAGCCTCCCCTGAACTTTACTGAGGTATGTTGATTATGTTTATATTTGGTTATCTAACATGGTATGTCTGCAGGAAGAAGAAAAGCATAGATGACTAGCAAAATGGTGGATTACAGTTTACGAGATTCTCCTTATAAATCAGATGAGCTGCCAAGAGATGAGTACTCTCTTGACATAACAGATACCTTGAGAATTCTAAAGGAAAAAAATCATAAGTTGCAAGGCTGATAATGACAAAATAATTTAGTCACAGGAAAGACTTGCCAGGGCACATCAAAATCAAGCGGAGGTCAATGAAGTGATCCTGCAGAGTTTGTTAGATTTGGAGAGACAGAGATAACCATGGATCAACTATGGACAAGAGGAAAATACCAATAGGTGATATAGTAGTAGGTCTCATGGAGGGTACAGGAAGGAAAGGGATGACACAGAAATAGATGGTAGGTTCTTGGATACAATTGACATGAGAGGCAGTGGTTACAGGTTCTATTCTAGCTTTGGTTTAGACAGGTATCATGGTCATCATCACTATCATTCTTATATGAGGAGTGAGAGGGGATACTTTCTGGTATATGAGTTCAAGAAATCCAAGCCACCTACATTCGATGGAGAGTTGAAGAAACCAGAAGATGAAGAGGCATGGTTGCTTGGGATGAAGAAGTTCTTTGAGATACATGATTATACAGAGAAAAAGAAAGCCAAGATAGTTATTTTCAACCTTAAAGGGAAAACAAACATTTGGTGGGAAGATGTGAAGTGTATCAGAGGCATCAGGACAAAGTAGTTGAGTTGGCATGAGTTTAAAAGACTCTTTGGAAATATGTACTCATCTCATAGATACTATGATGGTAAGGCCAAGGAGTTATATGAGTTTAAGATGAGATTTATGACAAATGAGGAGTACACGACTAAGTTCCTAGAGTTGTTGAGGTATGTGCCTTACCTCAAGGATAATAAGAAAAAAGTTCAAAGGTTCAGTAATGGACTACCATTAACATTCAAGGATCAAATTGAGTATGATGAGCCTCGGTCGCAAGAGGAATTCATTAGAAATTTGAAGCACTGTTATGAGCAATCAAAGCATTAGTTTGAGTCTAAGCAGGATTGGAAAGGGAATGATAAGACTAAAAGAATGTGGCTATCGAAGAAGGTAAGACCTCATGATGCAGGTGAGAAAGAAAATGTTTCTCCTTACAAGAAATTTAATGTTGTAGAGAAGGGACATGGACATCAGCTTGGAGAGAAGCAAAATAAAGATAGTGGTAGAGAACCATTGTAGTGTTGGATTTATGGTGAAGACCATCGCAAGAAGGATTGTTCATTGTATTGGGGTGGAAGACCTCAGATTGACAATGCTCAGGAGGTGTAGATAATTGGGGATGTGGTCTAAAGCATTCCTTGAATCTATGCAACATTTGATAACAAGCACATGGATCACCAGGAATCCATTATCGAGATGGAAGGTAAATTTTGTTATCGAGTTGTTTCCATTTTGATTGACCCTGGATCTAATTATAGTTATGTTAATCCTGACCTGGTGGATAATTGTGGTTTGAGAAAAAGAAGTGCATGTCGAGTCTTGATTGATGAAGTTGGCTACAGGTAGTAAGAAAAGAGTTTATGATTGGGTGAGAGCTTGTGCATTTGATATGAATGGTATGCATACATCACCACATCTAAATGCGCTTCCACTAGGATCATATAGTTTGCTTCTAGGTATGGATTGGTTGCACTTTCACATGACTAAGGTAGATTGTTATGAGAAGGTTATCAAGTGCTTGGATGATGATGGAGAGAAGAGAATATTGCAGGGAAAGAAGAATCCTACATCAATGAGAATGGTTATAGCTATGCAAGCTAAGCACAATTGTAGGAAAGGGTGTGTATTGTTTGTAGTTCATATTTCTAGTGATAAAGGTAAGGATGTTGAGGATGTAGAAGTCTTGAAGAGGTATCCAGTTTTGCAGCTGTTTGAGGATGTATTTCCGGCAGAGATTTTAAAGTTATCGCCTCACAAGGAAGTGGATTTCTTTATTGAGTTGATACCAGGAGCAACACCAGAATCAAAGGCACCTTACAAGATGAGCACTCCATAGTTAATGGAACTGAAGTTGCATTTGAAGGAAATGCTTGACAAGGGATACATTAGGTCAAGTGTGTTACCTTGGGTGCACTACTGTTGTTCGTAAAGAAGAAGGACAGTGCTCTCATAATGTGCATTGATTACAGGAAGTTGAACAAAGTGAAGATCAAGAATAGGTACCCTTTGTTGTGGATTAATGACTTGTTTGATCAGTTGAATGGAGAAACAATGTTCTCAAATATTAATTTGAGATCAAGATATCATCAGGTACACATGAAAGAAGAGGACATTTACACAACCGCATTCTGGACTAGGTATGGGCATTATGATTTTGTAGTAGTTCCTTTTGGTCTTACTAATGCTTTAGCTACTTTCACGTGTTTGAGGAATAATGTGTTGCGTCCTTATCTACACAAGTTTGTGATAGTATTCATTGATCATATATTGATATATTCTAAGAATGAGGAAGAGCATGCAGAATACCAGGCATCAATGTTAAGACTGTTGAGAGAGCATTAATTATATGCCAAGCTTAGTAAGTGCAGTTTCTTCCAAACATAAGTTCATTACTTGTGACATGTTGTTTCCAAGGAAGGTATATCAATGGACCCAGAAAAGATCAGAGCTATCATGAAATGGGAAGCTCATAGAAATGTGGATGAAGTAAAATCATTCATGGGGTTAACAGGTTATTACAGGAGTTTCATCAGTAACTTCTCACAGACTGCCTATCCTATTACATATTTATAGTGGAAAGGAAATAAAATTGAATGTACAGAGGAATGTTGGGCTTGTTTTGAGCAGTTGAAGCAATTGCTTAGAAATGCTCCGGTGTTGAAGATTGTTGATACAGAGAAAGAGTATATGGTGTGTATAGATGCTTGAAAGAGAGGACTTGGTGGAGTCTTGATGCAAGAGGGACAAGTAGTATGCTATGAGTCAAGGAAACCAAATGAACATGAGAAGAATGATGTGACTTATGATATTGAGTTGGCAATGATTATTCATGCATTGAATATGTGGAGGCACTATCTCCTTGGCAAGAGGGTTGTTTTGATGAGTGATCACAGTGGGATGAGATACTTATTTGACCAACCTAATTTGAATGCTGGGCAAGCTAGATGGTTGGCCATGCTCAGTGAGTTTGAATTTGAGATCACATATATCAAGGGTAAAGAGAATAATGTTGCAAATGCTCTTAGCAGAAGAGTGTAGGTAAATCACATTACAACTATGAGTTCATATGGGACAAATTTGAAGGAACGAATTTTGCAAGTGGGGCACCAGGATTATAGATACCAGTAGCGTAAGCATAGGTTACAACAACAAAGTACAAGTGATCACGATGTAGATTATCATCTTACGACAAATGGTTTGGTGAGATTTAGGGACAAGATATATGTGTCAGACAACAATTTGCTCATGAATCTTATCTTGAGGGACTTTCATGTCAAGCCATATTCAGGTCACCCATGATATCAAAAGACTTTGACAACTGTGAAGAAATTCTACTATTGGCTGAATTTGAAGAAAGAGGTAGCTTAGTTCATCACAAGGTGTTTGGATTATCAACAGGTAAAAGCAGAGTGCAAGCATCTAGGTGGTTTATTGCAACTGAATCTGATTCTGGAATGGAAATGGGAGGTCATTTCCATGGATTTCATCACATGTTTACTGAGGACATCTAGACATCATGACTCCATCATGGTTGTGGTTGTCAAGTTGACCAAGGTAGCTCACTTCATTCCAGTGAAGTCTATTGTTAGGTCCCTATACTACTAATGTAACCCCTTATTATTATTAGTACAACTCCCTTATTATATTGTTGTGCCCATGTAGTCCCCATATTGTTATTATTATGCCCCATAGAAGCCCACTATTGTTATTATTGTTCCCTTACATTATTATTGTTATGTCAACTCTGATTATATTATGACCCCTTAGACTCCTATATATAGAAAGGAGGTCTTGTAATTTGCATCATCCAAGAATTTTTCATTTGTGTAGTGTAAAGGAGGTTGCCCCTCGAAGAGGCTTATTCCTAAGGCCTTTATCTCTCTTTTCTAATGTTTTGTGAGCTGGTTTCATAACATTTGGTATCAGAGCTTTGGATTCTAGGGTTTCGCTGCTCCAAACAGGTCATTGTGGAATTATCACTATAACTTTTTTTTAGAAGCTAAAAAAAAACCCATTTGAGAGGAAATCTCGCTGAACCATGGCTCTGAATTTCAGATTTTGTCTCGCTATATTTTCAGTGATATGATATGAGGAAGTTAGGGTTTTTGCAAGCTCTAGAATTTCATCTGAAACATGTCATCGTGGAAGTTTCGCTATAACTTATTCTCTACGAAGTTTCAGAAGCTCAAAAAAAACCATTTGAGAATAAAGCGGTCTGAACCTCAGGTCTGAATTTTAGATCTTTTCTCGCTATATTTTAGGATATATGATCTGAGGAAGTTAGGGTTTTTGCAGGCTCTCGAATTACATCTTAAACAAGTGACCTTGGGAAAATCATCATAACTTTCTCTCTGAGCATGAGATTGAAATTTCATAAGAAGTTACAAAAAGAGGACGGACTATAGTTCCCTGTTTATATTTTTCAAATCCAAAGGTAAAAACAGTGACATGTGGCACTTCATACAAGTTCGCTCTTTTGAAAAGGTATATAATCAGGTCATCGTGGGAGATTGTGCATAACTCTTTCTTGGAGAATCCAATTTCGATCAGATTGGTGGAATTGGAAAGAGGACGTAGAGGACTATTGCAGGTCGCAATTTCAAAACTGGAAAATATGAAATTACTGAGTTACAGTCGTTTCAAGATCGAGCGCCTAAAATCAAGAAAAGGCAATATGAGGAAGTTTGATGGCAAGGATCAATAAATTGGATACTACAGATGGAGCAATATTTTGATCTACATGAGGTGCAACTGTTACAAAAGGTACGCATTGAATCTTCAAATTTAGAACCATATCAATTTTTATGGTATAAAGGGTTGTGTTCTCATAAGCACTTGTCACTTGGTCAATTTTCACAGAAGAAATGATAGCATATTATGAGGATACAAAGAGTAATACCTTCTTTAGCCAATTGATAAATCTCAAACAAAAGGGTTCAATGGAAGAGCACATTGAGGATTTCAAAAAATTGAATATAAGGGTAAATGATATTCCAGAGAAGAAAATGATTGATGCCTTCATTGGGACTTTAAAGGATAACATTCAACATGAGGTTCGTCTTTGGGAACCTGATTCATTAGAGAAGGAATTCAGGTTGGAAAGAAAAATTGAAAGTGGAATTATGGAAACAAGGAATCCTACCACTCACAATTATAAATGTGGAAGTGTTTTTCTTCTAGCATTCCACAACATACAAGGTTTACATGAAAACAATTGGAAGAAAAAAGAGAAAAAGGACTTTGTTACATTTGTGATAGCAAATACACTAAAGGTCATAAGTGTGCTGAGAAGAAATTATTTTACATAGATTATGAAGAGGAGGAAGAAAAGGATCAAGAAACATCAAAAGAAGAGGATATACACTAGGAAGCAACCTTAGAGAAAGAAGAAATGAATCCAAACATATCTTGTAAAGCATTGGAAAGAATTACCACTCCTCAAACTCTCAAGATAAAAGGACATATCAAGAAGAAAAAGGTTTAAGAAGTAAAAGATCATATCGAGAAAGAAGAAATGAGTTTGACCATATCTTGTAATACATTGGCCAAAATTACCACTCCTCAAACTATCAAGATAGAAGGACATATCAAGAAGAAAAAGGTAATAGTGTTGATTGATTCGGGCAGTACACATAATTTTATTCATTGTAAGATAGCCAAGGAATTGAATTGCTTCTTATATCCAACACCAGAGTATCAAGTGATGGTTGCAAGTGGAGGAACCATAAATTGCTCTGGAAAGTGCCATAATATCAAGTTATCCATGGGAGAATACGTATTGAATAGCCCAATGCTTTCCATTCCAATGGGTGGTATTGATGTTGTACTAGGAGTCCAAAGGCTACAATCCCTGGGTACAATAGCTTTTAATTTTCAATAAATTTTCATGAAATTTCTTCCGAAGGAAAGGAAGTTGAAGTAAGGGGTATCATAGGTAAATTGGGAAAGGTAATCAGCTCTAACGGACTGACAAAGCTTATAAAGAAAGAAAAATGAGGCGTAATTGCACAATTATGTTCGCTAGAGGTTCCCGCATCGAAATCATCTATTTCTCAAGATCTCCAAAAAGTCTTGGATAATCATTCCAAGGTTTTGGAGACTCCCAAAGCCCTCTCACCTATTCGTGATTATGATCCTTTTATTCATTTCATTCCAGGAAGTGTTCCTCCAAACATCAAACCTTATAGATATCCCTATGCCCAAAAGAGTGAAATTGAACGTATCGCTGCATAAATGCTAGAGGCTAGTATAATTCAACCTAATCAAAGTTATTTCTCTGCTCCAGTAGTATTGATGCACAAGAAGGATGGGTGATGGCGCATGTGTCCAGTTTATAGGGAGCTCAACAAGATCACTATTAAAGATAAATTTCCCATTCCTGTCATTGACGAATTATTAGATGAATTGCATGGATCAATTTACTTCACCAAGTTGGATCTTCGTTCAGGATATCATCAAATCAGAATGAAGATTGAATACATTCTGAAAACAACATTTAGAACTCATGAGGGTCATTATGAATTTTTTGTCATGCCTTTTGGCCTTACAAATGCACCTTCTACATTTCAAGGTTTGATGAATTCCATTTTCAAACCCATTCCTTATAAAGTTTGTGCTAGTATTTTTTGATGATATACTAATCTACGACAAGTCTTGGAAGGATCATGTTCAACATGTTGATAGGGTGCTCAAACTATTGGAGGAGAAACAATTATATGCAAAAAGCTCAAATGTTTCTTTGGAGTATAAGAGGCGGAATATCTGGGTCATATTGTATCTCATGAAGGTGTTAAGGTAGACCCTAGCAAAATTAAATCCGTTAGGGAATGGAAAATCCCCACATCCATAAATCATCTGCGAGGATTTCTCAGGTTGACAGGGTATTATCGCAAGTTTGGTAAGAATTATGGGAGAATAACAACAATTTTAACAATATTATTAAAGAAAGATGCATTTTCATGGACCCCAGCAGCAGCAAAGGCCTTCGAACATCTTAAAGAGGCAATGTGCCAAGCACTGATCTTAGCTACGCTGGACTTCACAAAAACCTTTATTGTGGAATGTGATGCTTCAGGAAATGGAATTGGTGCTATTTTAATGCAAGATGAAAGACCTATTACTTTCGAAAGTCATCCAATCAAAGGAAAGTATTCACACAAAGCTATTTATGAGAAGGAAATGTTGGCAATACTACATGCACTTAAGAAATGGCGACCCTACCTAATGGGAAGACAATTCAAGGTAAAAATGGATCATGATAGTCTTAAATACTTTTTAGAACAAAGATTATCCTCTGAAGAGAAACAAAAATGGGTCACAAAGATGTTGGGTTATGACTTTGAATCATCTACAGAAAAGGGAAGCAAAATGTTGTGGCAGATGCACTGTCAAGAAAGGATGAGGATGTGGAAGCATTGTTTTGTGCTATTTCTATTATCCAACAAGATTGGATAAATGAAGTAAGGGATGAATGGAAGAAGAAGTGTGGCCACTCATTCAAAATTTGCAGAACATCCCAGTTCAAACAATATTTCCAGAACTTAAAGAGGAAGGAAAAATCATATTGGAGCCTGGAGTAGTCACATAAACGAGAACCCGACAGCTACGAAATCGATCAATTTCAGAGTATCTCATCAAGTGGAAGAACTTACCCACTGAAGATTCCACATGGGAGGACAAGAATTTCATACAGAAGCATCAAGAACTACTCAAGCGTTGGGGACAACACTTTTTGAAGGAGAGGGGCATGTTAGGTCCCTATACTACTAGTGTAACCCCTTATTGTTATTAGTACAACCCCCTTATTATATTGTTGTGCCCATGTAGCCCCCATATTGTTATTATTGTGCCCCATAGAAGCCTGCTATTGTTATTATTGTTATTATTGTGCCCCATAGAAGCCTGCTATTGTCATTTGTATCATCCAAGAATTGTTCATTTGTGAGCTTGTTTCATAACATCTACTAATTTAGCTAGTGAGGTAGCTAGAGTATTCATTAGGGAGATAGTGAGATTGCATGGTGTTCCAAAGAAGAATGTATTTGATAGAGGTGCCAAGTTCACTTCCATATTTTGGAAGGAGTTGTTTGCAGGTTTGGGGACAAAGTTAGCCTTTAGTACAACTTATCATCCACAAACATATGGACAAACACAGATGGTTAATAGGATTCTTGAGGACATGTTGAGGATGCATGTTATGCACCAACCGAGGAGGTGGGAGGGGTATCTTCCACTGGTTGAGTTTGAATATAATAACAAGTATCAAGAGTCCTTGAGGACGAGTCTGTTTGAGGCTATAATGGGTGGAGTTGGAATACAACGATTAGTTGGAGTGATTCGGTGAACATGGTACTGATTGGACTGGGCATCTTGGAAGATGTGGAATAGGAAATTCAGGTGATTAGGCTCATCAATAGGTAAATTATAAACGTCATGATGCCATCCTTAAGCTTTAGAACTATCTCTTTCTCACATTTATTTGCAATTTTTGTTATATTGTGCTTTGTGAGAAGGGTAAAAGATGTTTTCTATGTCATGTGGCCTAATATGGTTTAATTGCAGGAAATGGAGCATTTTTTAGATGATTTCTATGCAGGGGCTAGGAGTAGACATCAGGGAGAGATTCTAGGGGGTTTTCCACCTCTTTAAATCCTTCAATCAGCCCAAGATCACAACACCCTCTCTCATCATCTCGAGGTCATTGTTATCCAAGCAATTGCAATTAATGAGGAACAAGATCCACCATTCTCGAGTTGTGGGAGATAAATATTCCTATTTTCTAGGGAGTCGCTAGTAGCTACCCTCTTGTATAAATAAAGATGTAAAATAGGTCATTAGGATTGGATTTTTTTTCCCAGCTAGGTAGCTATTGAGCGCAAGTACTTGGCATTGTTATTTTGTACTTTTATGTGATGTATTAGACATTAATGCAATGATAATGGGAAGCTGCTTATTGGTTCATCATTGAGTTAGTTCCAAGGGGCTGAGGCTCTTGGGTTTGGGCCCAACCCCAGTGGATTAGATCCCTCTTGTGTATTTGTATCTCTTTTTAGTTCAGAGTGATATTAGTTTCTTGCATTTCATTATAGAATAATCCATCAAAAATCTGTGATTGCAACCTTTGCCTCATATCTCTCATCGGAGCATGAATAAAAGGATTTACAATCATAGTCCAAAAATATTATGTTTATGATTTCTTGGAAGAAGATTGATGTCAGTTACCTTGTTTGCATGTGCTTGTTATATCTTAGGCATTGATTTATTAATTAGATCATAGTTTTGGCATAGATTAGATAACATTTAAATTCAACTCATCTTTTCCACTATTATTTGTTTCATTTTGTCAATGATAAATGGGTATATGCATGTGATGATTGCAGGGATGTTTGGATCTGCAAGCAAAGGCACCTTCACCATCTCCATCTTGAACTTCCTCACCTTCTCTTATGAATCCCAAATTCTTTCCTAAAAGTTTTGTTCATGAGATCATTTCCTAGACCACTGTGAGCATCTCTCCTAGTGAAAAACAGGCCTTCAAAAGGCTCAGAGCTTGGCTAGGGGCTTTTGCAACCCTTCATTCAGTTACCTCAACCTCCATCCACCTTTCTGTACCCTGAACCCATCATCTCCACCTCCTAAACCTTCTAGGAACCTTCCTGTAGCAATATAGGGCACCTATAGCAACCTCTTGTAGCACACCTGTAGTAGCCTGTTTCTTCACCAGTTTTGACCTTTGCTACAATTTGGACTCAGTTTAGAAGGATGTTGACTGCCAACTATGATTTCATGATTAAGGGAAACTTCTAGGCCACTCCAAACCCTCTTTTCCCTTCATTGCTAAACATAATAGCATTAGTTCCCTTATCAAATATTTGGCACAAATAGAACATTGATTGATATGCAAATGTGAGCTAGATAGATGATACATAGAATCTTGAGTTATGAGTTGATAGGTTAGCTTCTCGTCTACAAGTAGATTTGATACCTAGATGGTTGATTGCAAGATAATGCGGTTTCCTTTCTGCAAGTAGTGTAACTCTTTCCTTTTCATGAATTGATTCAACATCATTTGCAAGTTGAAGCTAATAGAATTTCCCTTTTCATAGTTAGAGGTAGCTTCTAAATTTCACCTTCATTAGTTAGTTTTCATTATAATTCAGTAGGAGGAATGGTCTTGGAGCACTATTGGTCAAATGTCCTAGTTGAGGATGTCATGAGTGGAATCCCGTCTACTGTGCATATAGAATAATCACCTCGAAGTTTGTACGAACCCCAGGTTGATAAATAGAGTTGAGGATCCCTTGGGAGTTGCAGCCCTCTTGGTGCAATACCAAGGCTCACCACTTTTTGGCGTTGTTGCCGAGGAGGTGTCTAGGTAGATGTTATTTCTACTTAAGCATTGTTTTCTGTTTGTCATATAGTTTTGAAAAAGTAACATAAAAGAAAAAGATAAAATTTTCTTTCATGCCTCATAGGAGTAGAGATACTCAAGGAAAATTATTACCAAACACCCCCATACCCTCAAGCAGTGAACCTTCACTCTTCTTCGGTGACTGTCAGCTTCCCTCTCTAAATACAGGGTAGTTAGAAGACCCTCTAGGTGAGCAACCTGAAATATTTGAAGAACCTATTAGGGAAGAAGAAGAACCCACTTCACCCCCCCAACCTATGGTTGAAAACATGAACAATGAGGCTTTCCTCATCAAAGAGACTAATGGAGAGGCTAGAATGAAGAATATAAGCCCTATTTCCCTTCCACACTTCCATGGCTTAACCATTAAGGATCCTAATACCTTCATGTTTGAATATTTTGTTGTTTGTAGGACCTATGGCAATGCCTTTGATGACCAAAGGCTGAAGTTATTCCTCTCTACCCTTAAGGATGCAACCTTGTGTTGGTTTATAGGTCTGCCTGGGGATAACATCACTACTTGGACTCAAATGAAACAAGCCTTTAATGGAGAGTACATGGACTATTGTAGGTCCAAAGAAACCAAGGAAGAAATATTTAGAATCACTCTTGTACTTGATGAATCCCTAGAAGACTATAAGGAGAGATTTCAACTCAGTTATAAAAGGGCTAGATGCACCCTTGATCCTAAATCACCCAAACTAGTTCTTCTCCAAGGGATCAGGAAAGACATATTAGAGACCCTCAACATGTTGCCTAGGGATATATCTATTAGTTATCCTATGATGACATTAAAACTGTGTTCAATAATCACTCTAGGGATGCTAGAAAGAAGGGTAGGGCTAGTCAAGGCTTGGCCAATTTCTCTCCTTCTACAACATCCATCAAGAATGAGATTGGGAACATGTTGGAGGACTTTAAAAGTGAAATGCTACATACCTCTTCTTTGCAAATGGATGCCATGCAAATCAAGAGGAAACAAGAGGAAGCAGAGAGAGCCCTAGCCATTTTCTGCCCTAAATGCACTAGAAGGCACCCTACAAATGAATTGCCATTAAATGTCATAGAGGTCTACTCAGTCTGTGAGGAAAACCATGCCACAAATAAATGCCATTCTTTTCTTGGGTTAAAAGCTATATACCAAGGGGCAGAAATTGGTGCTAAGCAGCTCTTCTTTATAAACCAAAGGAGGCCTTAAGGACCTTGGCCATACCAGCAAGGCATGCAAGGTGTATCTTACTCTTATTACCATACCAACTAGAGTGCACCCTTACCACCCTAGTACTCTTCCATTCATCCATCATGGTCCACACCTCCTTCTTGGCCTTATTTACCTCAATATCCTCCTAAACCTGTTAATCGACCATTTCAGCCATATGCTCCCCAACCTCCTCAATGGAACAACCCATCACAAGTGTGGAGGCCTCAACTCAACCAACCTCCTACTCTACTACCTCCACCTCAACCTCAACCACAACTCACTCATACTGCTCCACCCAAGCAACCTCAGAGGCCCACTCAGCCCAATCCAAACTTGAATAACAAGTAAGCACAATAGATATACCATGGAGAGACATCTTACCCTGCCTATGTTGTCGAGATCCAAGAGATCAAACTTAGGTTTGGAAGAGTGCTTCCAGATAACCATCTGCCATCTCCACCTGAAGAAATTGAAGAGAAAAAGGAAGAGAGTACCCCTCAAGTAAATCCACTTCCTTTTCCTGAGAGATTGATCCACCCTAGCTAGCACACCCCAGAAGAGATTGAACTTTTGGAGAATTGAAGAAATTGTGTGTTAAAATACCCCTTCTCCAGGATATTGAGGATGTTCCCATCTATAATAAGCTTATCAAGGGTAATTTTTTCAAACACCTTGGGAGAAGAAAAGGAGACACCCCCACCATCAATGTTATTGGTCAATTATATGATTTCATGTTGGGGAGAGTGATTTGTCCAAAATATTTAGACCCGAGGAGTCCAGTAATAGATGTGCACATTGATGGCATCATTGTACCTCATACCTTGATTAAACTTGAGGCTGCCATCAATGTGATGATTAAAGACACCATGCTAAAGCTAAACCTCCAAGGAACATTGAGGAAGACCACTACAATGATGCAACTCGCAGATAGATCTACAGTAGCCCCCAAGGGAGTTGTTGAGGATTTCATGGACTCCATCAACTCTTGGGAGTATCCTACTGACTTCTTGGCTTTCTAGCCCAAAACCAATTTCAATGGCTATCCCCTCATGTTGGTAAGGCCATGGTTAGCCACTACTAATGCTTACATTAGTTACAAGGTTGGGAACATGACCATTAAGAATGGACATTTGTCTAAATAATTGGTATTATATCCACCTGCTCAGCCATCCATTAAGCATGACTTACCCTTGTGGCTAGAAGAGGAGGAGGAAGATGAAGTGTAACATACAACATCCTACCCAATTTATACCCTAGATGTTGTTATGGGGGGGGTGAAACTTGATGAATATGATCTCATTGACCAGATCGTTCAGAACCAACTCCCAAATACCATGCCTCTTGATGAGCTAGTGAAAGAATCTAAGAGTAGTCTTTGGACTGAATTATGCTCAGTTGACCCAAGTCCTGCCCATGTAAAATTTGTATAATTTGGCCCATTTATAACCTTGAAGATTAACCCCTCTCTCTTAGCCAACCAGGAAGAGAAATTGTGAAATATGTTGATAGAACACTTAGATTCCTTTGCTTGGATCTATAAAGAAATGAAGGGGGTGCATCCCTCAGTTTGTACTCATCACATCTACATCAAGGAGTGATGAAAACTTGTGTGCCAACCTCAGAGGATAATGAACCCTGCCCTCAAGGACATAGTTGAGGAAGAGTTACAAAATTTCTTGGATACGGGGTTCATATACCCTACCCCAGATAGTGAGTGGGTGTGCCCTCTAGTCTTAGTCCCAAACAATAATTGGAAATGGAGGATATGTGTGGATTACAGAGAACTAAACAAGTCCACAAAGAAAGACCATTTCCTTTTGCCTTTCATTGATAAAGTTTTAGATGGTCTTGTAAGAAAGAATTTATTCTCTTTCTTGGATGGATTCAGTGGTTACAATAAGATCCAAATCAGCCTTCAGGACCAAGACAAGACTACATTCACATGTCATTTGGGTACCTTTTCCTCTGACCCCACTGCTTCTTCCCCTTCTGTCCTTGCCCCTTCTTCTTCTTCCTATTTTTTTCCTTCTTTTCCCCCAATGCTAGAGGTTGGGGTCTCACCTGGTGTGAGGTTATGTGTCTCAATGAAGGTTTCTCTATCCATCTCTATGAATTTGGACTAAAGGACAGGGATTCTCAAATTTCTCAAAGCATCCACCACTATCAGTTTAATGAGGCCATGGTGGCCTAAGTGTTGGTGTTTTCCTCTCTCACTTTTTGATTCATGTCCTTGATGCACTGCAAGAGGAAGTATGGCATGCTAAGTCTTTGAGCAAGAGGAAATTCTTCCTGGAACCCGATTTCATGAAGTAATATAAAGTGGTAAGCATATACCACACCCATTCTTCCCTCACAAGATATGTATAAGAGAATATG
>Ga0115851_100832_pt1 | contig 15266 bp, 15 predicted proteins | sample InSIn2gowninarea_FD_83865 | JGI IMG/M metagenome (GOLD analysis project Ga0115851, IMG submission 83865)
TTGTTTATGTAATTATTATCAAGCCGACCAGCTATTATGTAGGCTCTAGAAGCCCAACCGACGTGTCTATTCATCATCCACCTTTAGTATATATAAGAGAGGATTTGAATCAATGGGATTGCTCTAACAAGAGAAAAAAAGGATTTTGACCAATGAAAATTGTTGGAGCATATTTGTTCTTCAACAACTCTCCTATTTTGGAATTCATCTTTGTAATTATAAATAGTGCTTTTGTAGAAGGCTAAAGGGCTTCTCTCTTCCACAATTTTATAATTCTTAAAGCACTATTGTAATAGGGGTTTCATGTTGTAGGGAGAGAGGATCAATTTCAAGTCTAAGAATCATTGGGATTTGTCTTTTTTCAAATCTGGACTTTGTATTATAGGCAAAGCTTGCAGTATTGCAACATTTCCTTTTGATGGCAGAGTGTTTAATTTGAAAGAGATTGTTGGAGGTCAGTTCAAGAAACAGAGCAAGAGACCAGGTTTCATTAGTTTGTGATTTGAATATTTTTATTTAATTGCAAATTTCATTTCTATAATGGTGGATCTGTGAAAAATTTGCTCATGTTGTGCATTCATGTTTGATATGAGGAAAAATGTCTTTTGGATTAGCTATCTAATTCATATTCACATAAATCTGTTATTAGTTTCTTTTTGCTCAAATATTTAAATCAAATTTCTAAGTAACTATTTACTTAGAAATCTGTCATCAAAAGACAATTTAACACTATTGAAATTATGGGAACTTTTTCTTGGTTTTGATAGTTAATTATTCATTGTTAAATGATCTGCAAACAGAACATGTTTTGGTAATTATAATATCAGCTAGTAGAACTATTTCATTAGCCAGATATTCATCATAAACCAAGCATGTTAAAATCCCAATCAGTTAATTATTTTGCTCTCGGTTGGGTTAGATCTACATCTTCCTAATCGAGATAGGCTTAGGATTTCTTTCCTTTTGCTTGCATTCTAGGATTAATTTGCATTTAGATTTAATTCTGCATTTCTATAAGTCCTCTTATCAAAGAGGCAAACTTTAGTTGTGGCTTGGCTGAGCCCTAGATCAGCGTAAGGATCACTTTCTTGCCTGAGCTCAGCAAGAGGGCTGATCTGATATCTCTTCTCTATTGGTGAGTAAAAAACATATTTTAAGTCAACAGAGATGGAAAAAAATGTAACTGGACCTAGTTTAACCAATTGGAACCACTATTCCAAACAGAAAAGGAGTTGCTTTAAATTCCCAACCAGGTGGTCTCCCTTATAATGTTGAATGGTCATTTCAAGCCTACAACATTTTTGGTGCTAAAAGGAGCACATGAAGTAAAATTGTCTTTGATGATTTTGTGCTTTAAAATTTTATTTTATTGCTATCGCTCCATGTAAAAGACTTCCTTGGAGTTGCTTTATTGAACCTCATCCAACTACCACTCCAGTAAAGGCAGTGCAAACCCTATTTCACGTAAAATATAATGGTAAGACATTTGTGTTTAATCATCTCCTTCAATTTATATTAAGTTGCAATAATTTCAATATTGATGAAGGTGTTATTTGCAATGTTTTCACTATTACTTTGATAGGAAAAGCCAAAGACTGGTGTTTATCACTTCCAGTTGCCTCTGTACATAGCTGGGACGAATTTCCGTACATAGCTGGGATGAATTTTCAAAGATTTTTCTTCATGCATTTCAAGAATATGATTACGAAAACGTGTGTGATAAGTTAGAAGAATTATGTAGGATGGAAGGTGAAACTTAGGATATGTTTTATATTAGATTTAAATTAATTTTAATGCAATTTAAGTCCAAAGATTTGCCTCCTCAAGTCCAATTAATTGGATGGTTCCGACATTTAGTGTCTTTGCCATGTGATAACCATGAAGAACCAGAAAGTATACCCTTTGTTGATAATGATTCAATGATTCAAAATAACAACTCCAATTCTTCACAAAATAAAATTGCAAATGCTAACCATTATGCCAGAAATGTTCCAAATTTACATAATGTCGATCAAGTAGAAATTCAACAAGACATGCAAACTATTATCAGCAATCATCAGGAATTAAAGCAACCAGAGAATGACAGCAACACACAATCTACTACTGAAATTAATTCACCATTTGTTGATAATAAAATGGAGCAGCTCAGCAACAATTTGCAGGTTTATCAAATGCATGAAAAATCTGATTTTTGTGAAGACAATAATCAACAATCTGAAATTGACAACAACACAAGAATGGAAGAATCTGAAATGTCTATTTTGGACAATGAGCAAAATTTTTCAAGTAGGGAAATTTTTAGTTACAAGAATGCATATTTTTATTTTTCCCTCTACCCAGATCTTTTTTATAATTGCAATTCATTAAATAATTCTCCAACAATATCATTTTACACCAATATAATTTCAGAAAATAGAAAAGTTGTCATTAATAATGAATTGTTTGCTAATTCCAATTGGGATAGAGAGGATTTAATTGTCCATACTTTTAACAATCCTGAAAATTCTATTTATGCATGTAATTTTCCGCCTGGTTTTGATTCACGTTATTCAGAGAAAGGGATTACTAATGAAATTATTTATAATGATGAATTGAAAACTGAAAATTTTGAGTCTTATTCCTCTTTTTCTTCAAAAATAGTTTTGACTAAATCTCATATTCATCATTCCATAAACAAATCTGTTTTTGAAAATAAAAAAGACATTAATATGATATTTCAATTAATTCCTATCATCATAATGATTCTAGTAATCATGAATTTATCCCAATCTATGATTCCTACGATAATGACATACCTTGTTGAGATCATAATCTTGAAATTTCCTCTTCTCAGCAAGTGAATGCAAATAATGATTTTAATTTCATAATTTCTATTGACACTTGTGGAAAGGAAATCTTTGCAAATGAGTCTCAGCCATATTGTACAATTACTTGTAAAATTAATGTAAATTGTAATTTGCTTCATTTTCAGTTCCTTCGGTTTGAATTCATTTTTCTTTGGGATTTCATTTTTAAACTTTTGAGCACATTGTACTAGCAATTTGAGCATTCAAACTCTAGACACTCATCAAGTACATTAATAAGCATATATGAAAATCAATTTCAGAATTTCAAGCATGAACATTAGCTACTTATTATTTTGAAATTTTATTTGATGATCATGTTAGCCCAATTTATTTCTGATTTTCAAATAAGTGTTTCAAACCCAAGTTCTTGAGAGTGTACCATTTCATTTTGGTCAGCAATGGAATACTTCTAGAAACCTTTTAAATCTTCATCCATACTTTAACGATCCATTTGAAAAATCTCTGGAAGTTCCACTACTCCGTAATATTTATGATTTTGTCAGTGTTCAACAGACTACGATTTTTAAAAATGTATCATTCGACCCAAGCCTGATGTTTCCTTTTCCTTTGAACTTCTTTCAATCATTCACTGAAATACATGCTGATTTTTATGATCCTCTAGGCAAAATTTTGGAAAAATTTCCAAAATAAGTTTATTTCGCTAAACTTGTTAGATGTACACAGTAGGTTGAATTTTTCTTTCAATAATTGAGTTGCAATTTTACTCATGTTGATTGATCTATACATACATGTAAGAGTTAAAATCAGAGAATGGTTACATTGGAAGTATAACTATACTTAGTCACTTTTCCTTTCATTTAGTTAGGATTAGGGATAGATTAATTTAAATTTAAATTCATTTCCTATTTTTATTTATTTCATTATTGCATTTTTTAATAAGCATGTAGTGAACCTATGATGCAAAGAGTGTTCTTGAAAATTCAATTTTCAATTCATAAGCATTGCTATATGATCACTTTCAGCTGATGAGGATTTCTTTCAAATTCTCATGTACAGATTACAACCAGCAAAACAGGAGTGAGAAATTTTACATATGCTTCCTAAAAATTTTCTGATCTAGGTGAAGTACTCCTCTTCCCTGGAATCCTTCTGTGTCCCTCTGCGTCAAGCTTCTCACACTGGCCCAGCGTCTAGCTGCCCATGTAGGCTCTGCGTCAATCTGCCTCTATGATGCCTCTTTCTACGTCGCCCTGTTCCTGCTCTACATCTTGCTACCTTGCACTCTCGAAAAATGTCGATGCCCTCTCTTCCTTTTTCACCTGCAACTCTCCCTCTGATTCAATTTTCTCTTGCCAAACTTCAACCAGTGAGAAAATTGAATCAGAGGGAGAGTTGCAGGTGAAAAAGGAAGAGAAAATTGATCTTACTCGGGTAACTGAGGATTTGCCTCTGGATGTGTTTTCCAAGTGCCCATCAAGCCTCCTCTTATAATCCTCTCATTGATCAATCAACAACCCAGATTAGATTCGAATCAATGGCTAGGATCATATTGACTTGATCTCTGCCTTCTTCTAGAAGTTTCACCCACAGTTTAGATTAATACCCATTAATTATTTTAATTTCCTAAGTTTAGACTTAGGGTCCCATTAAAAATAATTAATTATTTTAATAAAACTGTCTCCGTGTGGAATTTCCCAAAACGATTTCTGGGTATTGGAGAATGCATGTGTATAAGCCTCCCTGCAAATTTTGAGACTTAGAGCACATTTGATGCTACCAAAAATCAACACTTACCACTATCCACTAACAAAATTCAGTCCTTGATCCCAAATCAAGTTGTTGAACACCCTGCATCCTAGTCATAGGGAGTACGTGTTAAGTTTAGGTATGTTCCATGCTAGAGCAATTTATTCAAATTTTCACAGTTAGCAATCATATCAGCAATACGATAAACTGCAGATAGAACATAAATATAAAACGCAGAAGACAAGCCAAGGCAAGAGGACACAAGATATGGCACGAGCCAGGGACAAACCCCACAATGTGTGGGGAAACCCTTGATCAATTCTTCTTTTATCTTCAAAGTTCAGCAGAGAGAGAGAGTGAGAGATTACATTTACAACAAAAGTCAACACTTTGACTTATCTGGATCTAGCATAGATCATTTCATATAATGATGAGATCAGTTGAAGACACTCTGCTTCAACTGATTCTCAAGGTGACTCCTTCACCTATCATCGTGCTGCATTTGGTCTTGTAGTTGCACGACTGCACACTGCACCATGCTATACTAATCATCATGCTGCCCATGTCCATGATCTTATCCATCATCATGCTTCATGCTGCCCATGCTACCCATGATCTCATAATGCTTCATGCTGCCCATGCTGCCCATGCATCATATCAAGCTTCATGCTGCCCATGCTGCCTATGCATCATATCAAGCTTCATGCTGCCCATGCCTACATTCATCATGATGCTGTCCATGGTTCATGCAACATTGTGCTATCCATGATGCAAATATCATTTACCTTTGACAACTGTCTTTATGTCTGTGTATATCATGTATAGTATCCGTGCTTCTGAAGCTTGCAATAGATACGTTACTGGATTATCTTCATACTATTATACAAGACTTCTTCTTTCCATAGACAGCCGTGGCATTAACACGGATCCCACGTTGTAATATAATTGCTTTATAATAGATTAGCTACAGGTATATCGTAGATTTGTGGAGGTCGAGGGTATTGCGGATGCGCTCCCTTATGCCAAGATTCTCCATTGCTGCGTATAATGATAGCATATAGATTGACAACGTATAGAGTGTTGTGCGTACGTAACTGTGCATTCATTCATGGTGACTGCGTCCTTATGCCGAGATCATTGAATACACACTGCCTGATCTATGTTGCCAAATCCCACGCTGCCATATCAGTGAATGTTACAAGATGTCGAGAGTGCCATGACTGCACCACAGTGCAGTCAATACCTTATTGCGGATGCGCTCCCTTATGCGAAGATTCTCCATTGCTGCATATAATGATAGCATATAGATTGACAACGTATAGAGTAATGTGCGTACGTAACTGTGCATTCATTCATGGTGACTGCGTCCTTATGCCGAGATCATTGAATACACACTGCTTGATCTATGTTGCCAGATCCCACGCTGCCAGATCAGTGAATGTTACAGGATGTCGAGAGTGCCATGACTGCACCACGGTGCAGTCAATACCTTATTGCGGATGCGCTCCCTTATGCGAAGATTCTCCATTGCTGCGTATAATGATAGCATATAGATTGACAACATATAGAGTGCTGTGCGTATAATCCATTGCCAACGGATTAGGGCATCACATAGATGTTTTCATTGCTGTGAATATAGAGTCTCCATGATAGTTTCTAGGGCTTTTGTGTTCAGATCTAGGGCAGCATTCGTACATACGCCAGCGTATCTTCTATGCGTCTCTCCTTCACCAAAAACCCAAAGATGTGGAGAAGAGGAGATCACATGAAGTTAGTGTTGTCCTAATGACTCCAAATCCTCTCTTATATATACTAAAGGTGGATGATGAATAGACACGTCGGTTGGGCTTCTAGAGCCTACATAATAGCTGGTCGGCTTGATAATAATTACATAAACAAAATAAATTCATATCTCCATAAATACTTATCGGAATCGGATGATCTTTGGATCAATCCTACACCTCTCGACGAGAGGGATCCAATAAAAAAATCACCTGTCATAAATAAACCGACCCACATGGAGTTTGGCCCTAGTTGCCAATTTAACAGTACGGCAGTATACAACGCGTCCATCGGTAGTGTTATGGTCCCTAACCACTTTTCCCAACTCACTAGTCAGATGAGAGGTACTTCCCATGGGACCCAGACTCCATGGGTAGGATGTATGTTGGAGCATCGACAAGAGAAGGTGAACCACTCATCCTGCTCATATGCCATAGGAGAAGGTGAACCACTCATCCTATGCATATGTCAATCAGTGGGGAAGGTGAACCACTCACCCTATGGTCGCTCATAGCTTCAAGAAGTACCCCAAGCCCCTAGGAGCTCCCAGAGCTTAGTGTCCAACTCATGCGGAACCCTCATAGGAGGGTCTTTCCACAACTCCAAGTCTCTCTCAGAAGGTTAAGAATTTGACCTTCTAGAAGGGCTTCGTGAGAATATCTGCGACCTACTCATCTGTCCTAATGTGTTGGAGCTTTATTGCTCCTCGTTGTACCATATCCCAGATAAAGTGGTACATGATATCAATGTGCTTGGAGCAGTTGTGGAACACAAGATTCTCTAAAAGGCGAATCCCACTCTGGTTGTCATAGAAGATCACAGTGGTATCTAGCACGTGCTCAAATAGCTCACTGAATAGCTTCCTTAACCAAACAGCTTCACAACAAGCCATACTTGCAGTGATGTATTCGACCTTGGTGGTGCTTAAAACAACTGATTTCTGCTTCCTACTCATCCAAGATATTGAAGCAGACCCCATGGAGAAGCAACACCCAGACGTGCTCTTACAATCCACCACACTGTCAGCCTAGTCAACATCTGTATATCCATGCAGCCTCAAATTCCCGGCAATGTATCTCAATCCATAGTGGATTATGCCCAGGAGATATCTCAAGAGATTCTTAGCAACAATCCAATGGATGTGATGAGGCTCGACCATAAATTGACTCAACTTGTTCACAGTGAAGCATATGTCAGGATGGGAATTTACCAAGAACATCAAGGCAACCAAAAGTTGTCGATACTCAGAAGGATTCGCTAATCTGGGCCTAGCAGCACTTCCACATAGCTTCTTGAAGTTGAGTTCCATCGAAGTAGACACAGACTTGCAATCCACCATCCCACATCTCTCAAGCAGCTTCACAATGTATTTTCCTTAAGAAAGGAAAATCTCACCTGGCTTTTGCCAGACCTCCAGCCCTAGGAAGTAGCGCATCAATCCTAGGTCCTTCATTTCAAATTCGGAAGCCAACTCCCTCTTGCATTGATGAATGAGAGGGTCATCACCTATCAAAAAGAGATCATCCACATAAAGGACCAGAATGAGGGGCTTGTCCTTTTCAACCTTGAAGTATAGGTTTGGGTCAGCTTCACTCCTTGTAAAACCCATCTTCATAAGATAGTTATCTATCCTCTCATACAAAGCCCTAGGGGCTTGCTTCAATCCATAGAGGAATTTCTTCAACCTGCATACATGTGTCTTACGACCTTGAACTTCGAACCCCTCAGGTTGTTCTACATAGAATTCCTCCTTAAGCGAGCCATGCAAGAAGGCGAGTTTGACATCCATTTGATGTAGGCTCCATCCTTGAGAGGCAGCAAGGGCTATGATTGAACAGATAGTGGTATATCAGCAATCGGTGCAAATATTTCATCATAGTCCACTCCTTCCTTTTGAGAGAAGCCTTGAGCAATGAACCTTGCTTTCAATTTTTCAGCACTCCCATCAGCTCCATGTTTGATTTTGTAAAGCCATTTTGAAGTGACCACGGACATGTCCTTGGGTCTAGGAACCACATCCCAGACATCATTTTTCATGATTGACTCATATTCCTCGTTCACCACATCCTTCCAAATTGTTTCTATTCTTCAAATGATATAAAAGATTTGTCTCTAGATGCATTCTACTCATGGTTAGGATTAGGGAATGGGGAGGTATCCTTCAATTCCATTTACTTGATTATAACTTTTTTTCATTTGGAAAGCTATATCTGCATGCAAGTCTGCCTATGATTTAGATTTCTCAAGATGTGTAAGAATTGAAGGTTCTCAAAGAGAGAACATAAGCCCTGGGTTATTTTTAGAACTTAATTCAACTTGTTGTTTTGGGATGCCGTGCTTGTGTTCATATGTTTTATAATTAGGAGAGATCCCCCAATACTTTCATGTCCTTGATTCCTTTTTGTTGCGCTAAGGTGAGGCTATAGAATAACCCATAGGCTTCTGTTTGATTATTTGTCTTCTTGCACAAACCCCAAGCATACCGATCCAAAATTATTCCATTGGGATTAACGAGAAATCCTCCCCCTCTTGCCACCCCTTCATAAGGTTTTAACCACATGAAAATACTGGCATTGTGATCTTTGATCTGGTTGTGTGAGTGATTACTAAAGATTTTCATCATGTATGGAATACCCTATTTATCCAAACATATGGGAGTAACAACATATTGACTCGTGTTCCTTGGATTGGATCTTGGGGCCAAACTAGCCTCAATGTGTTCTAGACGATTGTCTAAATATTTCATATGCAGGTGTATAGTCGTCAAGCATTAACATGATTTTATCTTTTGTATTATTCCTTTATAAGAGAACCTTGCACACGGGTTTTCATTTGCTAGTACAAATTGATGGTGTGAGGTTTTGATTTTGGCATCCTCGTAAACCAAGCTACTTCTTTAGTAAGGATGTTGGAGTTTGAATGACAATCTTGTCCTTCGATGGCTTCTTTCTTAGCTTCCTGCATTTTTTTTTTTAAATTCCCTGTGAGATTGGATTGTGGAACATTTGCGTTGAAGACTTTGCCTTGAATCGCACATATGAACCACCTTGAGAGCCACGACCTCCACTTGCCCTGCGACATTGTGTTCAATGGCACGTCATGGCTGTGACTAAGGGCAAGCAATGAGATAGAGAATGGGATGTAGAGAGATGGAAATTATGAAGGCCCATCATGGGAAAACATAGAGTGTGATGAGCAAGAGCAAGAAAATTAATCAACCTTGGTAAGAGTTAGTAGTGAAGTTGGTTGAACAAGAACAAGATGGGAAGGAAACGTCTACTATCCACATCAAAAAAGTTGGTGAGGGAATACATAGAGGTTTAAATGTACATGCAACAAAGGGATGGCAAGAAGAAGTGTTAGACCTTCATCATGACTAGAAGTAGGAACAAGAAGAGAATCATCAAGGAGTGTACAAGTGTAGAAATATGACATCACATATACATGAGTGGATTGTCCATACCATAAAGTTTGCATTAATCTGTGTTTATCAAAAAAAACCACATGGAAAAGACATGACATATTTCCTCTATTCATTAAATGGAATGGCTATGGTCTCACCATTTCCCCCCTTATTACTTCCCTTCGATTATTTTTTTAAATCTTATTTTTGCTCCATTAACATATCTCTATCTTTTCCACTTACTAAAAAAAATAATCAAAACCAACCCTAATATTAAAGAGAATCCAAATATCCATGCCATCCCTCGTACATAGATCCAACTGTACCACACTCTCACAAATTCGAGAACGCTGCTTACCGATCACCAAGCAATCATAACAAGCATAGTGAATGACCCCGTACAAAATCAATCACAAGTGAGACTCGAGGAAGTCACTAGTGACACTACCCCCATAGTAGTGCAAATGTGTTGAAGTCCAAGTTGTAAGTGGAGCCTCAATTGGTGTGGTGGGTACGTCAATGATAACAACAGCGCCAACAGCACTAACCAACATGTGAACCTTGCTGCTCGTTGCACCAAGGTTTTGTCTACTCCTCTACCTCCAGTGACCCAGAGCTATTGGAAGCTGCTATCGATACATAAGCACATCAGCCCAAGTAGCTGAATCACGCTGCTGCCCAAGAAGCATACATGGTGTGGAAAAGTCATTATCCACATAATTGTCGTATGTGATCAAATTCTGTCCCTAAGGGAAAAAATAACCACTTCAACCATGGCGGTTCCTATTTCTCTGCCAAACGTCATTCTCAAATCCATCTCCCGTGACCAAACAAAGTTAGAGCTTAACAGCCGTTGGAACAGCTTTTTCACAGTTAAATCTTCCATACGAAGTGGAGCAATGCAAAACGCCAGGTCATTGCGATCCAACTTTCAATTTTACAAACGCAAAAACTCGCCAATCCCAAGGTCAATGGCGGCGGACGCTTCCTGTACAACAGGTTCTTCCATTCCTCTTTGACATTTCCCTCCTATTTTATTATTATTATTATTATTATTTTTAAATCAGGGTGGTTTAATAATTTGTTGGATTACTCTGAGCAAGTACAAAATCTAACAGTCTTCAAGTCAGATATTGTAGATATATCAATAATTTATGATTTAGCTAAAAACAGGGAAATACTAACCCCCTAGAGTAAGATTTATCTCAACAATATTCTATTCTTCAAACCTTATTAATAAGCCAAACATATCCTTTCAAACTAAATCTGAAGAAATAAAAAACAAACCTTACTCCCAACCCTTACCCCTTGAGAACTACTAACCTGAAATCCCTAATATTTGATTTTTATGTCATTCCTTATTTTGAGACCTTCATGGAAGCCATGGTATCTGTGAATTTGATTACCGAGATGGGACATTTCCGTTAGGAAGTTTGTTCTGAATTAATCTGTGCACGATATATACAATTGTGTGTCTAGTTACCTACTGTTCTTGAAATAATGCAGAGTATTGACCAAACATAAGTTGCAGGCAGGTGGATTGTAGGCTACGTATAAAGAATATCGTAATTTATCTGTCATATATTTTGAAGGTTTTATCGGTATATTTTTTAATTTAATTTGTTTAGAATTTAGCAATGATTTGTTGGAATCACAAATTTGAGTTGTGAATTTTTCACAGTTTGAACTCTCCATAGTTGGAGCGTCTCAAAGATTTACCAAGGTACTGAATTCATATATACAGTCAAAAACCCAGTTTAAACAATATTGATAAAAATTTTAACTAAAAAAATTATGCTAGATTCTAGCCAAAAATTCCAAAACATAGTTAGACAACACCATAAAAAATTAATGTATAATTTATGCTCAAAATATTGAATTGTGCATAAAATCACTTCAAATAGAGTATTTGTCGTGACGAATACTTAATCCTGGCAGAACTGCAAACGTGAACCAATAGTGCATTGCATCAGAATGCCAAATATGGCATCTGAATTTCAATGAAGTTCTTGTTAATGGCAGACAGCTTGTGGATCTTCTCATATTAATTCCTAATACACTGTCAATCACATGGTTGAATGTTATCCCAAAACTAACAGTCAAAGAATGGAAGGGTACTATTAGATGCTTTTTTCCCTCCACGGTCACATGTGCTTCAAATTAGGGATCAAATTCGAAGACTATTACTAGCTGTTGTTGCCCCCCAACAACCGAAGTTTATTAAAAATAGATCTTAGCACGAGCTACCCCAAAACTAGCAGTAAAAGAATGGTATGGTACTATTAGATGCCTTTTTCATCCACGGTCACATATGCTTCAGTTTAGGGATCAAATTTGAAGAGTAGGTTTTTATTCCACTTTGAAGGGCTATGATTGGTTAAACTCAATGTTTTTTTTAACAAAGTTGGTTATCTTGTATTCATTCCCCCAAAAAAAAGGCTAAAAGCCTTGATACAGGGCTTCTCGCTGATTGAGAAAGCAATCCAGAATTAGGTCCCTTTGTCTATATTTTCCTGCTTTTGCGTAATACGGGCTAAATCCTACGTATCCTTCAACACTTACTTTGTAAACTCTGATTAATTGCTGCAGCAAGTAAATACATTTACATTTCATTGATCACTCTAATGAAAGACAAGACTACAGAGGACAAGATAACCTTTTGATTGAGAGCAAGGCCTTTTTGAGACTTCTGCTGAGCTGAACCTTTCTATTCTTGCTGTTCTTGATTGATGGGTCTCTCTTCATTATGAGGATGCATGCTGCTGCGATTATTGGAGCCAGAGTTCTCTGCAAATTTCTTTTCAACCATTTCACACAGTGAATATAAGGTTTGACCAATGTGGAGTGTTAAAATTGGCAACTAGGGCCAATTTCCACCTTGGGACAGCTCATATGATGAAGATGATTATTGCATTGGATTCCTCTTTTCGAGAGGTCTAAGTTTGATATAAAGATCATCTCATTCGGACAAGCAGAAGTGTGATTTTGAATTTATTCACTCACATGTACAAATTGTTAAGGTTGGCCTCAGCTTAATGTAGGCTCAAGTATCCCAATAAATGTGTTTTTTCACCCACATCAAAGTGTATAAACAAAAGAGACCTCCTCTCCTCATTTGGACATCACTCACCCATCAATTCTTCTCTCTCCTAATCAGATTGGTACGTATAGCTTGGGGATCATCTCTCTCTCGCGTGTGGATGAAGGACGAGTTTCTGGGACAGATTGCAGGCCGAACATTTCAGACTTCAGACCAGCATTGACCAAAGGGTTCTTGAACTTGTTTGACTGCGCTTTAAGGGTCAAAATTCCGATTTTGGGAGGCCGCATTGAATGGCACTAAAACCAAGATTTTCTGGGCATGTTGACCTGCGTTGACTTCTGTTTGACCGCAGAAAATTACAGCAGAGTTTCTCTCTCCTTTGACCAAGCTGTTTTGGGCTGCATTTGACTTCCTATTCAGGCCGAGTTTGACCAAGGAAGACCAAGCTGCATTGGAGAAGGTTTGCTGCTGTTTTGAGCAGCATTGGCTTTCTAGTTAGGGCTGAAGTTTGACTGCAGTTGACTGCAGAATTTGACAGGGCTGATTTGACATTGTATTGGGATAATCTATTTGACTTTTGTACCCTCTCTCAGCTGAACTTTTGAATAATAAGAAGAAGATTTGATCAAAGGGCTTTCCCCACATTGGGGTTTTTCCCTGGCATCTGCCATATTTGGTGTCCTCTTGTCTTGGCTTCTCTTCTGCATATGTTTTTATGTTCTATTTGCATTTACTGTCAATGTGATTAATGGTTATTGTGATTGTGATTGGAAATTATTAGAAATTGTCATTGGGCTTTTAAAGGAACATTGAAGTAAATTGTGCTGCAAGCATAGAACATACCATTGTTATCTAAAATTAACATGGTATCAGAGCTTAGGTGAAGACAAATCCCAAGCAAGAGTGGGGAAAGCAATCACTAAGGGAAGTTGTTGGACAAGAACTTTGAACTAGTCTCAATGACGAGTACATCTTACTTCAAATCCGAGGATAAGCTTAAGGACAAATGATTTGACTTTGGAAGAAAATGATGCTATGGACTATGTCAAAGGAAGAGTGGTGGAGCCTCCTTCAAGTGCACCCACTGCTACAAAAACAAAGTACAAGAAAGGTGAGGTCAAAGCTAACAAAATTATTATTGATTCTATTCACAAGCCTTTGGTTGCCTATATTTCTGATTTGAAAACATCTAAGGAGATGTATGACAAATTGGTTGGGATGTTCAAAGTAAATAATGCAAATCAAGTTCTCTTTCTCAAGAACAAGTTGAAAGACATCAAGATGGATAGAGGAGAATCCATTCAATCCTACTTCATGAGGATTACTGAAATCAAGAATGATCTCCTATCTATTGGAGAAGTTGTTGGTGATAGGGAGCTCACTCTTATTGCATTTGGAGGTCTTACAAGAGAATGGGATGTGTTTAATACTACCATCCTCAACAATGACAGGATTCTGGGATTTGATGAATTATTGGCTAGATGCACTCAAGAAGAAATAAGGATGATGGAAACAGTCAAGCCCTCAAATAGAAACAATCCTACTGCCTTCTCTGCTCATGCTAAAAGGAAGAACAATGCTGGTCCTAGAAGACAAGGTCAAGGATTTAAGCCAGGATTCAAAGAAGGAAGAACATGAAGATGCTTCAATTGCAACAAGTTTGGTCACTTTGCTAGAGAGTGTCCTCACAAGAAGGATACTCCAAGAGATGATGACAACAATAACCACAACAACTACAAAGGCAATGACAATCAAAGGAACAACAAGTTCAACAACAAAGGAAAGAGGAATTCTCCCGCTGCTTGATACAGAAATGGTCGTCCTCCCAAGAAGCTGAGAAACTCCAGGTACGAAGAAACTAATATTGTAGAAAAGCAAAAAGAATTTTATCTTATTTTTTCCCTCACCACTGCCTCTCCTCCGGATACATTAGATCATTGGTTGATTGATAGTGGTGCCTCAAGGCACTTCACTGAGTACAAGGAGGTCCTCTCCAACTTAGTTGAAAACAAGTCAAATATGGAGATTATACTTGGGGATAATGACACTTATCCCATGAAAGGAATTGGGACTGTCACTCTTCACTTAAAATCATTGACAAACCCTTTATCTACAAGAAGTATTATATGTACCTGATTTGAAAAAGTACCTGGTCTCTATTTTTGTGATGGAAGATAAAGGTTTCAAGGTGACATTCATTGATGGAAAGGTTCGTGTTTGGCAAAGGAACCCGAAAGATGCATTTACACTTGGATTTAAGGTTGAAGGTCTCTATAAGGTTGGAGAAAGTCCTTTGGGGGCAATGACTTGTGATACTTCTCTTCAAGCCGAATTATGGCATCGAAGATTTTCTCACCTTCATTACAAAGCCTTACCTAATGTAAGGAAGATGGTCACAGGTATGCTAGAATTCAACATAGAACATAATGGATCAATTGAAAAATAACGGTAGTTTGACTTTCACTTGAGAGGAATGGTCAACTTA
>Ga0115851_100833_pt1 | contig 15235 bp, 9 predicted proteins | sample InSIn2gowninarea_FD_83865 | JGI IMG/M metagenome (GOLD analysis project Ga0115851, IMG submission 83865)
TACCAGATAATACATATGGCGATCCATACTCACCTGCACAGCATCCTCGATACGATGATCGATCACCGTCACCAGGTCGACCCCTTCAGCCCTACACCCTCGATGACATTCACTCCTATAGCTCACATTCCAATCTCACACCACAGCAACCACGCCTGCAAATGCCTATGGCCTCGTCTGACAGGTTACAACCGCAACCTACTTACTCCGTAGAGAACATGCATAACAGTTATGGTCACAACGAACGCTACAACGAGCAACGGCCTCTTGCCCAACCTTACGCATCTGGTGACTATGCCATATCGCCAGAAGAACATCACGATGCCTACTTTAATCAGCCTTATTCTCCACATCCGCAGGATAACTCCTACGCCCTGGATCCCTATACTATGCAACCTGATCAATACACCCCAGGTGAGGATCATCAACCCATCCTCCAAGGGGAGGCAACAGGCCCCTACGGCCCCGATCCGCAAGATCCGTTTCACGACGAACCAAGCGAAGAAATAATGGCTCCTCCTGGCGGCGGTGTCAGAAGGTGGAAAACAGTCAAAGAAGTCCAGCTTGTCGACGGCAATCTAGTCCTCGATTGTCCTATTCCTCCTCAACTCTTGAACCAAGTCCCTCATGCTGAAGCACCAGGAAGAGATGAATTCACACATATGAGATATTCTGCCGCCACGTGTGACCCGAAAGACTTTTACGCAGAACGATTCACTTTGCGACAACGACTATTTGCCAAACCCCGCCAAACCGAGCTTTTCATCGTGGTTACGATGTACAATGAGGACGAATTTCTCTTTGCTCGAACCATGATTGGTGTCTTCAAAAACATCGAGTTCATGTGCAACCGGACCAACAGTAAGACGTGGGGAAAGGATGCATGGAAGAAAATTGTCGTCTGTATTGTGAGTGATGGCCGCGCAAAAATCAACGATCGAACCAAAGCTGTCCTAGCAGGGTTGGGAGTTTATCAAGACGGAATAGCAAAACAGCAGGTCAATGATAAGGATGTTACTGCCCACATATACGAATATACCACCCAGATCGGTCTCGAGATTAAAGGTACGCAAGTCTCTCTCAAACCGCGTTCCAACACACCTGTGCAACTATTATTCTGTTTGAAAGAGAAGAACCAGAAAAAGATCAACAGCCACCGCTGGTTCTTTCAAGCCTTTGGAAGGGTACTCGACCCCAACATTTGCGTGCTTGTTGACGCAGGGACGAAACCGGGGAAAGACTCCATATACCAACTCTGGAAAGCCTTCGATCTTGAGCCTATGTGCGGAGGTGCTTGCGGCGAAATTAAAGTCATGCTCGAGTACGGCAAGAAATTGTACAACCCACTAGTGGCGACTCAGAACTTCGAATACAAGATGAGCAACATCCTCGACAAACCTCTCGAATCCGCGTTCGGTTTCATTAGTGTCTTGCCTGGCGCATTCAGTGCGTACAGATATGTCGCTCTCCAGAACGACAAAAACGGTGAAGGTCCGCTGGAGAAGTACTTCAAAGGCGAGACATTACATGGCGGTGATGCAGGCGTATTCACCGCAAATATGTACCTAGCCGAGGATCGTATATTGTGTTTCGAGCTGGTATCGAAAAGGAATTGTCGCTGGATTTTGCAATACGTAAAGTCTGCATCGGGTGAGACAGACGTACCCGATGGTATTGCAGAGTTCATACTGCAGAGACGAAGATGGTTGAATGGTTCATTTTTCGCAGCTGTTTATGCGATTGTCCACTTCTTCCAGCTGTGGAGGAGTGAGCTATAGGAGTGAATGTCATCGAGGGTGTAGGGCTGAAGGGGTCGACCTGGTGACGGTGATCGATCATCGTATCGAGGATGCTGTGCAGGTGAGTATGGATCGCCATATGTATTATCTGGTAGTCGTCAGCATCGTCTGGTACAGAGGAAAAGCAGTGCTTACTTGGATTGTAGGCCATGACGAGCACGGGCTGTGGTCAAAGACCAGCCGAAATGAAAGAGCGTGAATCGGTTCAGCAGTACGAGCGTGGTACTTTGTCTATATCGTAGAGTTTGTCGAGAAAGGTATTGGACTGAGTGCGACAGCGCAGTTGTGTGAGTAATGGATTACGCTGTTAAGTTCTGTTTGTGCTTTTGTTTACACGAATGGCTTTAAATGCGGAACCAGATGGTAGAGGAGTCTCTTGCGCAAGCACTGCTATTCAAATGTTGGAATAGATGGCGACAGCGTAGTGGTACTCTCATCACAGCCTTCAGTGTCGTCCAGGATCTTTCTTATTGACACGACTCTACCATGGCTGCGCAAGCACTTTCTCTGTTCGAGCTGACAGCCTGCGAGGTGGCTGACGGCATGTGATTGGTGACTTGGGAGTTTGGCATGGTTACGAACTGGCCTAGGCTCGAACTGGCTCGCTAGAGCCCCCGTAAGCTTGGCGTTGTAAGTCCAAGACTGCCTCATCCTGCCTTATAAGGATTAGTGCTCTGGCTTGCATCGCCGCACTAAACTACGTAATGCTCTGGCTCAATTTCTATATTTGGCGTCCGAGTGCAATGTACTCGAATATCTCTTTAATGCCTGGCGGCGTCTTTGCACAATTGTTATAACGAGTTTATGTTTCGCCTACTCGAATAGGTTGTGATTGACGGTACCAGATATCAGCAAGAAATTCGAGTTTCGTTGCGATCGCGCGTCAATCTCCTGCCGTGTGGACCATTGCCCTATTGGCACATCTGCTCAGGCTGAAACTGAGATGTGCTTGGCCTCGCGCCTGAACTCGTGTTCATGTACCAGGTAGAGCTTGAATGCGTAACGCGGACCCCTATCCTTAAGCACAATTAATGACTCACACCCTCGATGGTGGGTTGAACGGCACGACCGAGCATCGAAGCCTCCTAGACACTAACAACTCACGCTCCTTAACCGCATTACATATATCTGTGGTGCTTTTCCTCCTTCTCCACAAAACTCAATATCGCACTGCCGATTGATACGCAGACAAAGCTGTATTGGACTATGCTGACTTGTAAGGCTAGCTTACAGCATCGAAAAGATACCAACATGGGCTAGGCCGTCTCAGCGCACAGCAGTCTTCACGGATTTCTACCTTAGCTCTTCATCTTGAGCTATCACATCCCAGCACACCCAACATACCCTTCACGGTTGCCGCTGCTTTTGTCGGTTCGTCCCCATGGCTGGTGTCAAGTTGATCGATACTCTCGAGAACCGTGTTCCAGACGTCGTCCCTAATCTGCTCATTCACTGACATAACATTCCAATTTGGACTATGTTCAGCTCGAAGCCATTTGAAGTCATCCACTTGGTCAAACATATTCTTTGCTTCACCAAAACTGGCTCTCGCAAATTGCACGGGTATAGGAGCAAAGCGTATACCAGTACAGTCTTCAATGATTGGTCTTGACATACATTGCAGATACACAGCCACGTTGTGCGAGTCGTGCATCCGAAACTGTCGGCAGCCAATGATCATCATACTGTCACGAACGCCTGTAACGTGTGCTGGCCCTCCGATGCTAGGGATAATCAGAAGACTGGATTTAGCTGAGGTAATCGTCAGGGAAGAAATGTCTGGTTGAGCAATATTCGATAGTGGATTGAGGTTGACGATGGATTCAGAGACATCCGAAATTACGCATGTCCGTGATGCTGTGTATTGATATGGAGAGAGCACTATATTCTCCGAAGGACTGCTGCTTTGTTGCGAGGGTTCAAGCATTGAAGCATAGGTACCTCTTAATGAAGAGATAGTGAGAATCGTCTGATCATTTTCCGATTCTGCAGTCATCGCTTCGGGATTGAATTCATGTCCTTGAAGATACGGCTGTTCGACATCGGCTATGGGACGGCTGACCGGTGGTGCCGCCATGGCAGGTGTAGGCTTGTTGGATTGTAGGGCTCCACACCCATCCTCTCGAAGATGAGCAGGTGTAACGGATCTAGATGTTGCTGCAGATTCGATCTCAGATCCTGGACCAGGAGATGCAGAAAGAAGCTGTGACCGCTGAGCAGACGTTGAATCGACCGAACCATTACCAACAGATGCTAGTTTCTTGTTCTTGAACGAGAACTTGGCCTTGGGGGCATGACTCGCCTGGTTGGCTGCAAGTTGATCGTGTAGCGAGCGAATGGCCTATGCACAGACAAATCTTAGTGGTCAGTCATTGAACGAAGGAGGAAGCAATGCAAAACCAATGCTGCCCGGGACTGCAATTCTTCCATGCTGGTGTGCCCATAAATGAGCGTTCGATCCATGCGAGGTGTTTTCCTACCTGATTGTAGCTCCTTTGATCATAGCTTGCGAGATCGCTTGATGCGTCAGCTAGCGTAGCAGAGAGCTTAGTGATACCAGCTAAGATATTTTCACCAGTGACTTTGCGGCTATCGGCTGTAATGTCTGGTGCTGAAAGAGACTCAATCTGATCTTGTAACGCACTGATTTGCTGACGGAAATGCTGGTGAAAGTTTGTTGATGGAACAGTGATATCTTCATGTGTGTTCGAGTACGGGGACGATGACATTTTGAGGAAATAGATCGAGCACCAGGGTAGTCATTCGTGATATCGTTCGTCCTAGGGTGTTATGTGAGCTTGGCGTATCGAACGTCGTGAAAGGCAAACTATTCTTCGGGAGATCCTGTATCGCTCCCTGTGGTATCACGCCCTAGCTCTGATTTGACGTTGATATTGTCGGTGATTTGGTTACCATTTGGCATGAATGTGAGCAATCAATTTTCTATACCCATAACTAGGCAAGTACTCTGAGAGGGGGGCGTTTTAGACGTGAGCACGGGGACCAATACGACCACATCGCTGTTCTATCTATCAAATAAGTAACGAACAAGCAATCTTCTTTCCTCTAACGAGAACAAAACTGTTGGCGATGGATGCAACCATCATGAGAGCTACCTTGGCATGGAGCAATCTACTAGAACAATAAAAATGAGGTTACTTCTTGCCATGGACGGCATCAAAATCTTTATCTCGCGGAGTAGACTATGCTTGCTGGCTTGAGATAGTAGTCTTGTTGAATAGTAGTAATCCTCTTTGAACTTTGAAAAGGCCAATAGAAAGCCTTGGCCATCGACAGGTCGGATCATAGTAGCAATTGAGCTATCAGCCTGACTCCGTACTTCGTCGAATCAATTTTATATACAGTCCACTGAGCTATCAAATCTGCAAGGTCCGCATCAAAAATCCTGAGCAATCCTCTACCCAGGGCTCACCCTCACTCAATCTGGAGTTTTCGCCTTTTCTCAACTTGCGCTTCCCTTGACACTTGCTTCACAGTACTCAGGCAGTCACTCCTCCTCCTCCTCCTTGCTCCCACTTGTTTCGTTTATGAAAGACCGGCGTCTTTAGCTCGTTGATCTTCAAGCTTGGCATAGAATGTATCTCTTGCTCTAACTCTTGGAATGTGATATCCATACCACCCTACACAATGTGTTAGTTTCAGTGTTGGCGATAAATGGTAGAGGACTAACATAGGTATCCGAATGAGGTTCCGAGACCTAGGAAACGCAGGTCAGCACTGTGGTTCTAATCTGATGGTGAATTTGCAACTTCCGGAGTTGCAAAACTCCAAGAACGAACATACCCATAGCAATACTCAAATCCAACACGAGACCCCGTCTCAGCATCTGGAAACAACGTTGTCAGCCATCTCCTTCTTCCCGCAACTCAAACTAATCATTATCCCGACGTACTCCTGTAATTGGTTTGATGGGCATCTTGCCGGTTGCCACTGGTTGTGGCTCGTCGATACCCGGAGAAAATGGACGGCGATAATTGCGAGCTGTATGCCGGAGAGTGTGTACTGCTGCCGGCTGAGATGGGTGGGAGTAGCGTGGTCTGATACGATAGAGACTGGCAGTGAGCTTGAAGTCGAAGCTCAATTAAGCTTGGCGAATATTTACCGAAGTATATCCGATGGTGAGGCCGCATCGACCGCAGGTTGAGAACATAGGAAACCACAAGTCATTACTCCATTGTTATTTGAGTAGGAGGTGATGAAGCGTCAAGAGAAGAGCTTTGAGTGCCCAGTCGATCGATATCTAGCATCCTCATAATTTTGAACGATGCACACAGGTGAATTACAAAATGGAAGAGGTAGCGCAAATACCACCGGCAAAGCGACAGAAACTAGCATATCACCACAGACATCGCATACAGCATAGGCCGCCAGTCATACCAGGAGAGCCTACGCTGCTACCACAAGAGCTGCTAGACAGACTGCTGGTTGAGAGCATCAAATCAATATGTGAAGAACAGGCATACAAGCAAGATATCGATGAACCACTTGTTGAATCAATCGCATTGGAAGCATTACGAAGTGCAACCGATGAATTCGTACACAATCTCTGTAGAAAAGTGCGCCGGTCTATGCTCGCAGCAAGACGGACAGTCCCAATAGCACCAGACTTTGACTCAGCCTTCTATGCGCTCGATTTACCTCTGCCCGACGACCAACTACTCCAATATGAGACGAAACCTCAAATTAATCGATCACTCCTGCCAACTCCTCCACCAGAAGACGAGTTCCATGAAGTTCACGAACTTCCAGAGAGCTTTCTTGGATCCGAGCTTAGTAGGCAGAAGGATCTCAGGACATTGTCTTTCAACACGTCTTCCCTTCCACCTCTCCCATCTGCTCACACATACAAGGACACGCCAGTCTATGTCCAGCGCGAAACCGATTCTAAGCGTATCCGAGAACTCGCGACTGAAGAGGGCAAACTTGGCGAGCAAGCACTGAGAAGATTAGCTGGCGCAGTTAAATTGGAAGCAGCCTTGTCCACAGAACCGGAGACTAGACTCGTTCGTGATCGACGGCCGCCGAGGTTAAGGAAGGAGCCCGTGCTGACAGAGGAGGCAATGTTTGAGGATACCATGAGAGACCTATTGAAGCAAGAGCCGGGAGATTTCGAGTTGGGCCCGATAGTGTCGGCAGAAAAGCAGTATCGTATGCCAGATGAAGGGAGGATCAAGAGGAGGCCTGTTACTGCAAAATCTGTAGCAGCATCAAACTCCACCTCAAGTGCTGCGGATGACTCTATATCCCGCAAGTACAATTTGCTTCCACCACCGATGAGTAGGCCAAAGCCACCAGAGTCGAAGCCAGCAGCAGACGACGTGGATTTCGTCTTCGAGTTGTAGCGGAAGCTTTCTTGCTCGATTGGCACATAGTGTCGGCGATAGTGAACAGACGAATGTCTGTCGCTCCGAATCGAATGTCGCGTTCCAGATTCGACAATGTTCATCTCCCACTCCAGAAACTGCTTACCCAATTCTTCCAATTCCCTTCTTCTTGAACACTTCCTTGTACGTCTTCTTCTTTCGTGCTAAGTATCGCCATCTTCTCCTCTGCCCTCTTTCCACTCTCACTCATGCTCCAAGCATACCTCCCTTCCAGAGCCGTAGTTTCGACATTGAATTCCTGATTCCCGGATTTGCATTTTCGAAACAGTCTCACAAACGGATAACACTCCATCCGCTTGTTCTCCGTCTTCGTCCCGACCGGCGCATGTAACTGAGCCATTGCATGTTCCTGCATCTCTTCTTGTGTTGTACAACTATATTGAACCAATTCGTAAAGCTCGCAATCTCGAAGGACGTTGAAGTCACGAGGCAGTTTGCGGGATTTTTCAGTGCAATCAGAGTTGTGGAGGACGCTCCTCAAATGAATGCGATTAGGAAGGTCGTGGACTGGGAAGGTGTTTTCTGGAGGTGCCATGTTCGTCTGTAGTGGCGCGATCGTAAAGACGTGGTAGATGGGCGAAGAAAAACCAGTTTGAATCGTATCTCAACTCTTTCCGCCGTGCCAACTTCAACCCTCTTGCAACCTTCGAAATCCGTACTGTACTACCGATTCATTGTCAAAAGTCGCTGACTATGAATCCGACATGTCAGCAGAAGCTTTTGGCAAGAGGTTGTTGCAAGATGTTCATGAAGAATCACTAAGTGAGGTGAGTTAATCAATACACCTTGACCGCATCGGGAAAACTCGATACCCCCATCCCACACCATGTCACGCTTGGCTTCGTTTTCTACACATATGTATCCTTGGACAGATGCTTCAAGATGTTGGGTCCTGCCATTGTTGCGGTCTGATGTTTTGAAGTTCTAACTCGAAGAACATGATCGAGTGTCAGATTTCAATGAAATACATATCACTGAGAACTGCTCTCCTCTGCACTGTTCTTCATGCCTCGAACTATCATACTTGTGTCCTTCCCAGTTGTCTTACACCATACGACTATAGCTAATGTACTAATTCCATTGGAATTAACAGCTTCTTGCAATCGCTCGGACTCTGCATAACCCTCAACCAAGATTCGTGACTGGCATCCTACCACTTGACAAGGCCATTGAGGACTCTCGCTACCCTGCTGCCACTCACCCTATCACACCCTATCATTTCACCTCAGATATTGATCTCGACACTGTCGGTTCAGTTCACGGCTTCGACGCCGCCGACGACCATGATGGGCCTCACTCGCCTGTTCACGATCTCGGTCCGCCAATCACTGACCCGAAACCATTGATCATTAACATCTCCTTATCCAAACCCGGTGTTCACAGTGCAGCAACTCATCTCCTCAACCAGCTTACCAGTGCCTCAACTCTTCCACGCACTCATGGCGGGAAAGAAGGACTCGTAGTCTGGATCGACCTCTCCAACACCTTCGACATCAAAGCTCTCTACCGACACATTCTCTCACATCTCAAATCCAAATCACCCACACGACATCAGAAACCCACCCGTCAACCCCCAACTGCAGACCAAACCAACAGACCAGACAATATAGACTCACTCGCCCGCGAAGTCCTCCAACACATCCACATAATCCGCTGCATCTCAACGCACCACCTCCTTACCACCCTCCACACCCTACCAACATACCTCCTCAACCCCACCGAACACAAATCCACCAATCGAGCCCTAAACCTCTTAATAATAACCTCGATAAATCACTTCCACTGGACAGACCGCTTCGACCACGAAATCACGCGCCTCTCAAACCCCACAGCAACAACCTCTACCACCAGAACCCAGGAGCAGAATCTAACGACCCAAATCCTCAACGAACTAAAATCCCTTTATCAAAGATTCAAATGCAGCGTCCTCTACACATCCACACCCCACGCACCATTTCCTCCACCACGCCCACAGGTACCAGGCACATCCAGCATAACCAATACCACCACACCCACCCAACAACAACCAACCTCCTCTTCCGTCCCCGCGCTCATCCCTCAAAACGAATCCCCTCGCCACAACGACCCCTTCCAGTCCTCAGCACTCATAACCCTAACACCCACATCCGCAACCATCAACATCCCCCGCTTCGCGCCGAGCATGACAGTAGATGAATGTCTACGTGATAAGGGGAAGAGGGAGAAAGCTGTGAGGCTGAGTGCTGGGAGGTGGTGGGTTGATGTTCGGGGTGGTGGGTTGATGGGTGTTGATGCGAGTACAGGTACAGGTACGGGTACAAGAGGGGGAGTGGGGAGGGAGAGAAGGGGGTTTGGAATGGAGATTAGCCCTCAGGATGAGGGTTTGATGTTTGAGTGAATGAATGGATGGATGGATGGATGGATGAGTGAGTGAATGAGTGCGGTTTGTGTTATAAGTCACTACTGCAGAGTTTGTGGGAATGAGGTACGTATGGTATATGTAGCTTATGTCCAAATGCAGTGACGGCTTTCATTTAGGTCAATCCATGACTACCTAGATAGGTACGAGTAGTATCGACCTATTCTAACCATGACTCCGTGCTGTCTTGAATGATCGCGCGACAAAACTGCAGGTTCACAATGAATGCATTCATAAGCTCCACTCCTCGCTATTTGGGTATATGTCATACAGCATGTATGAAACAGATAAAACACGAAGGAATACAATAAAAGTGTATTCTAAACTCCAGTAAACACCCATACTTTTTGGCCATCAACGGCTTGTCGCCTAGTGTCCCTCAATAAGTTCCTTCGCCGCGTGTCGTCTACACTCTTCGAAGATCTCAACTTGCTTCGCGACCTCGGCCAAATGTCCGATGACCTCTACGTTGCCCTGTCCGAAGCCATAAATGGTGTATGGTATGTCGACTTCTTCGCAGAACTCCTTCACGTACTTCTGTGCTGCGCGCAGGTTGTGTCGTGGTAAGCGTGGGAAGAGATGGTGCACGGCTTGGAATTGAAGGCCGCCGTGGATGAAGTCTAGCCACTGAGGACAGTCTACGTCCATGGTTGTCCGCAGCATGCGTTGGGGGAAACTTTCTTCGACACCGAGGTCTGAGGTCGACATGGCAAAATGTGATAACGTGATTTGGACGTGTAGAGGTGCGGTCATCATATGTGAGATCAGGACGAATACAACACGAGACCAGATTGTTGGAAAAGACTTGTAGAGAGTGAGGTAGCCGAACCAATACCAGAAGAAGACCTGGCCGACAATCTCGATATACCGGTGAAACCGGGCTGCACCTTTGCGGGGTACTTGTGTTGTTGACAGGAGATAATGCCAACTCAAAACGTAGAGGTTGAAACGACCAAATGCGAGTATGGGATAGTATGTCCAATGTTGGTATTTGAGAACAAATTGAGAAAAAGCATCGAAGTCCATGGCCGCGTCGTAGTATGTACTGCGAAGAGAGGAGAAGAAACGATGAGATATGGCGAAGAAGGGCATAAGTTGACTATCTGGGTCGTGTTCCGGTAAATTCGTGACGATGTGGTGAACGTTGTGGCTTCGTTTCCACCAGCCAATTGACAAGCCGCCAAGGAAGTCAGCGATGAAGATACCAATGCAAGTATCAGTCTGGTAATTGTGGGTTATACCCATATGGCCGGCATCATGGGCAGAAAAGACAAGCTGGTGCCAGAAAAGCCCAAGAAAAGCTCCTGATAGTGCGTATTGGCCGTGTCTCAAGCAGAAGACAAACGCTGCGAAAAGCAACGAGTAACGAAAGACTTCCAGAGCATAAGTGGAGTAAGCACATTGGTACAGGCCAGCTGCTCGCAGACGAAGGTCTAAATCTCGATATTTTGTAGTGATACGTTTTTGCGTAGCTGGGGAAAGAGAAGGATATTTGGCCAAGTCGTGTTCAATCTGGCTGGCCGTTATGTCGTCCAGGGAGGTTGGTTTGGTAGGCTCATCGTGATCTTCTTGTAGCGAAACAGAAGAGACAGAAGAGGCCGAGAACGATCTGCGTCTTCGAAGTCCATCGATTGGGTCAAATACAGGAGATGGTGCTGTTGTGCTGCTTGACGAACTCGTGCTTTCTTCTGCTCCGCCCAATATGGCCTCCTCTTCTTCCTCTTCTTGTACATCCTCCTCGAGCCTCCTAAATTGCCCGCCTTGAATGGGTGGTACGAAGTTGCGCCATTCTTTGTCTGTTCTTCCAATCACATATTTCTGCATGTACTTTTGCGTCTCTGAGGAATGTAGTGCTCTGATCTCGTCCGTGCCATCTCTCCCAATCATGTGCAAGATTGCCGTCTTCCCACCAGGGTGATAGGGAAGCCATGCATCGGCTTTGATAACTTGTCCATCGAAGATTACGATACTGCGTCCCTCAGCGATGAGGCTCTCAATCTGCCGGCGAGAAAAGATTGTGTCTTTCATATTGACTGTACCAATTTCACAAATGTTACTGCTGCGGTTGCCACAGGCATTGTCACAGTGTTGAAAGCAAGTAAGCAGGAGAAATCCTTTATCTTAACCTAGGAAAGAGGTATCAATAAGTAAGAGCAGGTCCAACCCTTAGTGGAAAAACAACTCCACAGTACAGGAGAGGCCCAAGGGTCTCAGACCGATTCATTTCCAATTGGCCTGCGCCGCGCGTTTGAACACTGCGAATCGGGAGTGAAGTTAGTTGTTACCTCACTTGGCACTACCTACGCGAGCTCGTATTTTCTTCTTGGGGGACTTGGCAAGCTCGCTTTCGTCTTGCCTTCATTTCACATGCTTCGATCCGAAGGCTACAAGTGCTCATACCACTCCCACTCCTCAACAATACTTTGCTTGGGACTGGTCTGGATCACTCTGTGCCTGCAGAAAGTATGTCATCGAGAATGCGGAGTAGCACGTGCATTCTCGTGTTACGGCGCAGATGCTTTTCTAGCCTATAAAACAGCGCTTGTCTTACCAAAGATTCGCTAGTAGGGGCGACTGCGCCCACCAAAGCTGAGCCCAGGCCGTGCCCATTCAACGCGTGTCCCTGCTGAGCTGTCACACCTGATCTCGCTAACAAATACAGATCGTGAAACCTTTGTACAATCGGGATTTAATGCTAATGGGAAAGATGTAAAATGTGGTTTCGGCAATCGAAATGTAACGTCAGAACTGACTAAGGTAGGCAGAATGTTGGAGACACAAGCAACGCCCCTGCATCAGATCGCAGATGAGGACGGGGTAAGAGCCGTGTTTGGCAAAACGCAGGACCATCGAGATCTGCAGTGACAGAAAACTTGGTCAGCGGCAATCGTTCCGTCGGTAGCGAGTGAGAAAACATGTGTCTTCTATTCATGCTTAAAGGAGGTCTAGATGAGGCAGAAAACGCCGATTCAAGGGTAAATCTACGTACCTAGGTACAATAGCAGTCGAGCAAGCCTTCTCCTCAACGCCATTTATCCCAGGTCAAACTACTGAACCTTCCCCAATACCCTTCCCCAAGTCTTTACTTCAAGTCCTTGCACCTGCCCATCGGTACCCACAACAGCCGCAAACTCATCAAGCCCACCACCAGCGCCATACCCAGTTCGACTTGTATACCCACCTACACTGAACCACTCCTGACATCGCGGTGAGCTGAACACTGCTCCTTGAGGCGCCGCTGCAATGCTCGAAGGTGTATACCTTATCATTCTAAATCCCTGCTTCGTCTGGCCATTGACCGTCGATGTTAGACCTGAAGGGTACAGCCTGAGTTGAATCTGGCTTGTTGTGATGTTTGAAAGTGCAGCAAATGCGGCGCGCATGTCCACACCGTTGACTGTGTAATTTGTAATGTCCAGACCTGGACCGTTGTCGACCGCTAGAGCCATTTCGAAGGAGTCTGTGCCGTTGCCGGCCGCATTCGTGAATGTACCCATGTATTCACCGGCGAAACTCTCCGCAGCCTCCTCTCTTGCTGCTGCTTCAAGTGAGGGTGCAAAGGTCGTAGCTGCGATGTCGGCTAAAATTCTACTGATCCTACTTGCGTGCAGTCCAGCACAGAGGACCGTAAACCCCGCATCGTAATCTGGAAATAGAACCAGGTATGATGAGTAATTGCCCAGATCGCCGGATTTAGTGTACATCCATGTTGTCTTGTTCGTCACGCCAGCTGCAGGCTGGTTTATTTCCCAAGGTGCGCCGACAGCGCTGTTCTCGCCGGACAAGAATGACACTGGTTTCAACCAGGTGTTGGTAAGACGTGGACTTAGGAGCGAAGAGGATAGAATCGAGCGGCCGATGGTGGAGATGTCGGACAACGAAGAGTAATATCCACCACCTGGTTGAAGGTAGGAGAGAAAAGCGCTGAAGGTGGCGCTGGCGTCATTTACGGGAACGATTGAGTTGCTCAGATTGTTCGGCGCATAGTAGGATGTCGAAGTGAGATTGAGAGCACCAATGAGGTTTTTCTGGAAGATATCCGGGAAGGACGTATTTGTTATGTTTTCGAGAGCGAAGGCTAGAAGAGAGTAAGCCATGTCGCTGTAGACCGGAGTGCTGCCAGGCGAGAAGACAGGATGAGTGCTTGTGATTGAGTTGATGTAGGTTGAGCGGGTACAAGGGAGGTAGGAGAATGTAGTGCAATTGAGGCCCGTTTCGTTGGCCGGCACAGGAGCCGGTGCGGGCAGACCTGGAATTGGTGTCAAGGTCTTGAAGACTGGTTCTGAGAGGATAGGATCCTTTTGGAGACCTGAGATCTGCGATGCTAATATGCCAACTGTTATGTCGGACCACCTGAAATAATCGATAGGATCTTGCTGGCTTGCGTGAACAGCATCGTAGGCTTCGAGCTCTGGGATAAAATTGGTAATAGGCTGTGTCCAGTACTTGTCACCCGCGGTAGCCAGAAAAGTGTACACAGTGAGAAGTTTCGAGAGGGACCCAATCCTGTACACCGTATCAGACTGAACGTGTGCTACACCCTGTGCGGGTGAGGACAGGTTTGTTGCATCGTAGTGGTAGGTATATAGAGGGTTATTCTCGTGAATGGACCAGGCTTCAAACGAAAATGTTGTATAATTCGGGTCAAGAGCCACTGGGCTTGAGGCGTTGGTGAGCGCAGTAGTAATGGTCTGTTGGAACGCTTTAATGGCATTTTGTATCGCTGTGGTGTTAGATGGTGTCTTCGCGGCCGGCACATCCGGACCATTCAAAGGACATGGACCTGTGTCCGAACTCGATGCTGCAAGAGCGAAACCAGCATTGCCAGTCAGGACAACCGCGACAAGATAGATAGCACGAGAGAGCTTCATTCTGCAGTGGTAGAGGGGTGAGGGAAGTCTTTGTGATGTGGTTGTGTGATGATTGAATACAACTGTCTATGTGCACCTGGCTTACCTTTAATATACCATTGTTTTGAATTCCCATTTTAGTATAGAGTCCGAGCTCTCTACAAGGTCCGCATACAAGGTACCTTGCCATGATTTGGTGCAACGTCGACAAAGGCGATGCCAACATGATAGACGAGGCTCAATGACGATCATTCCGCAGAAGGTGAAGAGTCCGAGCAACAACGCTAGGGCCTGAAGCTAGTCTGCATTGAGGGGGAGACAGCTGGGGAAGCTTGGCAGACTGCTCGTGCTTGATTGGTTTGTGTCCCGTCCCGCCTTGGACTGCGGCCATCAACAGCAGGGGAAGGACAGACCGCTCGGTTTCTGAGCTTCAAGGGCGTTAAGCTTGACGTCTGCGGCCCCCAGATATTGTGCGCGTGCATTGTACCTGACATCACAATGGGTTGATGAAGACGATCAACAAGCTCGAGAGCTTTAAACCGGGACCTGCCAAGAACTACTATTACCTAAGGTCAACCATAAATAGACTACTTCTGGGTAAACACCCCATGAACGCAAATGGTCGGAACACCACATGTTGACAGCCGACATCGCTTTCATCGGTCCCACTAGCGACATCATTTTGGAGGACTTGCAAACAAAAGCTCGAATGAATATTGTAGACTACGAAGACTTGAGCGTCAACAGTGTATAGACCTAGCCTGTGAAACTCTTTTTATCCCA
>Ga0115851_100835_pt1 | contig 15227 bp, 11 predicted proteins | sample InSIn2gowninarea_FD_83865 | JGI IMG/M metagenome (GOLD analysis project Ga0115851, IMG submission 83865)
TGGGTGCCCCTCTCAAATAAGTAACTAAAAGGCGGTGGTCGAGCCCCCTAAAGGGTGATGGCGGCCTCTCGATGGCGGCCTTAACAGTCGAGCACCTAAAGGTCCTTTTGGTCGAGCACCTAAAGGTCCTTATCAGTCGAGCCTGCTTGCGCATCCTTATCAGTCGAGCCCCCTAAAGGGTCCTTACCAGTCGAGCCCCGTTGCCGGTCCTGTTAGTCGAGTCACTTAACGTACCTCACCCTACCGGGCCTCTCCTTTCACAGTCGAGCCCCTGCCGGTCCTTGATTGATCCGGTGAACTAAGGAAGGTAGAAGACCAGCAATCCGTCCAACTAATGGTGTGCGCTGCGCTATTGGTTGGAAGGTGTTGGTCTCGCGACTTGGACCTCCGAAAGGCAGGCAAAGCTAGAAAGAAGGGAAGCTATTACAAGCAAGCCGGCAAGCCGGAAGAGCCGCTTTGGGAAAGAAGGCAGGCGAGCAGACACACACTCCTTGAATGACGTCGAACATGCGGGCGGAATGAAGGAGCGTATGGATTATCCTGCGAAGCAGCCATAACTGACAGAAAGGAGAGATACAATCGGGCTGGAGTAACGGTTCGTGCGAGTAGTTCCTCCTCGCCCTCCTTATAGTCAAGCGAGGAGGAATTGCTCACCTGACAACTATTTACCCACCCACCCCAATCCCCGGTGAGGAGGGCGAGGAGATTGAGCCGCTGAAACAGTCTAATCCTTAGAACCTATCCCTACCTCGAGCTCCAAGCACGGATAGATATTGGTGAAACCGCTGAGACTCCCGGCAGCGACCGGTCCGTTCCCTTCCTACCTATGCTGGCTGGGCTGATCATCTTTTAACCGGACCTCGTACTTCTCTTGCTTGGCTGAGAACTGGATTGGACCTGGATCGATTTCAACTGGTTATGATTCTGCGAGATAAACTCCAACTCCTGCCGTCTATTCCAATGCCTTAGCCTCTTTTTACTATGAGACCACTTATGATCCCACCTTTACCTCCGTTCTTGCCTCTTCGGGTGAAGCTGACTCTCCAACGGGTGGGACTGCAACCTTTGCCTGTGCTGCTTCTTGCTTTGTTGCGGGTGAAACCACTGCCTCCATCTCTGCTTCTGGCTTTATTGCTGCTTGCTTTTCTGCTGCTATGGGTATGGGCGGCGGTGGTGAAACTGAAACTACTCAATCTCCAATTGGATATGGATCTCCGACAGGCACTTAATCTGCTCGAGATGGATCTGTATCCAGAACTCAATATGCTACGAGGGCTAAAACAAGCTATGAAACTGACTCAGATGCTTTGACTCTTGCTACCTATGTCTCTGCTACTGATGCTGCTGGATCCACTCGGTCAACTACCTCGGCATCTCGACCTGGAGAACGAATTCCATATGGATCTGTTACCCTACCTTTTGTATTTTCCTCTATCTCCGTTGCTGGTTGTGGTTCTATATAAAATGTAACATGTGCTGCTTTCACTAGGTAAATGAGGTAAAATGACTATGGGACTGGCTCTTTAGGACGGGCGGCCGGTACGGCTCTTGCCTTGACCTTCGCTGCTGATGAGTATATAAAGAAAAGAGATTCCGCTCCGGCTACTGATAGCTTTCGATCTGGAACTAGTAGGGCTGCTACCGAAGCTACTGATGGTGGTTGTGGTTATGGAATTGAATCTGCTCGAACAGCTCCTGGGTCGCGATCTATAACTGGTCTAAATGAATCTGCTTATCCAAGTAGAGGTCGGTAAAAGGCATCTCAAAATCTGGTAGTATATGAGTTTCAAGAGGGTTCTTCTTCCTGAAAGACCCTGCAACACTTCAACTAGAAACTTCGATATCTCAAAACTAGCCACACTCACTAAACCTCAATATATAACTACCCTTTCCTACCTGCACATACATTGTTTCAGCTTGCATAAATGTAGCTGACTCTAGCTAACACCTAGCTTACTTACTCAGAGACATACAATAAGAGCCATACACTGAAATTGACCTCACCCCAGACGACTTAGATTGACTCTTTCATACTCTCTTTCTTAAGCCATTCACCAACAACTCTGAATCCTCTTCAACGACTCTCAACAATTCTTATTACATACGCAGCAGGAATCACTTATTCATTATCAGCTACACTACACACTTATATAGACCATCAGAACCTAACAATTCAAACTAGAGCAAATCTTTGACTATGAGGTACCTCCATCAAACAACCCGACAAAACCAGCTTCTCGTACCTTAGACATAAAAACCCAGCAATCACATCTTTTAGACAACGAACTCCCTACCCTTACCTACTTTGTTGTAGCGGAGCCGTAGTTTCATGTTTCATTATAAGCCTACTGAACTTCAACTTCTCTTATCATAGATTCCTAATCAAAACCACTTCAATTTATAAAGCTCCCATCAAAGGATAGAAAAAAGACCCGATAACAGGTATCACAGCAGCAGCAGCAAAGCCCAGGTCGTATAATCCAGGCCTCCCCGCCTTGAACTTTGACAACAAATGGTGGTGAAACACGGAGCTCAGCAACTAGTGAATACAGTGCCTTAGATTGTGAATCACTCTCTCATGAGGACTAAAGAGCTAGAGCATCAGCTAACTAGTCAGGTATAACTTGGCCCTTCAGGGCTTTCTATGCTATACAAAGCGCAAGTCAAACTCTTTCAATTCTAGGATCCGTTTTGCAGCATGGCCAGATAGAGTAGGTTTAGATACTAGGTAGTGTAGTGGGTCAGACTTACAAACGATGTGAGTTTTTTGGCGTTTTAGGTAATGCTGTAAGCACTTAGTAGCAAAGATGATAGCAAAACACCACTTTTTCACTGGGGTCTAGTAAGTCTCATAATCATGAAGAGTGCAGTTGATGTAATAGATGGCTCTCTTACACTGAGAATTCTTTTTATACATGAGTACTACAACTATGGCCTAGTCAGACGTAAACACATATAGTAAGAAAGGACGATCAAGTTTTGGTGAGATTAAGGTAAGCGGAGTGAGCAACATATCCTTAAATCTCTAGAAAGCATTCTGGTACCTTTCATCCCCCACAAAAGGTGTTCCCTTCTTAAGCAATTGATTTAAGAGGCACTATACTTCTGTAAAGCCATCTACAAGGTGTCAAATGGCCCTGACACGACCAAGGGAGGACCTGAGGGCTCTCTCATTACAGGGTTTAGGGATCTCAGGAATAGCCTTGGCTTTAGCTGGGTCAATGTCAATGCCACAGCGAAATATAAGAAAACCTAACAACTCACCCAAGGTCAGGCACATTTGCCCAAGTTTCAGTGACTCTTATAAGCACACAGGCACAGGAGCATGGTACATAGGTATCAAGGATGGTCATAATGTAATTGGGATTTAGTAAGTAGGTTGTTTACATATGACTCGATGATCTTATGGATAATGTCATGAAAAACAATAGTCATAGCTCGCTAGTAGGTAGCTTTCATGTTTTTGAGACCAAACCAAAAGGCATAACCCTCTAATAAGTGCCCTACTCTCAGTTCAAAGTGGCTTTATAGCGATCCTATTCAGAAATGAGGATTTGGTTTTCACCCGAGAATCCGTCCATGAGGTCCGAGTGGAGATTACAGAATCTCCACTGACATCATCTCGTAGCCGACTATTGCATCTACTAACTGGTCAATGAAAGGTAGGGGAAAGTCATCCTTAGGGATGGGAGCATTAATATTAGAGGAGTTTATGTAGACTCAAACTCATTCTTCTTCATGATGGGAACTATGTTTACTAGCCACTCAGGGTAATCGATTAATTGAACGAACTTAGCTTTTCATAGTTTTCATATATCTTTTTATACCACGGCATTTACCTCGGGCCTATGCCTATGCAGCTTATACTTTATGGGTTTAGCATTAAGTTTGAGTGGCAGGTTATGGTATACTAGGGTCTCATCCATACCACGCATATTTGTGTACTCCCAAGTGAAGGCATCCTAGAATTACCTAAGTAGCTCGAGAGTGGAGAGGGAAATTTTGAGTTTTGGTGACTCATCAATTTTTCTTTTCGGCGATGCTAAATTGTTAGTTTCGGCGAAGTGATTAGGGGGTTTGCGCCGAAACTTTCCGGGTGTGATAGATTTCGTTATTACGTATATAAGAAATGACGAAAACTATATTGATTTTCAGAGCGATTCTCCTCCTTGCCCGAGTAAGGGATATAAAGGCCCTGTCCATGCTTCAATCCCGGTCCATGCTCTGGAAGACTTAGTCAATAGAAGCAACTAGGCTGGAATGTATATATAGGGCAATGGGTAAGCAAGGATGGGAAACTACTACTATACTACTCTAAGGTATAAGGGGTAGTGAGGCAAGGGGTAGTGAGCCATCTGCTTATGAATCTGCTGTTCCCGCCTTGGCTAATGCCTTTGCTTCTTTCCCTGGTTCTGGTTCCGGATCAGCTGCTAGTGAGACTCGGTAAAGTGGATATGGGTAAACGAACGCGTGTTTTTGCTCGGTGAAATGCTTATGGAACTGCTTAAGGAGAAACTTGGTCACCCGTCCCTGCTGCTGGCATTGATGCTGCTACCTCTATCTTTGGTGGTTCCTTTACCTCTGCTGTCGTAGCCCCCCTGCCTTTACTACTATAGCCTACACAAACGGTGAGTCCGCACCTAAAACTACTGCCCCGGTTCCGGATCGATATTGAGTTTTCAATCCATATGTTAACTCAGTTGCAAAACGCAGGAAAGAGAAGATCTGGTTTCCCAGGACAGGATAGATACATATCCGGACAGATACTCTACCTCGGCTTTACCCTTTCACGACCTGTAAGGTAGGGACACCGACACCAGTCTTGACTTTACGTGCATTAGAGCTTGGCCCCTTATGTCGCAAGTTTCATATAAGAGCTTGTAATAGTGCTTATGAACAAAGGCTACAATATACTTAGACCATACAAGACCCAGAGCTGGTACGGACCAAAGAGAGGCAGTTCGATATTGAGTGAAAGAGCCAGCACCTCGCCCAGCAAAGGCATAGATGGGAGCAGAAGCAAGGGTGGTAGTATCGATTGCAGAACCCATTCCAGATCCCATTAGAGATACGGTGGACTTAGTTTACCCATCAGCCGGATAGGCGGTAGCGGTTTCACCCATTTCACCAGTTGCCCTGCAAACACTAGAATATTCTAATAGTATAGGCATTATATATTCTGTAGGCGGTCATTATATATATTGCAACCGTAGGCTTCCCCGGGCAGGGTTCCATATATAATTCCAGGCCCATATCCAGGTTAAAATCCGTAAGCGCCGAGCAAGGAGGCCCATTGCTTATCATTCTGAAACACCTTATGTGAAAAGAGATAATTGAAGTGCATATATATAGAAGGAATTCCATGCGTTCAAGCGCTCAAGTAATGGGGATATTACATCCCCCCGGTAAGGACACAATCATTCATGCTAATCATCAGCTTATTATGTTCCACTATAGAAAGGTAGGGTGTAGGAATTCGATAAGAAAGACGCTTTTATTCAACAATTTCATTCTGTTATCAAGTAGAAAAAGAAGACTGCTAATAGAGTGACTGATATGTCGAGTAGACCTCGTTCAAGGGTTCTGCCTATTTTGAATATTCAATCTGCTGCATATGATTGAAAGTCACTTTCTTCTCTAGACCCATACTTCGGGCTAATTATCACCTCTTTACAACGACCTACAGTGGTCGATCAAACTTCTTTTCTTGATTACACATTACAAGATGGTTTTCTGTACAGATCAAATCCACTTTGTGTTCCAGCTGGTTCAGGACGCCTCACACTCCTCAAAGAGGCACACTCCTCATCATATGGTGGTCATTTTGGCACATCGAGGATGCGTAAGCATGACTTTTTTAGTTACTTATTTGCCCCTCAAATAAGTCAAAAAAAATAAGTCAAATTGAAACTTGAAGAACTGTTAAGGCCGCCATCGAAATATGTGAAAACCTCCGCCATCTTATCGGTCAATAATGACATATATAATAGATCTTTTTTCTGATGATATTATATACGCTACATGGCATAAGGCCTTTCAATCTCTCTCTGATTCCTAGCTACGACCCATGAAGAGATTCATTCTCACTAGCAGCTTACGACCTTATATGACTAGCTTACGCCCTTACCTGGCTAACTAATCTGATCTGACTTACTCACTACGAGACTAATTCATGAGTGGGATAGATAGGCTTCCCAACCTTTTCTTAGCTTAATGAGAGGTAGTATTCCAGGCTTCTTAGCTGAATGAGATAGGATCAATTATAGGATCAAGCTTCTCCTTACAACCTTCTGAGCTTCCCTTAATTAGTAGCTTAATTAGGTGAGGTAAAGCTTCTACTACCCTATCTAGCTTCTGATTAGGGTTGAACCTCCCAGCAGCGCGCCCGCATTTCTACACCCCACCCATAGTCTGGAGGTGGGGAATCCGTCAATCGGAACCTCAATATCTTGCCCATCTCACTCTGATGAATGAGATTCCAAGCATAATTAGATACGTCATTTCTGACGATCATTATCTATGTCATTCCTGAAATGGTGGTAGTTATATATGAGCATATGGATGCGCAAGCAGGCTCGACCACTATTTACCCACCCACCCCAATCCCCAGGACTTGAATCCAATTCATTAAAAGATTGTATAAGACCACCCTGTCCTACCGGCTGAAGACAGGCAGGAAATGAAAAGTATAATCCATGCACTTTAGCGAATAAAGGCACTTACTGGACCCAGCACTGGACCCAGCACTTGACCCAGCATAAAGCGAGCCTGAACCGGATAAGCAAGGTAGGACCAGACGTCAAAGCTTGGGCCGAGACTGCCTCGCTAATAAAAGAGAAAGAGGCTGTGACTCTGATAGAGATCAGGATCCAGATCCTATAGTAGGCTAGGGATAGTTACAGCCCACTAGCTTAGGAGGTTCCCCAACCAACCAACCAGCTAGCCAGGATTACCAGCCCATAGTCATTAGGATTACCACCTATGATTCGGTCTAATCAGTCAAGAAGTAGGGTAGGTATGCTTGCTTGTAGGTTAGGCAGATCAGCCCATCAGACTATAATTAGACCCCAACTAGAGGTACTTGGGCCGGCAAGAACTCATCTACAGGGTCAGGTTAATCCCAGCCTGGAACTACTATTCCTACGGGGAGCTTTTCTCCAGCCAGACACTCTATACCGGAAACGAAATAAGATACTACGGGATGCCTATTTAGTGGAACCTAAGTCTCTACGGGGAGCTAAGCAGCCGGCACACAAAGTACAGGTTTAGGTAATCCCGGCAAGCACCAACTCGTCCAGGATCAAGTAGTATCCCAGCCTTAGGATCACTACCTACAACTCGTACGGGTTACCTCACAATGATCCAGCCTGAAACAATATTCGGGGATAAGGAGACAGCACCAAATGTACAGGTAGCTTTTCAGGAAGGAGCCGGCACCTATACTTGCATGAGGTGGGTGGTCCAATACCTATTATTGTATAACCTACTTCCTTTCTTCCTTACCTATGCATGCATCTGTATCGAGGTGTTTGGCTAACCAAGCTGCCCAGCTAATGCATCCAACCGGGTACCGCTCATATACGGGGTCAAGGGGCTATTGCCCAATAGTCGAACCAGGTACGGGGGACGGGGGTAGGTTTCTTTCTCTTTCAGGCCATATATTGCAGCTAAAAGGCCAGATTCGACATCTTGGCATCTTTACCCAACAATGACACCCTTTTAGGAATCCCACCACACACACCTTTCAACTTTCTCCCCATTAGGTGAGAAGTGACAATTTCGGTTGACATTTCAATTTCCAGTTCAATATTATACCAGGACATCCCCTTGGGGTTATCCTCTTTTTATGTTTCATGGGGGTTAGTTCCGCTCTCATTCGGGTACCCTGAGTCAACACTAGAAGAGTGCATCCCTTGAGTTCACCTGTTCAAAGGTGCGAAGCCGCTTGTCCCTCCGGGGGGCAAGGAGTTCCCCGGATTTCTCTCTTCGAACTTGACCCCGATCTCCCTAATGACATTAGTTGGTTTGGGGAGTGGCTCTCATCCCCGGATCTTGCTAGTCGACCAAGCATCTCCCTGATGAAATTAGTTGGTTTGGGGAGCTAGCTATTAGAGCAGAGCTAAGTTCGGGCAGCTATGAGAGCTAATAACGCCAACACCCAACTAGAATACCTGGATCTTTATCCAACACCTTTACCCGGATCTACCCGATCTACCTTATTATATGCTTTATTTCACCTGATGAAATCTTAATCTATTTTCTGGGTGGAGCATCGGAATGGGTGGAGCCAGTTTGTTCTCGAGGCCGAAGGCCAAGTGTGTGCCCCAATCTTTAACCCATTCATTCTCACCCTTCCTCTTCAATTTACTTATTGGTTGGGGGGGCTTATGGTCGAGCACCTAAAGGTCCTTATCAGTCGAGCCCCCTAAAGGGTCCTCTCCCGGTGGTCGAGCAACTAAAGTTCCTCATCTTTCATTCGGGTTTAGGTATAAGTTCGTTGGTGTGCTGCTTATTAATAATGGCTCACGATTTAGTGGGGTTTGGGTTTGGAGAAAGTGACCCGGCCTGATTCTGGGCTCTGGTTCGGGGAGCTATCAGAGCTAAGTTCGGGGAATTCGGTAGCTCTTGAATTAGGTCCCCCATATCTCCATTGGAGTTAGTTAGCTGGTTACCCCTCCTAATCTATATTTCATAAGACTTACCCAGCAGACTTGGAGTTTTACTTATATTTACAAGTGGCATATGCTCAGATAGAATCTATTATTGAATCCATTTATCTCGAGATCTATCTCTGTATCTGTGGATCTATCTATATATCGATCTATCCATCTATTTAGCAATCCAACCAATACCCGGCATAGCTATTAATCGACGGGCATAGCTCTTACCAAATTCAGTCAAGTAGACCGGGCATAGCTATTAATGCATGGTTAACAACACGGCACAGGTGAAAGGCAAAGGAAACGGGTTCAAGAAACAAAGAAAGGCCGGTCCTACCTTCCCATCGGGTGGGTGGGTTCAACGGCTGGCTGGGCTTATTGGGTTGGTTAGCAGGTCTGGCTCGTTACCAGGTCTGGATCACTTACCTATTACCTTACCTATTACCCGCATCACTTACCTATTACTTAGCAACTGGAGGAGTCCAAAGCACAGATTCGAAATTCATGCCATATATTCCCTAGAAAATGAACTTTTTGGGATCTATCATTACCCCACTTTCACCATAGACATACCTTTGAACGTACTTCAGCCATCTTACAGGCTCAGTTATCATCTCGGACTCATTCCTATTTCCAACCTCCGAACTCGGAACGGGAAGTCTTAAGGGTTAGTTACGGGGAGAGTGAAGGGTTAGTTCCCGATAGTCGAGCAAGCATAGTCCGGTTCGGATAGGAGAGGATTTGAGAGGAACGGTCCGGATAGGAGAGATAGTCCCAACGTTCGGGATCCGAGCACAGGGATAGGGCGGGGACAGGGCAGCAGCAGGGTCAGCAGGACAAGCAGAAGGGTCAGCAGGGTCAGGCACAGCAGAGAGAGAGTGTAGCCTCATTGGTTAGTTCCGCCTAATCAAGGGTTAGACCGGGTTACTACTCAAGGGGTTACTAACTATACCCCTCATTATGGGATGGCATTATCGGATGCAGGATGATCGGATCAGGATGGCATTATAAGTAAGCGGCAGTAGAGCAGGAGACTAGGAAGGACTATAGGAGGAGGGAGCAGGAGACTAGGAAGGACTATAAGGAGGAGGCTAGGAAGAAGAGTATTCCTCGCACATAGGTAGGCACCTCATAATATGAGCATATATGAGCATATGAATAAGGATGAAATATCATAATATGAGCATATGAATAAGGATGAAATATGAATAAGGAAGGACATTGTTCACGCACACGAATACCTACTTATATTATATACATCTTAGCTATTCATAACTGCCCTACCTAAGTAACTTATTCATAACTGCCCTAATGAACTGATCTGGATCACTTACCCTATTACAGCAAGTTGAGGAGTCCTACCAGCCGGCCAATTGAGTTAGGATTTGGAAGGAAGTATACCAGCCATTTCATTAAGTGTACAATAAGCTCCAAAAAGCATAAATGAAAATTCATACCATCTAGGCCTTTCAAATTCACTTTCATATACCGGATGCCTAATCATACCACTTGAGACAGAGACATATCTTTTCACTTTAGGAATACACATTTCCAGAGAAGGTTTGCTTCGAGAATCCATTCTCATTTCAATGGCAATTCGGGAAGTCGCAAGTCGGGAAGTCTTAAGCGTTCTGGGAGTTGTTCAGGGGGAGTTCCCAATAAGAAAGCAAAGGGCCCACAACGTTCGGTTCGGGAGGGATCAGAGAGAAGAGGAACAGGGTTAGTTACGTGAACAAGGTTAGTTACGTATGCCGTTAGTTACGTATGCCTGATTAGGATTTAGAACCATGAGTACCCCCTCGCTGTCACTTTGAAAGTCTGAGGTCTGACCGAGTAGGGCCTATCTAAGCACCGAGTAATAGGTCCTAACTAAAGTGCTTCCGATCTCCCGAATCAAAAGGGTTTCAGGGTTGGTGTTTCCATTGAAGTAAAAAGGAGAGTAGCATTGAGAATTGTGGGACCATAGCTTCAAAACAAAACTAACAGGGACTGCTTCAAGGGTAAAAGAAGAACTAGGTAAGCTGTCTCATATGGAGGTTAAGGTGTATCTCGTGGTGTCAAAGCAGGATCTCAAAATGGAAGTAGTGGTCAAACTGGAATGTACTAAAAGGTGGTTGAGCACGTAGGTAAATAAGCATACTCTTGGTTGGTTGGTTGGTTGGTTCCTTCGTTCGTTCTCCGGCCCGGCTTCAAATCAAAAACCTAAATGGTGTAAAGCAAAAGAAAAGTAGGTAAGATGATTTGGTAAGACCTAATAGTAAGTGGGAGCTGTTGAAAGGGCATGAGCAGAAGAGGTAGGTCTAAAGGGTAAAGTACTAGCAGGAGTAGGTATAATGGGCGGACTAACTAAAATAGGTGGATGGGGTACTAAGCAGCTAGCTCAAAAGGCTGAGCAAAGTAGACCGACCTATGGTAAAACCAAAGGTAAGTGTAGGTCTGATGTAAAGTGTTGAAGCTCTGAGGATGAGCAAAGGAGAAGGAGCTAATCAAATAGGATTCTCCTAAGAGAAAAGTGCTTTATTGAAAAGCACAGGTTGTCTAAAGCAATATAGCAGGTAGTGTATCCAATTGTATATGTAGGTAAAGGCTAAAAGCATCCCCTTTCTGTATGGACTATTTGAAGTCAAGACTCTGGGGTTAGGGATGAAGGAGAGGGAGTTACAGTTGATAGGGATTCAGTTAGGTATGAGGGAGAGGGAGTCCCTAATGATGGTGAAAAAGTTTCTGAATATGGTAAGCTAGAGGGAGTTTCTGCTGTTGTTGATGTTGATGCAGTTGATGGAGCCAAAGTAGTTCATTCTGTTGATGGAGTGGTTGACCTTTCATGCGTGGAAGTTGATGCAGTTACGGAAGATCTAATCCCTTCGTGTGTTCGAGATCCTATTGAATACCAGGATGGGCGTATCGAGTTGACCCATAAGCAGCGGTAAAGGCATTTGACCAAGTGAAAGCTCCAGATGCAAATCGTCTAGTGTTAGATGTCTACGGAGATAGAGAGGGAGGACCTGGTAGAGTGGTATCAGTTTGGCTACCATATGTAGATATAATGCCAGCATGAGTTGTTTCTGTTGGTTCCGTAGCTTATTAAGGTGTTCCTGGTGCAGATGGATACCTTGGTTAGCGAGAGTAAGATTGTAAAGAGGAAGATAAAGCAGGACGAGCAGTGAAAGAAACAGGAGGAGTTCCAGGAGGAGATGGAGACCTATAAGTTCAAGGAAACAAGTCTTCACCTTATCGAGGGTCTTAACAGCACCCTAGGCACCAGTCTCGACAAATTTCATATACCACTGCAGGGGTTATAGGGCCTCATGTTCTCTACCCTCGACCCTGCAACTCTACCCGCCGCCCTACACCCTCGACCCTACGCCTCACTTATCGATACGGCACTAGGTTCAGCAATTGGATCGAAGGCATGAATCGACGACAATGCTTACGATGGCTCCTGTCGAGGATAGGATTTGATCATGCAACAGACAGACACACTGTATCCGCCGGGAGTGATGATAGTATTTGAAGCGCGAGGCCGATGATGCATTATGTTACTCAATGAAGTGACTCAATGAGGGAAGGAGTATCGCTACCGCTCGATGGGAGCACCTAGTTAGCTGCCGATAGCCGAGACCGGGGGAGAAAGAAGTGGATACCGGGGGAGAAGAAATAGAGGATCGCTGCCGCTAGCCGAGACAAAGGAGACCTCACCGGAAGGAAGATGCATGGATGGAGGCCGAGAATCGTTCAATTTAGTAGCACAGATAAGAGAATGAGCAGCACTTGTAGGGAGGAACAATTGAAGAGAGAAGAGGCCAGGATGATGTTATTCGTTGATCTTACTCAATGATGAAGGAAGGTGTGATAAGGGAGCGAGGTGCAATGATGTGACTCGATACCAGGTGAGTACAACTACCGCTCGATACCCGCATGATCTGATTGCTACCGCTTGCCTTATGTTGAGCACTACCGCGATGCCTGTTATCGATACCGCTTGACCCCATGACTTGCCGATACGGCACACAGTTCCTACATCTTACACGCCCCGCATCACACATCCATACACGCCCCGCATTCAGTTCCATACGCCCGCATATACGCTATCCATTCAGTTACATCCGCATTCAGTACGCCTTCTAAGTTTGATTATTGAGATCGAGAGCCAGATTCTGGTTATAGGGATGAAGTGACGGATGACCCAGAGGCAGTCCCCCGAATTAGCGTGATCCAGTTCCTGATTCTCGTGAGCTAGACCCAGTTTCTGTTGATCTTGATCCAGTTATGGAAGATCTAATTCCTTCGTGCGTTCCAGATCCTATTGATTCAGAACCACCATCGACAATAGGGACCAGCTTTGGGATTGATCCACAGAGGCGCTAGGTTAGGCGGGTAAGAGAGCTTTGCTCCCTGGTTCAATAAATGGATTCGGTAGCCAGCCCTTCCAAGAGTGAGGTGAGGCTTATTCGTTCAGTGTTTCATGCGTTCTCTCGATATGGCCCCTTAACCCATAGAAGAGCGTGCCAACGCGATCGTACCACCAGGTGGAATACTAACATCTCTGAAACTAAGGCATGTTTGGCTACGAGTATAAGACTAATAACATATCCGAAGATCCAGTTGGAACGGGCATCAACCAATGAAACAAAAGCCCAAATGCATATCATCCAATTTCATTGCCAGGCGTTAAACCACCAATTTCATTGCCTCCAGCAGCAGTAGCACCACTAACAACATCATCCCTAGGTGGTTAGCCATATTTTGAGATCGAGATCCATAGCTAGCAGCACCAAAGTAAGCAAACCTATAAGCATACCTAGGTAGAGTAGTTCCATACCCGCCGTTGAGCAGTTCCTGGCCCACTAGCAGCAGTTTCAGATCCTCCAGCAGAAGTTGAGTCAGTCGAATCAGCCAGCAAGCAATCAAGTAAGCCCGGTTCTTTCTTATCCCAGCCATCCAGGGGTTGTCTCTTTCTATGGATCGTACCAGAATCTCGTATATAGAGAGAGTCTAAATTAGGCCTTGATTTCTTCGGGTGTCAAGTTTCAATTTACTTATTGGGTGGGGGGGCTAACAGTCGAGCCCCTGCCGGTCCTAAGGAGTATGGTCTTCAGGTTCGCGGTTAGGGCCGATGGGTGGAAAGGGTTGTCTTATTCGAGCGAAGCAGGCTAGGTTGTTCGTTGCCACGCGACTCCTCTTAACTTAATACTATAGTACAAAGCCATATCATCTATCTACCATCTCAAGGGTTTTTCCTTCTAAGGTTAACCCTAATTTACTTATTGGGTGGGGGGGCTGGTCGAGAGTTCGCTTACTCACCCTGTTATGGCTTAAAAACGATCTTATCCTGTCCTTTTCCCAAGTTATATCCGCGCGCTAGGTACTCATTTTTCTTTAGATAGGCAATCCTCGCAATCTCCATGTCCTTCAACGTTATACCTTCGCAACCCAGCAGCTCGCCCAGGGACAAGAGTCACTTACACCAGTCATTCCTTCCCTTCAATAAAAAAGATCTAGCTCCAGTATGCACCACTTATCGACAAAAATAGAGCTAAAGACACGTCTACGAATAGTCTTTACGCAGATAAATCGTGCGTGGTTCAGGATGCACTCCAATGTATGCTATCCGGTTTTCCCGATCATATCGGTAAAGAAAGAGGGGTATGTTTGTTGAAGTTGTTGGATGAAGGAAGCACTTTTCAAAGCTGGGGTTGATTTCATTTCATAGGGTGCTTTTTTCATTAATCAATCGTATCTGGCCAGGTAAAGCCTGCCCCCCCCACCAATAGCAATAGTATATTTACCTACCTTAGCATTCCTAGCTAAAGCAAAGTGGTTTTTAAGGGTGAGTAAGCGAACTCTCGACCAGCCCCCCCACCCAATAAGTAAATTAGGGATAACTCCATTCACAAAGGTTAGGTGAAGCAGTAAGTAAAGGATGGAAAAATGTTGGTAGCATGCACGTAAGTAAAGGGAAGTATTCCAGGTTCTAAGTAAGCGCCCACTCAAGCCCTTCGAATCATCTCCGGGGTCTGCTGGCTCTGTATTGAATAAAAGCAAGAGGGCAGTTAGTGAAAACGATCCAAGACTGCTGGTAGCTGTTGCACAGAAAGGTAATGGCAGCTTCAAAAGAGAATACAACTCTAAGTGCCCACCCAAACAAGCGCGTAAGATCTCATAAGTAAGGAAGGCAGTATTGACTAAATCCAAGCAGTTCCAATCTCAGCTCCGCAGGGAGTATTTCCTCTCCCTCTCCCTTATGGTCGAGCGGCCTAACGGCACCTTATGGTCGAGTCAGCTTTTGATAGACAGTAATTCATGTTATATAAAGAATCTATTAGAAGAATTTCAGGGCCCTATATTATTTAGGGGTCACTCACTATTCATATGGTGAGGGTGCGTAAGCACGCTCGACTGTCCAGGACCCTTTAGGGGGCTCGACTGATAAGGACCTTTAGGTGCTCGACCACCGCCTTTTAGTTACTTATTTGCCCCTCAAATAAGTCAAAAAAAAAAGAAGTAAATTGAATGCGCAAGCAGGCTCGACTGATAAGGCCGCCATCACCTTTAGGTGCTCGACCA
>Ga0115851_100628_pt2 | contig 15217 bp, 14 predicted proteins | sample InSIn2gowninarea_FD_83865 | JGI IMG/M metagenome (GOLD analysis project Ga0115851, IMG submission 83865)
ACTATGGGGGTGCGTTGCAATGCAAAAAGCCCTTCTATGGGGTGCACTGAGCGAGAAGAGACAAATGGCAGTGTCACTCTGCAAGGTGGAAAAGCATGGAATCTTCCAGAACTTTCTCCTATGACACTTGCCTCTCTGAATTCGACCAAGGATGAGTAAGAGATCCTCAATCTCCAAGTGGAAGCAAGAACTATCAGTCAGAGGACACTAACCAAAACACAAGCTGACTCATCCCCCTTATAGATATCTATATATGGATCCCTCATCCCAGAGATCCAGAGGCTGGAATTTTGCATCTTGTAAGGAATTGATGTTAGTTTCTTGAGGTAACATCAGTGTATGTTGGGTGATATAAGCTTTGTATGAGGTGAAAAGAGGGCTTTTCTTGTCAAGAGGATGATGCTGGGTTGGAACAGCTGGTTGTAACTCTCTTGACTCTACTTTGATTATCAATAAAGCTATTCTTGTTTTCTTCCATACTCTTGTGTAATTTATGTTTCATGCATTTGTATGGTTAATCTACATCTGACCCTAGATTGTTTATGATAATAGATCCATGTTCTTGTATAGTTTTATGCTGTTGTGATCCTATAGGTACTTTGTGAAGCTGGGTATAGGAGAAGGCAAGTAGCGAAAGACTATCAGAAGAGAGAAGAACCGAAAAAGGAGTCAAGCGCAAGACAGAGATCGGTCTCCTTATTCTTCTTTCATCTATCTCTCATAAAAGAAAACGAAAGTAGACTTTACTTTGTTTGTTTCTAAGGTAGCTGCCACACCTTAGTGGGATAGAGCAGTTCTATATAGACACTTTTCCCTGTAACAAAATGGCGACTCCGCTGGGGAGCGAATAGATTGATTGTTTATCTACATTTGTTTACTATATAAACTCACAGACGGAGCCTGAAGCCAAGCCAGCTAGCATTCGAACTGCATTCGTTTTACGAATGCAAAGTATATCAACGCTGCTTCATTCAATCTCCGGGTTTGTTTATAAATTAAACACTGGATCTACAAGCTCTCTAATTGCCCTTGTGGTAGCCTTGATAACCTCTTTAGATCTACGCGTGTTGTTGAGTTACTGATTACCTTTTTCACGACCAAAACCCTTGGACTGAACTGTAAACTGTGACCCGAAGCCCATTCAAAGTCTCCTTTCTGGACCAGCGCATCCTCTGTTCTGAGAAACTGCATTTCAGCGCACTTCTCAAGTGAGGAACCTGCGCTGCAATTCAGTTTCCCTGTGTTACAGGTGCGCTGATCAAACTAGACTTTGTCACTGCATTTTGGTTTCTGTGTTCACTCCTTTCAGTTCTATTCTTGAATTTTGCAGCCTGTGATCAGTACATATCTGTTTGAAACCCTTTTCCTTGCTGTTATTCCACCTCCAATGTGCAAAGAACTGTGAATGTTTTAAGTGTATTTTTAGTCATTTTCATTTCTCCTTTTGCAAAAAGGTAACATAATCGAGCTGTCATCATTTGATTTGAAAGTGTCCTAACTGTCATTTTCAGCCATAGACAGCTATCCTCCTGTTTGGTAGTCGATTATATGATTTACTATTGCATATGATTTGAATTTGTGATTTTTTAAAGTGTTGAAAAGCAATATTTCATTTCAAAATCGTTGAGTGTCTCTTTTACCCTCACTTCTTTTTGGAAAGAAAGTTGTTAAATTACTGTGCTTTAAAAGTAATTCAAATTTGCACATAAGCTTTCTTTTTATCATCTACATATTAAGAAAGTCGAAAACAAATACATGCATGTGCATTTGCATTTAGACTGTTTGATTGGTTTGATTTAGGACAGTGGATCTAGTGTGTGCTCTTTGCTCTTTGTTGAAAGAATATTGTCTATCTTTCCTTAGTAGCTAGGATTTTCATGGCATAAAGAAGATAAAACATTTGTTGTCCTTCGACATAAAATATATCCATCCCATAGATCAAATTGATCTACATAAACAGACTGGTGAAATGATTTTTTCTTCTTTGAATTTTTTCCATGACTTCCTCAAAGTTACAGGCTTCTTTAAACAATATGCACTCACAGTTGAAGCTAGAAATAATGTCATCATTGGCCAAAGATACAAGGATAAATCATATGGAAGATTTAATTGTTAAATTAGGAATATATCCTAATGATGTTGATGTAGGAAAGGAGAATATCAAGAATAGTAATGTTGATATCCAGGCACTGAGGAAAAAACTAAAGCTACCAACAATAGAACACTCCCAAGTGCAGCAAGTAGAAGAAATATAGAAGGAAAAATAATTCATGTTGCATATGGTTGTAGATTAAAGTGTGCAAATACAAAAAATGGAGGTAGAGATGGAAAAAATTTTAAAGGAAAAGGAACAAAATGTTGCAACCAGAATTCCAGTAATACAAGCAAAATCAACAAGCCAAGATTCAGTATATTAGTTATCAAAAGCTATGGTTGAATTATCCTTAAGAAATGTATAAATTGAGAAACTACAGGCATCTTTGCTTAAAATGGAAGAAAATAAAATTAAGCCAGACAATGCATATATTTCAGAGGTACAGAAAAAATTCAAGCTCACAAAATAGCTTGAAAAGTATATGGATGAATCAGTTAGTTCTCAAAATATATCAAAACCCAAAGAGAAAATTAAGGTACATATCAATTCAGCTATCTCAGAGTTTTGGCCTTCCGTATAAATTATTTTTGAACAAGAACAATTGTTGTAGAAATCAAAGGCAACCATTCAAGAAATAAAAGAAGAACAAGGTCATAAACTTGGGAAGCCACTAATATTATTGAAGTTCTCAATTCAAAAATTAGAGATGAAATGGAGGATATGGGAATTGAAGAGAGGATAGATGTAGTCCTTGAGGTAATAAAATTATTAACCAAGAAAAACTTGATGCTACAACTAGAAAAAAATGTGAAAACTTGGAAGGTAAGATTAAGAAATTCCATCCGAAGCTCTCATTAATTCAACAAAAAGGGATTCCTTCACAGAGAGACCCTTATGGAGGATTAGTTCAATGGAAAAGTTATCAAAGAACTTTACATTTACATACAAACAAACAAATCAAAATTTTACAAGGTAAAAGGAATCATTAGTGGTAATAATTTCATTCAAGGCATAGAAAATGATTTATTTCTCTCACGTGAAATCCATTGCCTCTTTATCAGTGAGACAACTTTTGAAAAGTATACTGAAGTAGATGAGGCTTACAGGAGGGTAATAAAATTTTCATGCCCAGATGATGATCAGTGGGATATGTTTGTTGAACTTATTAGTTGAGTAGGTTTTCAAGGAATTTTGCAACAAGAAGTAGGGAATTCTGGAGCACAGTCAACAAATTATAGATTTCAATCTCGCAGTTAAAAACAACATCCTCGAATAATGTGCAGTTCCACTAATTCAGTTCAAGGATTTTATTTTGATTTATTTAGATTAGGATTATCCAAATGGATTTAGATAAAGTTTTTATTTAATTGTAAAAGATGTAATTAAATTAGATATTTTTTAAGACTCTATATATACTTTGCAATCCTAAGTAAGGAGGGTTGATAGTTTGACAAGACCAAGAAACATTTTTGTATTTTGGGAATTTTTGAAGATAATCAAAAGCTTATGGCTTCGATTTTTAGTAGCACTTGTGTTCATGTGAGTTTCATTATGTATCATTTCTGTTATTCTTCATATATTTGAGGTAACATAGAAGTATTGGGTAAAGCTAGGTCAAGTTTTGATCTCCCTCACATCTAATGCAAAGTTATTATCATTACTGAGAATAACTAATTGAACAGGTTTTTAAATTGGTACCTCTGCATCAAAAACTTATTGCCTTTTATCATATCTCAGATATATATGTGTTAGATATAGAAATATTTCTATATGCCTCTACTATGTTTGATAATTAAATATTCAAGAAGGATATTTTGTTATCAATTATTTTCATCTTTCTTCTGTCACAAGCATTTAAAGAATTATGTTTTGTTAATATTGGAATCAGCACTTTGAGAAATCTTTGAAATCTTTGGATAATGTGCATGTGAATGGTTTGAGTCGTTGATCATCCATTTAAAATAAATCCTCATTTAGATGCTTTGGCATAGTTCCCAAGCTTGGAACTATCTACAAAGAAATAACATCAGATTGGTGAAGTTGCTAGGGAATAAAGTTTTGGAGTTTATTTCCCTGGGAAAATGATTATACTTATCTCTTAATATTGAATGAGAGGCTAACAGGCTAAAATATTTCACCTAGTGACTTCATAGGTTAAATCTGTCTTCACGCAAGCATACTAGATATCATTATAATCTTGAGATATTTACTCCATTATCAAATCCAAAGAGACTTGTATGAATTGTTTCTCTCAGAAGTAGATTGGAAGCTTCTACTTCTAGTTCTAGTTCTATTCCTCCATAATCAATTTCACAACCTTAGCAACCTAAAAAAATTCCTATACTTTTTGATCTGTCTAATTTACCTCCTAAAGTCTTAGAACTTCTTTCTAAGGGAGTAGATCTTCAATCTAGCTTATTGATCCATCAACTTGAATCCTTTGAACTTCTTGTCTCCCTTTCATAATCCTTTGATATAGCATAACTTGAATTAAATTACTTGAGCTCAAGCCTAGAGATTTCATATCCTCTTTTATCCATACTTGGCCTTCTACTTCTGATCAACCTTAGGGAAATATTATACAAACCCTTTAGTTTTTGAATATCAAGGCAAGATTATTCCTGAAGTTGAAAAGCTAATCATTCATCCTCAATTTCCAAAAAAGCTTATTCATTCAAGGAAGCCATCTCTCAAGAAACCTTTGTCTCCTAGACAAGAAGTTTCACAACAACAATAAATAGATGGGATATGACTAATTATGGTAGCGAGATAAGCAACATTAGTGCTACCCCATTAGCTCAGATTCATGATTGTCCTAAAGGTTGTCTAAAACGTTTACCTATATATAATGGGGAAATAGGACCAAATGTAGAAGATCATTTATCTGTATTTTTAGATTTTGTAGATAATATGAATATAGAACATGAATATGTTTATATGGGGTTGTTTGTTCAATCATTATAAGGAAATGTTAGGATTTGGTTTAGATAGTTACAACGAAATTATAGTCATACATGGGTAAAGTTAACCAATATTTTCATAAAACAATGGAAATAAAGAAAGATCATGTTTATTATTTAACTGAGTTTGAGTACCTCAAAAGGAATCCTAAAGAAACTGTCATAGATTTCGTCAAGAGATTTAATAAATTGTACAACAAAATTCCAACAGATTGCAAACCTCTAGTCACTATAGTAAAGGTTAGATTTTCTAAGGCATTTGATGATGATTTTTATTTAATGTTGAGAGAAAGAAAATATATGACTTTGGCAGACATGCAAACTGATGCAATTGAGGATGAGAGTAATAGAGAAGCATCAAGTAAATTGAGAGCAAAGGCAGAGAAAGAAGAAAGAAAATTGAAGGCGAGAACATAATCTAGTTCATCTTCAAAAATTAAGGAAGAGGAACATAAATTAATGAAATCAGTTCAATGTTGAGAAACATATCTAATAGAATTTCAAGGATGGAAACATAACCTAGACAAGTCCAACAATATGTGAATATACCACCAAGGCCTTATAGAAGACCTTTTCAACCACAGATTTTACAGAGGGAAAGATAGAATAACGTCCAACATTGATGATAAATGATCAAGATGTGGAAGAAATAACATCTGTTGTAGATGACATAAATTATTTTGGAGGTCAACATCTTGAAAATGCAAATTTTCGTACGAATCAAGTTCAACCTATACCTCAAAATATAGAATCTGCAGAAGTTTCTAAATACCAAGCTTTTCCTAAATTTCTAATTGTTGAGCTAAACAAAAGATATGATATAATACCAAGACAAGGTCCAAGTAGACTCGTAAATAAAGTTACCTTTGATTTATCACAAAAAAAGACTGTCGAAACTTTACCTTTGTCACCTCAAAGTCAGTCATGAGATCAATCAATAGCAGAAAAACTTGTTTCTTTTGATTTTAATGTAGAGAAGGAACTAGAAAAAGTCAAAATCCAAATTCCTTTATTTGAGCTTACAATAAATCCTGGTTATAAGCAACAGATTTCTAAATGGATCCATTCTTCAAGTGTGCATGCTGAAAGAGATGTAATTAGTTTGTAATATGAAAAACTTTATGTGATTTTTGGACCAACTCTAGACGTTCAAGATGAAAGTGTTCCCTCTTTTTATTTAAATCTAAATAGTCATGATTTCCCCTTTGTAATTGCATGTTATATTCTGGGGCATCCCATAATTTAATGCCAAAATTATTATGGATCAACTTCAATTACAATCACAAGAACCTACCATGATTTATATACAGTTGATTCAAAAAAGATACAGTGTTTGGGTTTAATTAAAGATCTAGTAGTAACCTTAACATCGATTCTTGTCAAAAGTGTTGTAATGGATATAGTGCTCACAAATATTCCTCCAAAATTTGGTATGTTGTTATAAATATCCTAGTGTGCTAAACTTGGAGGAAGTTTACAAATGGATATTTCATATGCTAACACTCTAGTCTATGGAGGAGAACATTCAAGATTGTACAGAGAAGTAAGGTTTATAAATAGTGTATGTAATGTTAGAAAATATGTAAATAACCCTATAAATGTTGTGGACCAAGATTTAGGTTGTTTCATTTTAGTTGTAAATGGTTAGTGCAATGTACAAAAAATAATTGAAGACGATGTAAGTATTCCTCAATCTTCAGAAAATGGCATTTGGAAGATGTATTTTGATGGAGATTCTTCTAGAGATGAATATGGAGTTGAGATTGTTTTAATTTCACTTGAAAAGAAAATTATCACTCGGTATTTTAAATTGGATTTTGAGACCACTAATAGTGTGGTAGAATATGAAGCTTTATTACTAGGATTGGAGTTGGCCAAGAAAATGAAAGTTCAATCATTATCATTATTTAGTGATTCAGAAATAGTGGTGAAACAAGTTAGAAATATTTTCAGAAAAAATCATCCTAGATTACGATCCTACAAAAATAAGACATGCGATTGTATAGAGAACTACTTCCAAGATTTTAACATTGAAGCTATACCAAGAGAGGATAATATGCAAGCAAATTCTTTAGCAATTTCTGCAAGTACCTTTAAAGTCCCAAACTCCTTTCAATTGCAATACCAGATTTAAGTTAGGTACAGACCTTCCATCCCTTATAATATGAAACATTGGCAATTATTTGAAGATGATGAGCAATTGAAAAGTTTATGCAAACTATTGAGGAATTTTCTTGCCTACATAGTGATGAGGAGAACAATGAAATAGTCACAGAGAGTATTGTTGATTCAGAAATAAATTTCAAGCAGAAAACAGTTGACCATGATATTATTTAGTTATCCAACAACCACATTCCTAAAGGACTAGTTCCCCTTCAGAGATTGTTTGACCATAATGATGTCATAAAATCTTGATGGATAAATTCACAGTAAGATTATGTGCAAGGCTATAATATTTTTACAACAAAAGAAATTAGAAACACCAAGTTTTCATCAACACTACCATAGGATATCAAAGACAAATATGTTTAAATATTCAAGGAATATAAAGATTTTTTTTGCATGGAGATACAAGTATTTGAAGACATATGACACATCTACCATTGAACATAAAATTCCTTTAAAACCAAGGTCTAAATCATTTCAACAAAAATTATGAAGGATAAATCCAATACTGTTGCCAATAATAGAAAAGGAAGCAAAGAAACAACTTGATGAAAAAATCATAATTCCTTTAAGATATTCTCATTGGAAAGCTAATTTGGTCCATGTTAGGAAAAAGAATGGAGAAATAAGACTATGTATTGACTTTAGGAATCTTAATAAATTTTCATTGAAGGATAATTATCTACTACCAAGATGGATCATATGCTTCAAGGAGTAACAAGGTGAAACATAATTTCTAAGTTAGACAGTTTTTTCAAATGTATTCGGATATTGGTCAGCAATGAGGACAGGGAAAATACAACTTTCACCACACCATGGGGTACATTCATGTATGTTAAGATTCCTTTTGGCCTAATAAATGCAGGGGAAACCTTTTAGAGAGCAATAGACTTAGAATTTGTAGGAAAAGTAAACCAGTTTATAGTGATTTACCTTGATGATTTAACTTTTATTTTAGAATCTAATGCAAAGCATATCAAACATTTGAAGACAGATTTTGAGAGATGTAGAAAATTTAGGATTTCATTTAATCCCAATAAATCAATATTTTCTTTGAAAGAAGGAAAATTATTAGGCCATATCATTTCAAAGGAAGGAATCACAGTAGAGCCCAAAAGAGTATCAGTTATTTAGTTAATTAGTTTTCCAAGAATGAAAAAAGAAATCCAAGCATTTTTAGGGAAAATCAATTTCTTGAGAAGGTGTATACCTAACTATGCTTAGATTGTAAAGGATATGACCGATATGGTTGAGAAGAATCTTTAGGTTAAATGAAATGAAAAGGCTATATTTTATTTTTCGCAAATCAAAAAGCACTCACAGAAACACCGGTTCTAGTCATTCTAGATTATTCAAAGCCTTTCAGTATTTTCTCCTTTGCATTAGATAGTATAATAGAAACAATTTTATTATAGAAAAAATAAAGATCATTATGAGCAGCCAATTTATTTCTTTAGCAAAATTATGAGGGATGCAGAATTAAAGTATGATATAGTTGAGTAATGGGCTTATGCTTTAGTTCAAGCTTTGAAAGATTTTAGAATTTATGTGTTGCATTCTACAATAGTAGCTTTTGTACCCAATAATGTAGTAAAAATAGTCCTAACTCAACTTCCTACAGATGGAAAAAGAGGGAGATGGATAGCCAATTTTTTGGAGTTTGATTTGGATATCATACCTACAAAGCTAGTAAAAGGACAAGGATTGGCTAAGCTAATAGCATAATCAAATTATAAAGTTTCGGGCATGAATTCAATTATGCAGATTTTAGGTACCAAAGGAGAACAATCCATAAGAAACTTCTCCTATTGTGGAGGAGAAGAACCCACAAGAACCTTCTTCTAGTTTAGTAACACTCCCACTTCCTTTGCATATTGATGATAATTTTTTTTTATCGGATTGGTATAAGGATATTGTACATTTTCTGCGAGATTTTTAATATCCTCTTGAGTTCATTAGAAATCAATGTCAATCTCTTAAACTTAAGGCATTGAAACATTGTGTACTTAATGAAAACCTATATTGTAAAGATCCATTGAATATTCTTTTACAATGTTTGACTGAAAGTGAAATAGAGGGTGTAATTGAGCAATTTCATGAAGGAATATGTGGAGGTCACTATACTTGGAAGTAAATTGAACACAAGATATTGAGAGCAGAATTTTATTGGCCTAAATTGTTTTCCCAAGTTGGTTTAAAAGTATGAAGTTGTATTCCTTGCCAAATTTTTGCATGAAAACAAAAACTAGCTGCTCTACCTCTAATTCCAGTACTAGGTGAAGCTTCTTTCTTACAATGGGGTCTAGATTTCATTGGTGAAATAATTCCTTCTTCCAACAATCAACATAGTTTCTTCCAAATGTATAATTTTCTTTTAAATAATAAAAAATGAGTAAAGAGAAATGCATTTTTTACTTTGTAATTAATTCGGCATGCTTTATAAATGCCAAATTGTTATTTTTCATAAAAAAAGAAATACAGTTGTTGCTATGGGCTTTATCCTTCATGCATGTTTCAACAGCATTGATTAGCTCCGCTAAAAGAAATGGTTTACAATAGATCACGGGACCCCTCGCATTCCCGATGTTTAATTCTTGGGGGGGGTGGTGGGTGGGGGTGTGGGTGGTCCACAATCCTGATTCCCAAAACCACAATTGGCTTATGTGTTCATCGCTTGATCATTGCGCCCCACCCCTCGGCCACAAAATACTTTCTCACCTAGTTGTTACTCTTGCTAATTTATCCCCTCCACCAACTTTTATCCAACCATCAACTAAACTAGTTACAACTATCTCTTCTACCTATCATATGGAATTTGCATCTACAGATAAACACATTTTCCCTAGGTGGGTGACTACACCTAGAACAACAGAAAGAAAGTAGTTTAACCTTTTCTTATAGAAGATAGATGAGATAGAGGAACTTACTTGTATTCTTTCGCTTCCTTGATCTCTTTTGAATCGCTCCCGTCACTCCCACTTGAACTAAATCCGTTCAAAAGGTACCTGCATCAAGAGAAACAGAAATAAGAAATGATAAAATCATACATAATATATCTACTATAAAACAATGGAATCAAAGGCATTGAAACAAATAATCATCACGGATATGAAAAATCATATGAGAAAAGGAATAAACTCTTTATTAATGTAGAAGGAAGAGTATCACTCAATACAGTTCGATCCTATGCCACTCCTCCAGCTTTAGTCCAACCCTCGCCACATCAAAAGCACACTAATCCAATAGCGTAACATTGCTTAACATAAACTCAATTCTCAAACCAACATAATTTCCTTGCAAATTTCAAATTCTAGCCCCCTAATCACTATGATGAGTACTCAATTTATAGCAAATGGAGGTGGTTTTGTCATAAATGAGGGTATTGAATGGCCTTCCAAACTTGGAGTTAGTTTCCATGGAGCAATGGATGAGAGGATAGGAGGTTAATGGATCCTTATCCTATCAAATTTTGAGCTCATATGAGGAGATAAGAGATGGGATCCTTCTAGAATCATCTAGAGTCAAGGAATATTCCCAGAACCCTATGAAAATTTCGCTCAATCTTGCCCAGCACAGGTCAAAGAGGGCCTAAGTGTACTACAATGCAGGCCACAGTGGGCCTGCCTGCTCTGCAGCACACTGTCTCAAGACTTGGGCTACACTGGTGTCCCAAGGAGGAATTTCAGGAAGGCTTTAGGCCAGGAAAATTTAATAGAAGGAGGCATTCAATGAGTTGACTTGTCTAGGGCATATAGCAACTGAATTAGGGTTTTATGAGCCCTAAAAGTACTGATCTAAATGTCGGGAGTGATGTGCCCAAATAGACCTATAATAGTTGCCCCCTAAAGCATGAAGTCGAAAATGATAATGTCGAGTGATATGCTTTACGATGTGACGGAGAGGAACTAAAGCGAATGGTGACCTGCATCGATTACATCATGATATTTTGAATTTTCATGAATATCTAAGGGAAGGCATACCCATACTCAACATACAAACTTTTCATTACATGTACATAGGTAGTCATCTACAGATATAGACCAATGATAGGATGACCATTTGTGTAAAGCCATTGTACAGATGATTTAGTACACTCCTGAAATCACATCCCAGATGGATGAAACTATATTCGGGGTCTTCTATCTCGTCCAATCATTAGCTCAAGTACGAGTCTAACCATGTGAATATGTGATCTGAAGTCGAACATGGAAAGACACCTTTTGATTACCAGCCAATGATGTAATCCGTTAACAGATGCGAGAGAGATCACCGATAATGATAATGATTCTCAAGGTATTGTAGTAGATTCTGCTTGGTGTGAATACATGTTTTGATGTTGAACACCATACAAAGTCTTTCGGTCAAAGGCCAGTGACGTCAACCTGTCACTGGAAGCAAGAAACTTTCCATTGATGTATGCAAGCCCCAAGGCACTGAAAGGATGTTTCTAAGTCAACTTTTTGGATATTGTGCTGATGTCAACAAGAAGCGACTCATTGCAGGAGGGCCTTGATGTATCCCACATCAATGACACGAAACGAGTGTAATTATTTTGGAGACGGAATGTGACTAACGACACAAGGTTCAGGAATAGCGGTCATGAAAATGAAGTTTTATGAGTATTACAAAGGATTAGTTTTACTGAATGACTTCTCTTGAACATGTCGGCGACACTGAATGAATTTGAAACATTGACCCAGAACCAAAGTGATGGATGGTGTGATAGACCATAGGTATGATAACCATCAAGCAGATAACCCAACCCAAATAGTCACGGAGATGAAGTGAAAGTGTCATGTTCAAAAGCGACTTGCTATCATAAAGTGATATATCCCTTTTCCCATTTCCCCAAGTCATTTCTAACCAGTACCTCTTTATTTTTTAACAAGCTTAAGGAGGATAACATATGCTTATAGTGTAATTCCACCCTTTGGGTGAATCCATCACTATGTGATGTTTTAATGAGCCTAGCAAAGGTGAAACTCAATCTTGTTATGATGGACAAGTTTGTCATTATTTGATGTTTTAACGAGTTTAACGACAATGAGAACTTGATCCTTTTCATGTTTAGAGAGTTTGAAAAGGGACAAAAAGGAAACTCCACAAGTTCTTTTTTGTAAGTTTGTCTCTCAAGTCTGAAAAATCGTAAAATAATACAAGAGAGAACCTATTGACCATGTTCAATCAACGTATTCCTTTTTCGTAAATAATCTATCTCAGTTCGGAGAAGGGTTAAACTTATACTGAGTAGATGTCATTTCTGGTCCATAAACGAGCTGAAAAGGACAAGCGCTCAACAATCTTTTCATATTTCAAGAGTCTGAAAAGATCTTAAAGAGGACTCCAGGGGGGTTCCTTTTTTGATGTTTCACAGAGCTCAAAAAAGAGGTAAAAGTATGCTCTATGGTCAAAAGTACAATTCATGATCGTGCAAGTCAAATTCACTGTATCAGTTGTAAATCTATTCAAAGAAACACCAAACGGATTAAACAAACCTGTTTCATTGGTAAAAATGGGTAAAAAACTATAGTTTATTCACTAAATGACATGAAATAACCATAAAACAAGAATTTACCAAGTCATTTTCACCATTTGATATTTACCATTCAGTTTTGTGCTCCGAACCAGTTTTTATGTCAAACTTCAGCAGCTAATTGCGAGAGATTGTGTGGATCATTTGTCATGCCGTCAGTTTTAAGTAGGAGATCTACCTTTTCTCTTCCATTTAAGTCCATTCTTTTTGCAATTTTAGGCAAGTTTTTTTAGGGTTTTTGGGTCCCTAGGGTAAATATACTCCGCCCTGGGATCAGCACAACCTATCACATCGAAAATTGCACTATAGTGCACCCAAACAGAAGGGTACCTACTCTACAACGCACTATCTTAGGGCTTGGGTTGCGCTGGGCGCAGTTGAGAAATTTGTTTCTCCTATTTTACCATAAAACTCTTCAATTTTTTGCATGAAATGGATCCTAACTAAGCTTATGGTTTGATTCCAGGCTTTGATCGGATCATAATGACTATTACTTGGTGAGAAAGAGAGCATGAAGAATAGGATATGGTTGCTCTTAATAATCCGGGTACTGTAGAGGCCCTCAGAGACTGTGAGTTACTCAAATACTTTAGGTTGTCTAGGATGAGGCAACAACTAGAACTATTGTAGTTCCTAGTTCATTCATGGGATCTAGTGGATCAGGCTTTTCACATAGGGGGAAAAGTGATCCCTATATTGATCGATGATGTTTACTTCCTTACAGGATTGTCAAGACGTGGTGTCCCCATATCTATTTCAGGTTCTACCTGTGGGGGTGAATTAGTGAGGGACTACATTCGACAGTTTTATCAGCCAAGTACATAGCCTAGCAAGGATGGGAAGATTAACATCAGGGATGTTCGTGAGTTTCCCTTGCGAACAATCCTTTTCACTATGGCAAAGTTGGTGGGTAGTGTGACACTTCATCTGGTGAATAGATCATATATGTAGTTTGCACTTGAGTGCCTTGAGCCAACTACATTCAACTGGTGTGAGGTAGTTCTCTCTTCGATGAAAGAGAAACTAACCAAGGTAAAGAGTGGTAAGACAAATAATTTTAGCTATGGTTTGATCTGCATTGCCTTTACCTTAGAGAGAATTCTATTGATGCGACCTCAATATGTGTCACTAAGTTTGACTGGTCCTAGAGATTCATGGATGCAGAGATGGGTTGAGTTGATGGCTTGACATGCTGGTCAATCATCAATCTCATTTCCTCCTGCATTCTTCAATTGGCTCAGTGGACAACACCTTTTCATCGAGGAGCATCCATATGCGGGGATGGACTTTCGTGGAGATCCAGATTAGAGGTTACTAGTGGGTGTCCAATGGGGTGCTATAGGTAAATTGTTTTGACCAAGTGTTTTTAATTTTTAAGTTTCTACATTATTTTGTGTTTTTAATGTTTCCAATACTAAACTAAAAATGTACTCATGCATGTAGATGTTGGTACTGTTCGACCTATTGGACATGAACAGGAGGCAGGTCAACTAGTGCGGAGAAATGTCAGAAGAGCAGTTCTCCAAGATTTGGATTTGACCAAGACACTGATAGAGTTGCAGGATCATATAGAGGGGTTAACTCTCGGTATTTTGGATATCCGAATTGAAGAGTTACCGATGAGGCTGCAGTGCCATACTATTGGTGTTCCTAGCCATTGGATGAGGCTATTGCGCATAATAGCTTAGGCTGTGATCTGTTATCATGAGAATCATTAGGTCTACTTAGGATGTTTTTTATATGCATTTTGAGTTTTGAGGTCAGATGACCAACATGTCTTGGACACAAATTTTGTAAAAACTTTAAAACATCTATCTATTTTTCTTTTAGTGCTTTTATATATGGTTATGTGCAATCCTATTCAACTATTGATGTGAATTGAAAAATTTACTTTTACATGTGTTGTAAATGCATGTTTAACACATATTTCACTAATGAATCAGTTAATGTGTTAAAGTTCCTGGAAATATGTTGATATTGCATGTAATCAAAATGTCTTTCCAAGAGACGAACTCTAAGGAACATATGATAAATTGTTGGATTTCGGATGGTATAAACATTTGTAAGTTGCAATACAATAAGTTGTGAGTCCAACCTAATGATGATTCAGCGAATGCCAAGAAATATGGCATCAGAGAGGAGTTCTTTCAACGTGCTATACTCAGCGATATTGTTCGTAGAACGACCGATACAAATCCCTTTAAAACTCACTAACTCACCACTTGGATCAAATATGGCCCATGCTGCAGAAGATAGGTTCTGCGTACTACGACTAGCACCATCGGCATAACCAAAAAATGGTTCCAAAGATTTTGACATCTGCAACAAATGCAAAGTGGATTTGACTTGCACGATCATGAATTGTACTTTTGACCATAGAGCATACTTTTACCTCTTTTTTGAGCTCTGTGAAACATCAAAAAAGGAACCCCCCTGGAGTCCTCTTTAAGATCTTTTCAGACT
>Ga0115851_100837_pt1 | contig 15217 bp, 7 predicted proteins | sample InSIn2gowninarea_FD_83865 | JGI IMG/M metagenome (GOLD analysis project Ga0115851, IMG submission 83865)
ATGGACGTGAAGTCAGTATTCCTAAATGGAGTGTTAAAGGAAGAGGTCAACATTGAACAACCTCTAGGCTATGAAAAGAAAGGCCAAGAGCACAAACTGTTCAGATTGAAGAAAGCTCTTTATAGGCTGAAGCAAGCGCCAAGAGCGTGGTACAGTACGATAGATTCCTATCTACTGGAAAATGGATTTGAAAAATGTGAGGGAGAACCCACCGTCTACATCAAAGAAAAGGATGATAAATTACTAATTACTGTGTTATATGTTGATGATGTAATTTTTACAGGTAATGATGACTACCTCATTAAAAATTTCAAATCATTCATGAAAGAAGAATTTGAGATGACTAACATGGGTTTGCTGAGATACTTCTTAGGAATGGAAGTAGATCAAAATGAAAATGGAATTTTTATTTCGCAGGCAGAATATGTAAATGAAGTGTTGGGCAGATTTAATATGCAGGACAGCAAGGCAACAATCACTCCCACGGTAATGTGATTAAAACTCAGTAAAGAGGACAGTAACAAGGTTTTTGATCCTAGCGTGTACAAGAGCATAGTTGGTAGCCTTATGTATTTAACTGCAACTTTGTCGGAATAATGTTTTCTGTTAGTTTAATTTCCAGATTCATGGAGAGACCAAAAGAGGCACATTGACATGCAGCGAAAAGAATACCGAGGTATGTCAAAGGTACAAAAAGATTTGGCATTTTATATATTTTTTCAGAAGGTTCAGATTTAATTGGATACACTGATAGTGATTGGGTTGGAAGTGTAGATGATCAAAAAAACACATCCGGTTAACTTTTTCACATGGGTTCAGGAGCCATTTCATGGGCTTCTAAGAAACAACATATTGTAACGTTGTCTACAGCAGAGGTAGAATACGTGGCAGCTACAGCAGCAGCGTGTTAAGCGGTTTGGATGAGGAGACCATTAAGTTTATGCCAAGAGCAGGCAACAACAACTGTGATCTTTTGTGACAATAGCTCAGCGATTGCATTATCCAAGAATTCGGTGTTTCATAAGAGAACGAAACACATTGACACAAGGTTTCATTATATCAGGGAATTGGTTAACAATGGAGAAATTGTTTTACAACATTGTGGCACTCAAGAATAGGTTGCGGACATTCTGACCAAGCTATTGGACCAAAAAAGTTTTGAGTTTTTAAGAAAATGTCTAGGTATGACTGATAACCCAGCAGTTGAAATTAAAGGGGAGTGTTGAAATAATAATTTCAACTGCAGCACTATTTTTCTTTGCAATGCGATCTTATCGCATATCGCAAATTGCATACAGACCCTGTCACTCTCCGCTACGTCTTGTGATTTCTGCGATTGTGATGTTGCGATGCGATCTGATCGCAAATTGCAGATCGCACCCATATGTTTGTGCTTCATTTTTCCCTTCTTCCGCCGAATGCGATTTCGCGATGTGATGAAATCGCAAATCGCAAATCGCAAAATTCAATGGTTGAAGTACAAGCCTGTAACATGAAATTGACGTGGAGTAAAAGTTTTATATACTGCAAATTTTGTTAGTAAAACAGTAAATGTCAGTAAAACAGTAAATGCAATTTACTGTGAGTTGGTAAACGTTGGTAGGATTTTACTTTTATTGTTTTTTATTCACGGGAGTATGGTATAGTTAAAAATGTATTGTTACGATTTTTTTTGTGTAGAGCGAAGAATGTAGCTTGCAGATGGAAAAATTACATAGCAGTGTAAATGTAATTTTACTCTAAGCAATGCACAACAGTGCAGAGAAAGTTTTTTTAGAAATGAAATATACAACGTGAATGAAATGAGGAGATTTCTTTTACAGCAATAAATGCATGTAATTTTTACACAGCAACTTGTTAAAATTTGGAGTTGAAATAGAGTAAAATCTCCTCGAAAGAAAGAAAGAGTAATTTTTATGTAGAAGTTCTTGGTGAATCCCTCTGTTAAGAGGAAGAATATTTTGAAACATCAATCTTTTAATGAATACAAGCTCCATTTGGTGTGTGAAAAACCGTGTCAGCTGCAAATAATTATTTTTTTCGTTTCGGCTGTGTAAAACATCCTGTGTTTAAAACAAAGCATTGTCTCTATGTTCAGTTTATTTGTTTTTGGAATTTTACCAGAAAAATTCCTAACAATTGGGTGTGGACACACAGTGTAGTCAGAGCAAGCCTCTGAGCTTGCTAAGCAGAGAAACAGCCTGAAAGGAAGGTGAAAGGAAGATTTTGAGACTCGACACTGAAGGAAGACTAAAAGGAGGTACTAGGGTTTCCTAAAAACAACTCTCACTGTTGCACTGGACGCTATCATTTTCAGGTTTAGGTCTGATTTTAATAATAATTACACTTCATAGATTGTTTATATAAACTTTGTGTAGGGTTTTAGTGTTTCCGCATTTCATTAAATTGTAGTGTTTTGACAGGGAGTTCAATAAGAGGGCGTGCCTTTTCTTCTATATCTATCAAGATTGCTTGTGAAACCGCATTTATATAATTCATTTAACAAGTACCTAAAACCTTAATTGAAGAAAATCAAAGAGACGCCATCATTTTGGGCAATTCCTATTTCCACCTCTATAGCAAAGTTAATGCTGTCTGACATGCAAGGGGAATAGCAGTTGTCTTGCATTTATATTTCCCTCAAAGTTGACTTTGGCATGTTAATGCAAGGCAACTGCTATTCCCCTTGCATATCAGACAGCATTAACTTTGCTATAGAGGTGGAAATAGGAGTTGCCATCATTTTGGCGTTTTGGCTCCGGACGAGTAAGTCAAGTTAATCCTGATGAAACGTAGAAGTGACGCAACTTCTTGGGAATGGATCATTAACAATTTGAAAACCGAATAAAAATTATCGCAGGCAAGGAGAGAAAGAAACCTTAGTATGCTTTCGAGACGACTGTTCATTCTCTAACGCTTGAAAACCGAGAAGGTGAACATCTGTCCCAACCTTGCGCTCTTTGCCTTCGACTCATGACGATTATTAACATCCAGGGCATAGGCCGGTGAAAGAGGTCATTAAACGGTACAACAGCAGGCCGGGGTCCTTTTGATTACGCTGTGCAATGAATCCCTCGCCTCTGATCTTGACGATAGTATCAGAAAGCGTTGAAATAATTCAGGCAACAGCGAGTGTGGAAGCTCCAAGATTATAAAACACGTACAGAAAAGGAAGACGAGACCGTGAGACTTTGCCTTATATTTAATATGAAATGCCTTCGTTTGACGCGTTTTTCACTTTTCCCGCCTATGGAATCCGGGAAAATTGAAATCTAAACATTTTCCCGCCTATGGAAGCCGCGAAAATTGAAATTGAAATTTTTGGAAGTTTGAATTTAAACATCCTAACAGAAATGACTTTATATGTATATTACAAATGCGGCAGTGGTTATGGGGGTGGAGAGGGCTAAAGTGGTTTTAAAATAGATTTTGGTACCATATTGAAAACAGTATTTTATTTTTAAGCAAATTGTTTTATCTGATATATAATTAATCCTTAATTTAAATTCAATTTAATATTTAAGTAAACAATTTCACATAATGTTGCGTGTCATTATTTCAAAAACCAATGAATATCATTTTAAATTCAAGTTATTATTTCAGATAAAATGACATAATAATGACAGAGCATACCACTAATTAAGAAAGCAATGAAACCAACGTTATAGGATTTTCTGTAATGGATATATTTGTCCCAAAAACTCAACCCAATTTGCTTCCGACCAAGTTTTACGTCTTATCCACGACGGTAAGAAAATCGCAGAAATGGAACTTGTACCATTCAAACATATTCAGCTTTTAATATGGAAGGGTAAACTTATAATTGGATAAGAATAAGATAATAGAGACGATAAAGTCTCTTTAGAACCACACATTTAAAAAGTCCCAGGGTAAATTGCAGTTGACTGTTGCCAACTGCTAGCGCGCCCACAAAAAAATGGGAAACTGCAATGCTCGCATAAAGACTTGGACATGATGTTTCCATCCAGCGATGGAATGAAAGAATCTTAAAATTAACATTATCCCGATGAATTATTTATGTACAATTGCATATCTCAGCATGTGAGAGCGGAGCATGAATTACAAAAGAATAATAGAATGTGAGGGGAGAGCAGAGCATGAATTACAAAAGAATAATTGAATGTGAGGGAGCATGAATTACAAAAGAATAACTGAATGTGAGGGGAGATCGGAGCATGAATTACAAAAGAATAATTGAATGTGAGGGAGCATGAATTACAAAAGAATAACTGAATGTGAGGGGAGATCGGAGCATGAATTACAAAAGAATAACTGAATGTGAGGCAGCATGAATTACAAAAGAATAATTGAATGTGAGGGGAGGTCGGAAAGCACTTAGTCACCCACCAGTACTACGACTAAGAAATTGTATACACTGCAGTCTGCAACATCCCTTTCTTTTCACATAAGACGCTTATAAAATCTATGAAATACATAGCGACAACGTATAAAATCTTAAGCTGTAGAAGCTAAGCCGAAATTGAATAGGGCCAAGGAGAAACTAGGAGCTCCAGATTGTCATGAAGTGGTCATGAAAAATGCCTTCATATCTGCAAAAATAGAAAGCAAACACACGCACATGGAGAGTGAGAATCAACCTCTTCCTTTTACAATCAATGTTATTGTCCTCGTGCTGATTCTACAGAAGGAGAATTATATATAGCGTACCAAGGAATACGTAGCTCCATGCTTCAGGCTTGTGAGTCCAAATTCATTAACTAGAACAGACTCGCCAGAGGAATTTAGTAGAAGACCATCATTCCCGAAGAAATCCCCGAAATTTATAGGGCCTGAAGGGATTGCAGTTGGGACGTCATTGATGAATACAGTTATGATGGGCTGGGGTTAGTGATAGAGCCCTCTTGCACCCCTCCTATTCCTGCACACCAAGATTAGTATCAGACATGGCCGAGACAACTTATTGACTGCAATGACGACAATGTCTATGTTTCCATGCACTCTTGCATCCTCATGTCAAGATACGAGAATGATTTTGTTCCAGTGATGTACCTTCATTCACTATGCTTTGAGCTTCTGCTGCTGCTGCTGCTGCTGTGGCTTCTATTGCTTGCATGTTACAGAGTTCATTAATATTACTCATTTCATCGTACACGGTGTGAAGATCATAATGATGCTCGGCAGATGAAGATACCGGCGCAGCAGAAGAGAAGCAATATTGATCTCCAGTGTTAGCCGGAATGGCATTGAGTGGACTTTCGGAAGAGTTCAGAAAAGTTTCAGGCGGAGCAGATGTTGATGTATTCAGAGGATCATATTGATTCCCAGCAGATGAATAAAGTGGAGCGGCAGAAGAGAAGCAATATTGATCTGTTGATGTATTCAGAAGATCATAATGATTCCCAGCAGATGAATAAAGTGGGGCCGCAGAAGAGAAGCAATATTGATCTCCAATGTTAGCCTGCATGGCATTGGCTAGACTATTAGAAGGGTTTGGCAAAGTTTTAGTCGGAACAGGTATTGATGTTTTACTCATTTCTTCGTACACGGCCTGCATGTCATAATCATTCTCGGCGAATGCAGAAATTGGCGTTGCACAAGTGGCGTAGTATTGATCTCCAGTGTTACTGTGCATGGAATTGGGTGAACTGTTATAAATTTCCGTGACAGTTTTAGAATTAACAGATGAAGATACCGGCGGAGCAGAAGAGAAGTAATATTGATCTCCAATGTTAGCCGGCATGGCATTGAGTGGACTTTTGGAAGAGTTCAGCAAAGTTTCAGGCGGAGCAGATGTTAATGTATTCCCAGCAGATGAATAAAGTGGAGCAGCAGAATTGAAGCAATATTGATCTCGAATGTTAGGCTGCATGGCATTGGCTAGACTATTAGGAAGGTTTGGCAATGTTTTAGTCGGAACAGATATTGATGTTTTACTCATTTCTTTGTACACGGCCTGCATGTCATAATCATTCTCGGCGAATGCAGAAACTGGCGTTGCACAACTGGAGTAATATTGATCTCCAGTGTTACTGTGCATCGAATTGGGTGCACTATTGTAAATTTCCGTGACAGATTTGGAATTAACAGATGTTGATGTTGATGTAGATGAAGTTGAAGAAAGGGTCCCAGACTGGGTCCTAGATTTAGATCTTTGTGCAGCTGGCAATCGCGGCTTCCTCTTTGATCGGGACTTTCTGTTCTGGAACCAGTAAAACACGTTTGCGTCTCCAACTTGTCCGAACACCTCTAGCTGCGCTCTGATTCTCTTTATTTCTTCTCTTGGAGGACTCACCACGCCAGATTGGAAAATAGCTTCCAATATCCTTATCTGCTCTGGTTTTGGATTCCATCTGGTCCTCCCTTTGGGCTGGCTCGTCTCCCTCTCCAGTGCATGATTATGTGACGTTTCACCTGTTGCATGTAAAATATATCAATCGAAATAATTGTCAATACTCTATTCGGATACTTGGACTCATATTGCCAATTGCGTTTGACGTAAATGGCTAAAACATGTTAAATGAGCCATTCTCATAAAAGGACGTAAGATTAGATTAATAATGTTTTCGTACGTATGTTTGAATGTGACTAAAAAAGAGATCAATGACATTTTGAGATTCAATTCTCAAAGGAATAAGGTATGATATAATTATGTCACTTAATTCTTGGTTTATAGAAATCATTTCAAAAAATTTATATAGAATTGTTTTGTATGGTTTTTGTTTATATATATATATATATATCTATATATCTCTTTTTTTAATACCCTTCAACGAGTAAAAGCTAAACCTTATCTAACGGAATTAATGATCATATTATAATTATCATGGACCCTGATCACCATGAATGAAATCTCCTAAATAGGGTCTACAATGATACAATGTCAAATACTGACATAAAGGTAGATATTGAAAGTAGTCACTAGATGCAGAGGATGATGTAGTGAAAAGTTAACATATCGTGATTGTAAATTGGGATTCAAGAAAGTTGCAAAATGATCTGTCCAGTAACTGCAAATTTTATTTTGAATTTTTGTAATGAGGGGTAATGTTTAACTGCAAAGATTCAGAAAACCTACCAAAGTTTATTTAAGGAAATTAATGGTCATATTATAATTATTATGAACCCTGATAACCCTAAATGAAACCTCTTGAATAGTCCTACAGTGAATACAATGTCCAATAATAATATAAACGTCGATATTGAAATTAGTCACTAGTTGCAGAGCATGATACAGTGAAAAGTTAACCTAAATGGATTGTGAATTGAGATTCAAGAAAGTTGTAAAATGAAATGTTTATTTTGACATTTTGTAATGAGTGATAATTTTTAATACCCTTGGCTAAGAAGGTGTGTTGAAAGGGTGTATTGAAAAAAGAAAATTTGTATTGAACTGCCACTGTAAGCATGAGCGGAACTGCATTATATCGATGCGTCTAGATGTGAATGAAATAGGACTCTATATACCCGGCATCTGGGCAAACTGGATTAATTTTGGACTTGCGGCCCAGGGGATATTGCTTACCTGGTTCAGAGTAATGCCACCTCATCGTGGATGAATCAGACGTTTCAGAAAGTTGATTGCCTGACGAGGTTGACGACTGGGTTTTTATGAACATACTGGTCCATTGCTTCTGCGAATTCATGTTGTTAGAATGGAGGGGGGTTCTCTCTAAATATTTCCTTCTGCTTGGCCTTGAACCCGCTCCTCCGCTGTTGCTGCTGCAATTTACAGATTAAAATACACAATGAAGCTGTAGTTACTTGTGTAACAGTAACTCCCAATTTATAAAGCACCTAGAAATGCCATTATCACGCACACCTCGAATGGAATATCTCGAAATTAGATGAGCATATCTGGACAACAGCAGGCAAATGGTGTGCTATTTTACATATTGGGGTTCGCTACACCAAGGATCCAATGGACTTCAAATGTTGAAAAGTCAAATTACGATAAATCGGGAAGCCAAATTACGATAAACTGGCTTGGACTTGCCTAGAATCCCAAGTACTTTATTATAAAATTCATGTGATATAAGATGCTAGACACCGGAGCTTGTCTAAGAGGGCATACTTGGATACCGGCACATCATATCCAGGGCTTTACTTCTAGCTTAAAAGCCGGATTGCCTCGATTATTATGAGTTGGCTTCCACGCGTAGAAATCTGCATCATGGTTTTCGAGTTAAAAAAAAGTTTACAGCTCGTAAGTAAATATTTTGCAATAGTAGAAAATTCATAATTTTCAAATTATCCAGATTTATTATTTAAATGTTTAAAATGCGGTTATACGAGAAAAAAACAAAAAATATAATTTGAAAGTTTGTAGGTAAATTGTGGTAACATTCTTTTTCATGGTAGTAGGTGAAAGCGATGTCCCTAATCCTCTCAAAAGTTTGAAAAATATTATATCCTTTGATTTTCTTAATAGCTGAAATATATATATATATATATATATATATATATATATATATAAAAGAATTGGTAACCGGACCCATCTCGTACATATGTGACATGGAGTTATTGTTAATCTAAATAGCATTGGGTCACTATAACCTCTAGTTTAATCATATCATTTCACAACACCCTATTATGAATAAGTAATTCAAGATTTGAAAATGAAACCTTGTACTTATATTTATTTTATATTTTCACAAACTTTTCAAGAGGGACTAAAGATCAATTAAGTTAACAATCAATACAAAGTAGATTGAAAAGAAGGAAATTTATAATTTAGAACTTCAAAATTGAAAGAAGACCATTTAACTCTATCTTCACTTTATATGTGAGTTTTCCCCTATTGAGAGCACAATTATGACTAGGTACTTAATGTACAAGAACAAGTTAAACAGCATGGACGAGAATATGCTTATCAAAATTGCTTCAAACCTTAGCTAAAACCACTAGTACCTTAAGCATGGATGGCATAACGATCTCAAATCTTGGCTAGATCATTGGGGAATGCATAAAGAAGTATTATGCAAAATTGTAATAATATAAAAATGTTATTACATCTAAATTTAAAAATAATCTTTGGTGCAATAAAAGATTACAGAAACAAAGAAAAATTAAGATATCACAATAAGGTAGTCAAGCATAATCTAGAAGATCAAAAGTGCCTCTCAATTTTGACTAGCACAAAGAAGAAAAACAATATTGCTAAAATAAGAAGAAATTCTTATACACAATGTAGTAAGATACGGCATTAGAGAATTATCGAAACAACATGGGACAAGAGAAATCTATCATCTCTGTAACACTAAGATGGTAGAAGATGAAGACAACTTTATCTTCAAATATCTTGTGTTAACCCAACTTAGATCCTAGATAAAACAATTATAGTCTCAATGGATGTTAATCATCATCATCATTATATCATTTTATTACAGACCATTACTTATATACATTGTCATAAATTATGACAATGTTTGTGTGAGTTACATTTCTCCTTAATGTGCCTTTGGAAATGTCGTGTGATTCATGCACTACAAATTTAAGGATTGTTTATCTTGACACATTGAAAGCACACATGGAAGAAAGAAAGATTTAAGGAAAATGAAACCAAAACCCTCATAACTAAATTCTTTATTTCTCCATTGAAATCTTGGTAAGAGATATAGATTAGTAATTACCACTTCCAACTTCAAAAATTACCACTTAGTAATTTAATTAATACATCTCCACTACTTCTATAGAGAGCTTACGTATTTATTTAATGTCATTAACTTAATTTATAGAAGTGCTCCATTATGAAGACTTCATTCTTCATCTATATCAATTCTGACCTATTTAAGACGAGAGTTCCCCCTATTTAGTCATAGAGTGTTCCCTCTTTCTCAACCAAATTAGGCAACTATATCAAAAAATATATCTTAGAGAACCATTTTTCTTAGGTAGGTCATCACTATTTACATCCAACAAGATAGGAAGAATGTTATTGTTGCCTATCAGAGTAGTGATATGAATCTAACATGGTATATTTTGAGAAAAGGGGATGGAAATATATAGTGGCATATGAAATATGGAATACATGAACTTTATTTTCCAAAATTTATTGTTCATATATCTTGGGATCATTGGCATTAACAACTTTGTGATTACCTAGCTCAGATGGTGGGTCCAAGCAATACACATTGTCCCTGACTTCTTTAATGATGGTGTATTGACAAGATCTAGTATATGTTGGCACTATGTATATACCTAGCCATCCGTGTTTTATCACACTACCATAATTCAACTCTAACTACCTTAATTTGAACCTTTATTTTAATAGGTTGCTCTTCATTCTATGTTTGACAACTCTGATACCATAATACTAAATATGCCTTGCATATTCATTAAACATGGAAAAATAATAACATAATCTACATGCCCAAGTCATGAATATGAATGAAACTATAATATGCATAACGTTACATAAAATAACACATAATTGCACATTGAACTTAGTAGTAGGACACACATAAACACAAAATACTTATCTTTAATTAAACCAAAACTAGATGCTGACATACAGTATCCCTTGACCTTGGACTATAACACCAAAAGGGAAAGTGTACCTCTAAAACATAGTGAGACAAATGCACTAACCACCTTAATAACCATTCCAATTGGTTGACAGTGTTGGATCCACCAACATTCACGGGATATCCCCGGTATTAAGTCCCAACTAGAGCTCAAACCATTTGGTGTAGGAGTCCCATCTGGTACGATGGCTCGGTTGCCATTATATTAAATATATGCCTTAGCTCTTGCTTTTCAACAAATGAGAGTGTTATACTTAGTCTTCAAATAGCGAGGCTCATGTGCCTGGTGAGTGCTTAGTGTCGCTTGTGTCAAAATTCTTTCTGTGTAGAGGGAGAGGGTGAGAGTGAGTCTCAACTCGAAAGGGAATAGTCCAAATTCTGTTAGAGGTGCACAACACAGTAGGATCTGCGCAGCTTCCAGCGGAGTAGTCCACACATATACGACAGTCACAAACGCAAAGGTGAATAGATAGCACATACAACACCGAGCGGAGTAGTCCACACGACTGTGACTGTTGTTATAATAAGTTTACAAGAATGAGTCTGTCGAGTGTCCGATGGAGTAGTCCACATGGGCCAGACATTGTTAATAACTCATACAGCACATTTCCAACAACATATTCACTAAAAAAACAGAAATAGTTCAACTATCTTAGTACAAGTTAAATCCACATGTATTACAAGTGTACAACAAATACTCTTACAAATGGTTACAATACATGTGTGAAAATTTTTGGACATGTTAACAGGCTTCTGAATTAAGAGAAAGTCCCAAGACACATCCGTACACCATACATCACTTATCCTGATAGAGGGGCGTTGGAGCCACTACTTGGTCCTCAAAGAAAATATTAGAGATTCTAAATGCTACGTGGGAGGAGCCAAGGTGAAAAGCCATGTTCATGTACAATTGAGGGGTATATATAGCCAATGGTGAAATTGACCGTTGTGATTGTTCAACTTCCCTCATGATTGTTCAATTTACATGACTATTCGACTTACATGACTCTTTGACTTTATCCGTGGGTCTTTTGGACTTCCACGTTACATTACATTGATTACATAGTTATGACCTGAAGTACTGATGTGGCTGAGGAAACTCATGACACAACTCAACATGACACTACAGGTATGCACACATTGGATGTGTTGTTCATGTCGAGTTGTTGTTCTGCTGAGTGATGAGTGTGCCCGTGGTGTACCATAGCTTCACCTATGCATGACAAAGTGCGCAGAGTGTTCAATGGTCTTAGTGTTTGCTTGATAGTTCATGCATGCTCACATGTCTCCTTCGCTTGCTACTTGGCATACTTCATCTGTTCACCCAACCATGTGCAAGTATTCTAGCATGCGCTCCTTGTTCATCTCGTTCATCACTGTGCCATGTCTCATCCATGCAACTACTTTTGCAATCACTAATGATGTGATGACATCAAATCTAGAAATCTCCTAGTATACCATGATGCATTGTATTTCGTTTTCGAGTGCAGGTGACCGGGAGAGAGGACAAGGCTCTACGAAAGTGCAGAGCACATGTTAGTCCAGGATGTGGGGCTTCAGAGAACTATCAAGAAAAATTATCTTGAAGTCACTAGGAGGCTAGGTTGAGTAGTCTCGAACAATAATGATAGTCTAAGGGATCTAGCTCGGCTGGGAGGCAAAAGTGCACAATTTTCTTGGGAAGGTCATGCAGGTAGCAGATGACACTGACAATGAAAACTGCACAGAATTTCAGGGGAGGTTGGGACCAAGCTATGGGAGCTTGCTGGCCAAAAAATTGCATAACTGGGAGGAAGTCATTCTAAACATATCTGTGTAGTTTTCGGGCTGAGGGGGGTGTTGAGCGACTGGTGGGCAGTCTAGCAAAGTTGTGCAATTTTTAGGAGTAGTAAGTCAGCTGCCAGGGGGACTGACTAACAGAACTACATAATTTTCATAGATAATGCAGAGACAAGTAGTGAATGCCTGTCCCTCTTGTCTACACAATTTCTTCAGTCAGTGGAGGCAGGCATGATGACAACTTCTACACAATTTTTGGGAGGAGTGAAGCCTAAGGTCATTGCCTTGTCAAACTCTCCAGTTGACTAGAGGGAACCTTGATGTATTGGCTTGCGGGTAGTGTAAATTAAGATGGCTTCTTGGGAAACTTTTGTGTTGTTCTAGGTGACAGTCAGATAGGTCAATTCCAGGATTGTGTAGTGCGGACTTCCTAGGAGGTAGCCTCAATCTCTGCGCAATTTTGGGCAGCAGTACTTGGTCACTGATGGTTGAGACTGCAGAATGCAACTTAGTAGAGGTCTGACTAATGGAGGGTGGTGTTGTCGATAGATCTTCGACAAAATGGTTAAGTGTGTGAATAAGTGAGGTTGTGTATACATGAACTTGCGAACACATAGTCAACATGACTTCACGACAAGACATCTCAAACCAACAAGACAACATATGTTCAATGTGACTGATTGTGGGATTGTCTAATGATGAAAGAAACAAGTGTGACACTTTGGGTAGACCTTCAGACGACCATGAGGACACTTGCGCAACAGTGCTTACAACATCATGTGTGAGTGCTATAGATGTTTACAGAGAGAACATAGCTCAAACGCAACCCTCAACATCACCAGAATGAGGTGGAAAGCATGACATAGAAATCAACATGTCAAAGACAATAGTTGGTAAAACAAGTGAAAAGGAAGCAAGACATGTAAATGAAACACATGAAAAGACCTTTTTCTTAGCACATGCATGTTACTAAGGACAGAATGATGAAAATGGCAAGAAGTCCTGCACACCCAACTAAGAGGTGTACTTTGAAAGGTGTTCTTTACTTACCATACTTACGCTCAGGATGATCATGTATCCAATGAAGTTTACATGCGGTCCTCACCTTTTTCGTCACTTAGTCTCTTGGTTATTCTCCTCGACTCCTTGGGGTTGGTCTTAGTATGTCACCTTTTCCTATTGTCACCGAGAGACAAATCAACATTGTTTCACAAGCAATTACTGCTACTACAATGAGGCCCTGGGAGGCCCATATGTGTAGTTTCTACATGCAAGACATATAGGGTAGCCTGGACAATACTCCATAGTTTTGAGGCACAAGAAACTGTTGCGGGATGGGGGTCCTGGGAGGACATCTCTGCATAATTTATAAGTGCAGTGAAGATGGGGCAGTTGGGAGGAAATATTGTGCAGTTTCTAGATGCAAGGCATTGTTGCAGGATGGGTTCTGAGAGGACACATTTGCACAATTTCAGGTTGCAAGTCAAACTAAGTAGTTAAGAGAGAATACTATGCAGTTTCTGATGACGATGGGTTCTAGCTCGGGAAGGAAGCTAGTGGAGACCACCACACATTTTTGGATGTCAATGGGTGTTGGGGTCTTTGTGCACTACGGGGTTTCAATAGGAAAGGGAAGAATATTGATGGTTACAGAAGAAAACTACACAGTTTCAGGGAGTTGGATGAGGCTAGGTTGTTTGAAAAATTGGCTAAGTGTGAGATCAGTGAAACAAATGTAAACAGTGATAGGACTTGACTATGATGGCACATGAACACTATGTGATACAACATAGACCATCCAAAATGTATAAGACATACTTTTCCTAATGCAACAAACTTTGTGACAAGCGTGTGTGAAGTGAGTGTGAAACATATCTATGTAATGAAAATAACTCCTACATACAAGATTTCCCTTGAAGAGGAAAAACATTCCCTTTGCATGACAAGCAACAATCCCTATGCCCAATATGACACATGTTGCATAAAGATGTGAACATGAACAATTCTTAAGATCAAGGAGAGGAGCTTGAAATCATCAACATACCAACAAGTGACCAAGGATGATTGATCGCAGGATCCAAGGTAGGCTGTAAAATTTGCATGTGAGCCAAAATTTTGGAGGGTGGTTGTAGCTGCTACAACACAATTTCGTCTATCTTCTCCTCTTCAATCCAAGAGGGGATCTCTTTTCTGCAAGGTAGTACCTAAGCCTATCTCACCCCCTATCAATCCCATAGTATAGACTTCCTAAGAGAATCTCAATTCCTAGTGCAATCATGTCCCAACGGTAGTTATACTTTAGACTCTTCAGCATATTATATTTCTTTAAAAGTTTATGGAACTTAGTTAAGGCACTCAAACATACACCTAGGTCTTAAGGTTATTGTCCCATTTAGAAAGATATAATGAAAAAGGAATAATGTCCTCAATTCACAAATCCAAAAGTTAAAATTCCCTCAACTTATCACTTGGCACAAGGAGAACATTTTCCCAACTACTTATGCACCAAACCCAAGGTTTATTTTCATTAAGGTCAAGTTATTTTAGAATTCGATCAAATACTCTTACCTTATGACTTTGGATTTGTCCCCGTTTAATAACCCTTATCCCATTCTCATACAACTCTCATGGAAATCTAGGCATTCATGTTTCTAAAACCCTCTATCCGAAAACCAATAGTGTATTTTATTAAAATTATGGCCATGCACATCTTTTACGTTATAAACATTAACCCCTAACCATATCATGTAGCTCACTAGGATATATCTATACCTATATATGTATATATATGTGTATATATATATATATATATATATATATATATATATATATATATATATATATATATATATATATATATATATAGAGAGAGAGAGAGAGAGAGAGAGAGAGATATATAAAAAATTGGTATGATATAACTCTCTCTCTCTTTT
>Ga0115851_100839_pt1 | contig 15210 bp, 9 predicted proteins | sample InSIn2gowninarea_FD_83865 | JGI IMG/M metagenome (GOLD analysis project Ga0115851, IMG submission 83865)
CTAGATCCACTTTCAAAACTAAGGAATATTATTTTGGCAAACCTCTTGAACTTATTCACACTGATCTGTGTGGTCCTATGAGAAGACAAAGTTTAAATGGGGATAAGTACTTCATGCTATGCATAGATGATTATTCTAGGATGATATGGATACTATTTCTAAAACAGTAAGAAGCACTTGAAAAATTTGAGACCTTCAAGAACCAAGTAGAAAATCAAATTGGAAGGAGGATAAAATGTCTGAGATTGGATAGAGGAGGTGAATTTACTTCAGATGATTTTAATGAATTCTATCACAAGCATGGTATCAGGAGACAGTTTTCTGCAACAAGAATACCTCAACAGAATGGTGTGGTGGAATGAAAAAATAGATCAGTCCAAGAAATGGCATGAACAATGTTGATAGAAAGTAACATAGTTGACAAATTTTGGAAATAAGTAGTCCACACTGTTGTTTATATTTAGAACAGATGTATGATGAGGCCACATGAAAATTAGACACCCTATGAGCTTTGGTTCGACAATAAGGCATCAACAAGATATTTTAGAGTTTTTGGGAGTAAGTGCTACATCAAGAGGATAGAAGAAAACCTTGGCAAGTTCGATGATAGAGCTGATGATAGTATATTTATTGGTTACTCTACAAAAAGCAAGGCTTACAAGTGCTATAATAAAAGGCTTAGGAAGATTGTTGAGAGTGTAGATGTCAAGATTGATGAACCAAGAGCACCTCCAAAAGACAATGATGACAACTTTCTGGAATATATTGAGGCTGATGAGGTAGAGATACAACTGGAAGCACAACCTAAAATAGACTCTGATAACACCCATAGTGACTTAGAAATAGAGAAAGATCAGCAACATAGAACAAATAAGTTGCAAAAGGATCATCCAACCAATCAAATAATTGGAGATCCAAATACTGGAGTACAAACAAGAAGAAGAATAGTAAGTACATATTCCCTTCTTTCAAGCATAGAACCAAAAAATGTTACAGAGGCAAGTCAATATGAAAGCTGGATCAAGGCAATGGATGAGGAGCTTAATCAAATTGAAAAGAACCAAACTTGGGAGTTGGTACCAAGACCCAAGAACAAAAATGTGATTAGCACCAAGTGGGTTTTTTGCAACAAGCTTAATGAAGATGGGAAAGTTGTAAGAAACAAAGCAAGATTGGTTTGTAAAGGGTATGCTCAGGTTGAAGGAATTGATTTTGAAGAAACCTTTCCTCCTATGGTGAGATTAGAGGCTATCCGTATGTTTCTTATTTTGGCAGTCTACAAGAACTTCAAGGTTTATCAAATGGATGTAAAATCAACATTTTTGAATGGAAATATTGATGAAGAAGTCTACATTGAGCAGCCAGATGGATTTTAGATAAGTGACAACCTAGACTTTGTGTGCAGGATAAAAAAGGCACTTTATGGTCTAAAATAAGCACCCCGAGCATGGTACTCTAGACTGGATATATATCTTCATCAGCAAGGTTTTAAAAAGGGTATGGTGGACAACAATCTCTACATTAAATCTGAAGATAATTATCAAATTATCATTGTTGTTTATGTAGATGATATTATTTTTGGAGCTAGCAAAGATGAAATGTGCAAAGATTTTGCTAATCAAATGTAAACAGAGTTTGAGATGTCAATGATAGGTGAACTTTCATACTTTCTTGGTCTGCAAGTTAATCAATTGAAGACTGGTATCTTTATTTCACAAATCAAGTATGTAAAGGAACTGTTGAAAAAGTTCACTATGGAGGAGTGCAAACCTATAAGCACTCCTATGAAAAGTGGATGCAAGCTTAGCAAGGATGATAAGTCATCATCAGTGGATCAAACTATATATAGGTTAATTATTAGAAGCCTATTATATTTGACAACTACTAGACCTGACATACTTCAGGTAGTGTGCATGGTTGCATGGTTTCAAGAAAATCCCAAGGAAACACATGTAACTGCAGTAAAATAGATCTTTAGATACCTTAAAGGTATAATAGACTATGGTATCTAGTATTCCAAAGGGAAGAATTTCACACTCACTGCTTTCTCATATGTAGATTGGGCAGGATGTGTAGATGATAGGAAAAGCACTAGTGGCGGTGCATTTTACTTGGGTGAAAATCTTGTTGGTTGGCATAGCAAGAAACAAGACTCCGTGTCATTGTCCATAGTAGAGGTAGAGTACATAGCAACCACATCATGTTGTACATAAGTTATATGGATGAAGTAAATGATGTAAGTTCTAGGTATTCCCATCACTGAACCCATTTCAGTTAGGTGTGACAACACAAGTGCCATTAACATTTCTAAGAATCCAATTCTGCATTCAAGAATAAAACACATTGCTATTTGCTATCTTTTTTTGAAAGAAAAAGTGGTAGTAGGGGAGGTAAAGTTGGAATTTATTCTAACAATAGAGCAAGTAATAGATATATTTACTAAACCCTTACCCAAGCCAGTCTTTGAGTACCTACGGCACAAACTAGGTGTAATGACTTTGCCACAACATTAACTAGTTTTCAAGTGCACAATCTCAGGGGGAGTACTTTTGTCTTTGTTTCCTTCCTTCTTTCTACTTCTGATGATTGATTTTATGTGTATGAACTTAGGTGGAGTATACATCAACCCTTTGTCTTTATTGTCAAAGGGGGAGAAGAATAATGATGTGCAAACGGGGGAGAAGCATGCAAAGTTTTTGCGTATGTGTTGCCAAAAATTCTAAAGGGGAAGATTGTTGAGTAGGACCGCATGATGCATGGTTTGGGTTGTCATCAAATTGTCATTATTGTCAACATGATGTAGTAGTAGTAGGGTTGCATGAGTAATAGCAGATACAAATGCAGTAGCAATAGTGGTTGCATGTCTTAGTAGGGTTATAGTATGGCTCTTTATTTTTCCCACCTTCGATACTTATCATTTTTCTTAAGAAGGGTGTGACATCATCTTTATTTAGTTCCCATTACTAGCCAAAACTTTCACCAAGAAAGTGTGACATCATCACAAAAAGCCTTCGGGTCCCTTTGTGTTTTTACTCCAGCTGACGTCAGTGTATTGCTCAACACTTTGATCCTTAACCACCACGGTTAATATATCATTCAAATTTGTTATGCCTTAACCATCAGTGTTAAATATTTTAACACATGTCATTCTTTGGCAACTTCTCTATTTTCTTCCTTAGCCAAAATCTCTCAAGCGAAATCAACTAAGTCACTTTGTACTTGCTTTGCCATGTGTCACTCTTCAGAAGCGTTATCCTTTTCCTTCCTTAGCTGGAACCTTAGCTTGGAATAAATGACATCACCATCTTTTTCTTATGGCTTTCTTTGAAGTTTCCCTTTAGATGACATCATCATAACCACCATGTTTCATCTTTCAACTACCTCATATTTCTCTTCCTTAGCTGATGAAGTTAGTATTGTTACCTTGGATTCATACTACCATGTGTTGCATTTCGGTAGCATCACGGTCTCTCTTCTCAGTTAGAATCCTTGCGTAAAGTTAATAAAGTTTCCATTCTCTTGCTCTGCTATGTGTCGCAATCTAGTAGCTTTATGTTTTTCTCTTTGGCCAAAACCTTTCATTTAAAGTTGTTGATGTCATCACTATCTCCATCTGGCTTCTCTTGTTATTGCTCAATTGTTGATGTCATCATTCTACCTCGTGTCCCTATTTCGGCAAACTCATAACTTTTCTCTATGGTTGGAGCCTCAGCTTGGAATTCCTAACATCATTATCTTTTTTATCTGGCTTCCTTTGTATTTTCCCTCTTGTTGACATCATCTCATGTGCCACATGTCATCTTTTGGTAATCTCACAATATCTCTCTATAGCCATAACTTCTATGTGAAATTGACTAAGTGATATTTCACTCCCTTTGACATGTGTCTCACTCCGATAGCTTTTCATCTTTACTCACTTCATGGTCTATTTGCTACTTGGCTGGAGCATTTAATTCAATTTGCTTACATCATTATCCTTTCCATCTGGCTCCCATTGTATTTGGCTATCTGCTGACATCAATGTATGCACCACGTGTCTTGGTCCAGTAGCCTCATGCCAATTTGTGAAATTTACTCAGTGAGGTCCATGAATTAACTCTTTTTAAGTCACTTTCAGCTGATGTTAGATTGATCAACACATGTCACCATTTGGCAGCAACATTTTCATGGTTAGATCTCTACCTCGTGTCCTTCATCTAGCTCCTTCATTTCTTGGCTAAAGTGTTGAAGTTTTTTTTCTTACATCATGGCTTGTTCCTTTCAAATTTCTTTGTAATTCTGCCCATGCTGACATCACCTAGAGAAACACATGTCTTACTTCGATAGCTACATTCAAAGACTTGTATTTATTAAGGTGACTTCCTCAGTATGATTCTATTGATAGTCAGATCTCAGACACATGTCTTTCATCAAGCATACTTACTTTCTTGGTCGGTGTGCTTGAAACCCTCAGTTTACATCATAGCTTTCTCCCACATGGTGCTCTTTGTTGTTTAGACTCATTGATGTCACAATTAAAAGACTTATTTATCAAGTGAGTTCCTAAGTGTTATTCTCTTCATGGTAAGATCTACGCCACATGTCATTCATCAAGGCTTACTTTTTTTCTTGGTCGGAGTGCTTGAGTTTTTGTGCTTATGTCATGGCTCTTTCTTTACGGCTCCCTTTGTAATTTTGGTCTTACTAACATCAGATTGAGCAACATGCATCATACTCTGATAGCTATGTTTAAATACTTGTATTTATTAAGGCAAGCTTTTTAGTGTGATTCTATTGATGGTCAAATCTATGCCATGCATCGTTCATCAGGCTTACTTTTTTCTTGGCCGAAGCGCTTGAGTCTTTGTGCTTACATCATAGCTTTATTTTTCATGGTGCTTTGTATATCCTTGGACTCATTGATATTATATTGATTAACACATGGCATACTCCGATAGCTTCACAATTTTATTCTTCACATGGTCAGATTTCCACCACATGTCCTTCAATAGCTTTTATGTATAACCTAGAATTCGTAAGGCAATTTGTTGATGTCACTCCTTGAATTCTTTGGATGCTATTAAGACTCACTTTTGATGATGTCAGGCTATAGTTTTGGAAAGAAATGAGTGGGAATAGTGAAATAAGCTAAAACTAAGAAGTAAGCTAGAACAGTAAAACAAGTGGGAACAAAGAAATAAGCAAATGAGCTGAAATAGAGAAATAAGCTAAAACAAAGAAACAAGCAGAATCAGAGAAACTAGAAGTAACAAAGAAAATGATAGTTACTGAGAAACAAATGATTACAAGAAGCAGGTTACTACTAATAATGGAATGCATGATTAATGGAATGTGGAACAAACCTGTATGTGTAACGGATGCTCAGAAAAATGTGAATCATCTTGATGAGAATAACTATAGCCTTTAGGGTTTGCAGAGTAACAATTTTTTGATCCATTTTTGAATAGGAATAAAAAGTGAATTTGGATGAATCAGCAGGTGTTGATGAGGTGATTATTGCATATACAGAGGTGACATTGTTAAAAAGAAAAGAAGAATACATTTTGAGAAGAAAAAAGAGGATGTGCAAGAACTAGAATAGTGCATGTTTCAGAGAGAAGGGATAAGAAAAATTTAATGCGCTAGACTATTCAGGGTCTTGAGAAATTGTAGATTTTATTTTATTAAATCTCTATAAAACTGTCAAGTGGGTGCTTGGTAAGAGGAGTTGGTGCTCCTTGTAGTAATTACTACAAAACCTAGGGGTTGGTGCTCCTTCCAGTTGGTTTTGGTAAACTATGTGTAAAGTTGGTGCTTTACAATGGCTAGATTTGGATTGGAGTCCAAGCAGTCTTATTCGAGGATGTAGCCACATTGGTGAACCTCATTATATTCTGTGTTGTGTGTGTGCTTCTCATATGCTGGCTCAACTTAGTTCAATTTATCTATTGAATTGTTTAAGTTTTTGCATTTAAGGTTTTTAAAATTGATACATTGATTCACCCCCCCTCTCAGTTTCAAGCATAGTTCAACACTCCCTCAGAACCTAAATCCTCTCCATCGAAGGAGCCCTCCTCAAATTCTAGCTGACCACTAAAGATATAATTACAACCTCATAATACTACTAGATAGGAAAGGATGCTACACCAATACCATTGACTAATAGGATCCCTCATATTGTTAATCCTCATAGATGTTGTACCTATTGGTTTGCTTAGTGCTTCTCTAAGTCTCTTATCCTCTAGATGATATCAAATGTAATAATAATCAAGCATATCCAACTATGAGGATCTAATGTCTTTTTATAACACATCATTGGATCTTGATCTCACCTAGGAGTCATCACCTAGCTCCCCTAATCCAATTTAGCCTCCTAGGGGGAAAAAATATCCAACATGGAGGTTTAGGGATCATACATACCCAACATGGGTCTAGAAGTCATGCATGGGGCTAGGGTGTCATCATGGGCCAATGTGGGGGTCTAAGAGTTTCACCAAGGTTGGCATATATATATATATATATATATATATATATATATATATATATATATATATACATGTTCTCATTTATATATTTTTATGCTAAATAGATTTTTGTATTAACACAATCATGATTGTGATCTCTACATACATTAAAACATCTAATCTATGCTTTGGAGGGAGAAATCCCTTGGGGCTCATAATGGGGTCCAATGACCGATTAAATATTCTATCCCAAGTCTAAACTTAAAGCATAACATAACAATAAAATATAATATAAAAAGGGAATTCATAAAATTCCATAATTAATTACAATGATACAAGTGGATGTCACAAAACCTCCCCTCTCAAATTGCTTTCCCTCGAGCAATGGTGGAATACTAAAACATATTATCTTCTAAGAATATTTCAATGTTGTAGAAACCAATCTACCAAAGTGGAATGCAAATTCAATATTTCCTCTCCCTATGTGGAATGCTAGAACTACATCTCCATGCATTAGTAATGCATGTAAAAACTCTAATATGATGTAGCTATAATTTCCCATTAGGTACTACATGGCTATCCTCAAACAATATGGGAGTGTATGAATACCTCTAGGGGGTGTACCTATAAGAACCTCAAGTAAATCATAGGTAAGTATAAATGGGTGGAGCCTTTGCACCATGTATGGGGTTAAACCTCCTCCAAGCCTACCGTGGAGTCCTAAACTCCCTCAATTTCTAGTGTGAAGCAAGAAACCTCTCCATCATCTAATGTGGGGCATCAAGATGCTCTCTGGTACAATATTAGGTCTATAGACCTTCCCAGGTATAACATGGGGAGATAACATTCCCTTAATCTAGACGTGGGATACCAAAGAACCTCTAAACTAAACGTGGGATGCCTAAACCCCTTCATGCTTATCATTATATATAAATGTCCCTCAACCACCCATGTGAGGTAACTAAGTACCTCTAAACCAAATGTGGGATGCCCAAACCCTTTCATACTTATCATTATACATAAATGTCCCTCAACCACCCATGTGAGGTACCCAAGTACCTCTAAACCAAAAGTGGGATGCCCAAACCCTTTCATGCTTATCATTATACATAAATGTTCCTCAACCACCCATGTGAGGTATAGTGGATCCCCTAAATCCAACATGGGGAAATAGAGCTCCTTCAAACTCAACATCCCACTCCTAGCCCTTTTAGTGCTCCACATGGGGGGTAGAAGCTTTCTCATGTCCAATGTTGGGTAGAAAATATCTTGTAAGCCCATTATGAGGTAATAATCCCCCTTGGTGCTCAACGTGAGGGGAAAAAACTCCCTTAGGTCCAACATGGGGTGTCTAACCTCCCTAATACCTAACATGGGATGCAAGAAAACCTCCAAGCTCCATGTACCACCTCTAAGCTCCCTGTGATGCAATGTGGGGTATGAGAGATTTCCAATGATATTTCCTTTATGTTGAAATCCTTTCATATACAACATAGCCCCATTTTCTACTTCCTCCTTCTTTTTGCACCACTCAATCACCTCCAACCACTTATTATCTACCTATGGAAAATCATCATGAATCCCTTGCAGTGTATGGGTCTTCCCATCAATCTCAAAACTCATAGTGAGTTTCTTGTAGTTGGTATGGATATCACCCAACTCAAATAACCACTGCACTCCTAGAATTATGTGAGGATGCCCCTTCAAGTGGTAAACTTAAAATTGCTCCCTCACTACATAATTTTGTAGCGTCACTCCAAATATCTCAACTATATGGTCCATAAGAGTGAGTTTCCCATTGGCATTGGAAACTTTGAATCCTTATAACCCTTTGGTTTTTAGGTTCTTCTTCTCTAGAAAGTCCTCATTGATGAAGTTTTAGGATGCCCCTAGATCAATCAATACCATCACATCCTATCTACTAGCTTTCCCCACTTCCTTAAATGTGATATACTTCTTCACCCCATGGAGTGAAGCAATCATATTGCCCAACATTCCTTCTTCTTTAGTTGCCTCCTGATCTAACATGTCCATGCCAAGATCTAGGTCCTAATCATCTATGTCTTCATCAAAAAATATGTCAATGTAGTGTACCTATCCCTTTACTTAGAAATGGTGCCCTATATCCCAAGTTTTGTTGCAATAAAATCACTTGCCTTCCTCCCTCATATTCCTTTGTGTGGTTGTATCCAATTGGTTTTTTTGAGGTGGGGGGAAGGGTTTTGCCTTGCTAGGCCCCTCCTTATCTACAAAAGTCTTTTGGGTGATCATACCCTTGTATGTATGTTTTCCCTTAAGGGATTTCATGGTTAGCTCTAGGTCATATGTAGCTCAAATAACATCATCAAGGCTCCTAGGTGAGGATACTTTGACCATTCCTTGCAACAACTCTATTAGTCCCTCTATGAAGAGGAATGTCAACTACTCCTAGAGAATATAGTGAATCATGATTGCAATCTTTTGGAATTCATATATGTACTCATACACTCCTCCCTGCTACTGCAAGGATGTTAAATCTTAGAAGTAATCATTCTCCTTATTCTGATTAAACCTCTTTACTAGTCGTATAACATACTCATCAAAAGAGGTAATGAGTGAGTAATCTTGGTTGATTACTCCATGATACCATCATTTAAGGGTATTACCCTCAAAGTGTAATAATACAAAATAAATTACATCTTCCTCCATCATGTTTGGGCTCAAGCTGAAGTAGGTTTGTAGCTAATGTAGCCATGCCCTAGCAGTCATCCTCTTCCCATCACACATCTTTACCTACATTTTATTTATCTTCTACTACAAGTCTCTCTTATCTCCACATGAGCTTCCTGGGGTATGTGTACCATGTGAACTACTTCCTTTTAAACCTAACATCTTTAGGTATCCATTGAATTTGACATCTCTCTTCAAGCCTGAATCCAACATAGAGTACTTCTTAAAAATCTTATTGAATTTGAGTGGGCTAGGAACCCTATCCTTTTCCTCTTCTCCTAACTTCTTGGAGAACATGGGTTTGGATTACTAAGGGATAATGGGATGTTCCATAATCTTGCTAATATCCTCATATAGGTACCTTCCTAAGAGAAGGTTAGTACCCTATGGTGCTCGATGTGAGTGGGATCTCAATAATGTGGGTTCTAGATGACCCATAGATCCATGATGAGTGGATTTTTGATCTCTCTAACTACGAGATATTCTTATACTTTCCTCCCTATATTATTTTTCCTCTTTATGTGAATCTTATCCTTTATATAGGATAGGATGTGGGGGGTTAATGTACCTTTCTGGCTCTTCTTGAAATCTCACATATTTTTTCAATTGCCTTTGCATGGTAGTGATGGCTCCCATCATGCTATGAATGGTCAAAATAAGCTCATTGAAATTCTATTCAAGTGTGGATTATCAAGTTGGATTAGGGCTTCTCCTCTTGGCCAATGCAAACCTACCTCTTGGAGAATCATTATCCTCTCTAAAGACACCTTCATTTGGCACCTTATTCATTCATGGACTATGCACTTCCTCTTGGATTACCCTAGAAGGTGTGCCTTCTACCTATGATTTTTTGCTCTTCTTGGCCAATTGTATCTCCTTCAAAATGATGGATCTAGTGTAATAATTGTGAACTACAAGTATCCTTCATAGGTTTTCCATATCTAAGCTATGATACCATTGTAAAGATCCAATTACACTATCAAGTGCAAATAGCTCAAACAATGCAAATAAACCCCAATATCTGGTCTAGGGCATTCAAATTAAGAATATAGAACATAACAATGCCAACGTCTAGCCTAAACTAGTATATATCATATTAAAACCCTCACAATGCTAATGTATGGCTTACATAAGCATACATGCATAATAATAATCCAATGATGAAAACATGGACAAGTATACAAGGTAAAATGGAAATCGAATTGCCCAATGGCTATATAAATGATATAAATATACCAACAATACAATACCAAGACCAATAGGGCTGAAATTGGTCTTAAAGGAGCCAATTAGGGCACAAAAAATATCCTCAAGCTATATAGATATATGGGACAATCTTACTTCCTCAAAACCTGAATCCTCTCCATTGAGGGAGCCCTCCTCAAATCCTGGATGACCATTGAAGGTAGAAGTGCAACCTTGGAATACCACCATATGGGAAAGGGTGCTACACCAATGTCATAGACTAATAGGATACCTCAACATATTAATCCTCATATATGCTACACCTAGGGGTTTGCTTAGCACTATGCTAAGTCTCTTTTCCTTTGGATGATATCAAATGTAATAATAATCAAGCATATCCAACTTTGAGGCTCTATTACATTTTTATAACACATCATTGGTTCTAGATGTCACCTATGAGTCATCACCCAAATTTTCTAATCCAATGTTAGCCTCCTAGGGGCCCAAAATATCCAACATGGGGGTCTAGGGTTTAGGCATGCCCAACATGGGTATCCAAGAGCTATAAATGCTAATGTAGGGGTTTGAAGTATGATGCATGCTGAACATGGATCTAGGAGTCATGTGTGGGGCTATGGTATCATCATGTGCCAACATGGGGGTATAGGAGTCTCCCCAAAGCTAGCACATGTATACAAGTGCTCATCCATCCATTTATGTGCTAAATATACCTTGGGAGTCCCAAAATCATGATCGAGATTTCCAAGTACATTAAAATACCTAATCTATGCTTGGGAGGGATAATCACTTAGGCCCCATAGTGGGGTCCAATGACCCATTAATTCTTCTATCCCAAGTACTAATTTAAAGTAGAACATAATAATAAAATATAATACAAAAGGGGAATTCATATACTTCTATAATTAATTACAATGACACAAGGGGGACATCACATATACTCCCAAGAAAAAAGGGGTTCTTATTTTCCAAGCACATGGACAAAGATGGTGTCCAATGATTAATAGATGATAACTTTATTTTTTATTATTTTGGAGCTATTAATTTAAAGAAAATAGGTTTGAGAGTGCCCCAAAAAATTGAAGGTTATGCTCATATATGTGGAATTATTTTGACACTTATGCTCATAGGATTTCCATGGATTTTAAAATATCATAAGTAAAACATGTGTTGAATCATGAAGAAATCATATGCCAAATATAAGAAACTATGCCAAATTTTCAAAGTAAACATATAGATATCATACAACATGAATATTTTAAATTTTATAAATATTTAAAATATGATTAATTTTGAGAGAAAATACCTTACCTATGTGCCCTTGGAATGGGCAATTTTTGAAATAATTTGCACAACATTAGTGTTGTAAATATTGTAATGCAATGACATGCATGTTTTATTTTCTGTAAGTAAATTTTTCTCTTTTTTAATTTTGAGCTTTAAATTTCTACTTTCTATTCTAGCCCCAATTGATAATGCATCTGCTTTATTCTTTATTTTGATTCCTATATGTTTATGTTGATCCTACTTATTTATTTTTCTCTTTAGTAGTTTGAGGTTGACTTACATATGAATTATTTTTAAACATTTTCATGAAATTATTAGCCACATAATGACATTGAGAGGGGGGGCTTAATTAGTTTGTTATACTTTTAAATCTCCAATGTTCAACTTATAAAAGTAATGGTATGGAAGATAAAAATTAAAATAAACCAAAGCAAGGCAAGCACATCAAGGGAGCATCACACAACACAATATATAATGAGGTTCATCAAGATGGATATATCCCTAGATAATATTGATTGGATCATAATCAAAATCTAGGACTTATAAAGAACCAACTTTAAAATCATTTACTAACACTAACCTAAAGGAGCATGAACCCCTACTTTACTAGCACCAACTAGAAGGAGCACGAACCCCTACTTTACAAGCACCAACTGGAAGGAGCATGAACCCCTATTTTACCAGCACCAACTGGAAGGAGCATGAACCCTTACTTTACCAGTACCACCTAAGAGAAGCATCTACCCCTACTATAAGCACCAAATTAAAATTTAAAGCTTAATAATCAGTTTTTTATATAAATATGCCTTCATTTTCCATCGATCCCCTCCAGCATTATGCATAGTGGCAAATATTCGCCAATAGGATAATATTAGGTTTTTTAATGGTAAAATATTTTGAAAATCTCAATCTCAGATATTGCACCATTTAGTAAAAATTTTTCAAGACAAAAAAAATTATGGGTCAGCTCACCAATATTTTAGAATTTTTTTATAAAGATAAGTGCAAATAGCCACCTATACCTCCTATACTTTTGCAAGCAATCATCTTGAAAATAAAATAAAATAAAATTTCCCAACGAAATTACCAACTATACCCTTTATATAAAGCTTATGAGACCAGTAAGATATACCAATATTTCAAATTTTCAAATTCTCTAAGATGGTCGAGGCTCATTTGCGAGGGATTCAAGATGCTTGGTAGTGCTTTATTAAAAATGCTTTCCTATGCGATATTGTAGACACTCGAAGGTGTGTCATTGAAGATGCTCATCAATGCAAAATTGAAGATGCTCACTTGTGTGTCCTTGAATATGCTTGTTAGTGTAGAACTAAAGATGCTCATTTATGTGGGATTGAAGATGCTCATATATGACACATTGGAGATGCTCGTATGTACAAAATTAGAGATGCTTATCTATGTAAAATTACATTCGCTCATCTATGAAAAATTAGAGATGCTCATTTGTGCAAGATTACAGATGCTCATCTAAGCAACATTGTAGATGCTCATCAGTGTAATATTGTAGATGCTCTATAGTGAAATTTTGTAGATGCTCATGTGTGCAATATTGAAGATGCTCATTTAAGGAACATTACAAACACTCATTAGTCCAATATTGCATACTCATCTATGCAACATTACAGATGCTTGCCTTGGGGTATTGAAGATGCTCATTAGGTAGAGTATTTAAACTTTAAGATGACCTTCATAAGCTAATTTTGTATTAGCATATTTCTTTTTTTGGGATATTGAAGACACTCATTTGTGATTGATTGCAGACTCTAATCTCAAAGGAATGGCACCTGCTAGAAAATTCAAGTGAAAGAAGTGGGACAATCTGCTTGCAAATAAAAAAATTGGAAAGTATTTCACATGTGGGCAGGCATCGACATCCGATAATATGATTATTTTAGGTTCCTTTGTACAATCACTTATTATTTTGCTTTTACACATAAATAGTTTAATTATGGTTAAGTCATCATATGCTTAGGAATATACTTGTATTTAGAAAATACAGTTGATCCTGATTTGCCACTACATGAGGATATTCCTGAAAATACTGTTGATCCAAATAAGTAGCCAATAAAATATATTTTTGAAAATATTGTTGATCCTGATATGCCACCAGTTGAGGATATTTGTGAAAATATATCTGATCATGCCACCACTTGAAGATATTATTGATAACAATGGCAATCCTGATATGCCATCACTTGAAGAAATATTTGATGATGATATGTATGATAATGATAATATTTTGAATCATGAAAGCATAGATTTTGCACCCAATGTGGCTACAACAAGTCCTAAAACTTCTATTGAAATTCATAATGTCAAATCTGAAAAAGATGCAGAAAATATACAAAAACCTAAATCTGCAGGTAGTGCTTCATAGAAAGCTAAGAAAAAATAAATTTGTTGGTCTATTGGTAGATCATTTAAGGAAGAATGGTCATCACAATTTCTATTCATTGTTCTTGTGATTCTTGAGAATGGTGATCCACCAACAGAATGTAAATACAAAATTTGTACATGGAAATTAGGAAGGGATCAGAAGATGCAACTTAAATATGATACAATTGAAAAACATTATGAAAAGGCATATGTGAAAATAACAGATCAAGATGGAACAGTTTGAAAAAATAAATCATAAAGAATGAGACTAAATGTTTCCATAAGAAATATGAAATTAAATATAACAAGATGTTGGAAGAAAAGCAAATTCGCTATCAAACTAGAGCAATAATTATAGCGCAATATAAAAAAGCAAAAGAAAAAATATTAGTTTCAAAAAGTTTTCAATTTGTAGTTATTTTTTATCTTCTGAAACAAGGTAGACCAACAACAAATTTTTATGATCATAAAACAATTTTTGATTTAATAGGTGTGAAGCACCTCCCAAGTTCTCATTGGTCTGATTGAAGTGGTTAGGAAATGGCTAAATGTCCTGCATTGGTTGAAAAGGAAGATTTAGTTGAAAGTGTAAAAAATCAAAATTCATTTCCTTATCAATTGATGAGGTAACTACAGTAGATAGCACATCATGGGTATGTATACATGTTCACATATTCATTGAACATGTTAGACAACCCCATTTGCTAAAAATACATAGAATGAAAGAAGCTTGTAACTTAGAAAACCTTTTCAATCTTGTTGTAAATAGTTTGAAAGAGATTGCTAAAAGTTCCAAACTATTGAATCAATTTTTTTTTTTTCTAAAATTCATTTTATCTCAACTCCATTTACTTCAATAGTTCTTCCAAAATGATTAACTATATTCTCCATATGTTTATTAAAAAATTGACTTGTATTATTGTAATCTAATATCGGATTCCAAAAATTTGGATTCACCACAAGCATAGCTTCAAGCAAATCATCTCTACGAAATATTTCTCTAGTTTCTATTGTTAATGTATCTGAAATTCTTTAAAGCTTAATCCTTGATTCCTACAAAATTCTTTCAAATCTGACCTGTGTTACAAGAACTTGCTCAAATTCAATTTTAGCGGATGACATTACACCCTATTTTTTAAAATAATATAGAGGAATATCTATATCATTGATA
>Ga0115851_100841_pt1 | contig 15197 bp, 15 predicted proteins | sample InSIn2gowninarea_FD_83865 | JGI IMG/M metagenome (GOLD analysis project Ga0115851, IMG submission 83865)
ATGATAGGTAATTTCAAATTCAAAAGGGCTAGCTAGTCTTTCATTGTAGTTTGCATGCAAACCTTCAAACTTCGAGCAGTAAGCTTTTGGTAATTTCTTACAAAGCTTTCTTTCATCCATAAGCAAGTGAGGTTGACCACCATAGGCAAGCAAGGCTAATAAATAGGTTTTTCAAGCGAGGTTGTTTTGTTACAGGAATTCAGAGGCAAAGATGACAGAAGAAAGGAAAAGTCACAGGCCTAGCCATTGTTTAAGAACCGAGCCTGAAAGCACCGAGGTCTTAGCCAGAGAAAAATCAGTTGTGGAAGCCTTCAAGAAAGTAGGATGTTGGAAGTTTTGTAAAAAAATTGCAGGGAGGAAATACTCAGGTGACAAAGGAGTTTGCACTACATTTCACTAGCTCAAGCACAAAGGTTGGAATCCTAAACTTGCAAATTTCTCCAGAGATCATAGCTTTGGTGACAGAGATTCCTAGGGGGCAAGATACATGATTCAAAAACTTCAGATTCGACATGGAACCATGTAAAGTGTTTCTAAATCCAGAGTTTGCAGAAATAGACTTAACCAAGGCAATTCCCAGGAATCACATCAAGGACAGCTATGCCAACTTGCTCTTCAACATTCAACATTATTTTACCTGTGAAGGCAGATATCAAAAGGTTTATTCATATCATTTTAAAATCCTGTTGCATTTTACTGGCATGATTTCTTTAGATTTTCCTTACTTCCTGTATCGAAGTGTAGCTAGGATGGCAGATAAAGTGCAGTTGAAATCTCAAGGATATGAAACTTCCCTTTTTCATCATGGTCTAATTAAACTGATAGTTTTACATGAACTCAAAAGGATCAAGAAATAATTGTCTTCATTTATGTTTTTATGTGATTTTGGAGCGGAAAATCAAGATTCAGGCATTAGCCCTAAGGTTAAAGAAACTCCATCAGCAGAAACTAGCAAGTCTGTAATGTCCCGGGCAAAAATATTTGTTAAGTTGAAACCTAGGAAGCAGGTGAAAGAGAGGGTAAGAAAAACACCAGTAGTTATTCTTGAAACTCCTAAATCTACAAAGGAAAAGATAGCTGAGGTTAAAGGAATGACACAAGAACAGTGAGCTACCAAACCAGTTCAAAGGAGATTGTCTAGAAGTCAAATTTATAAGGAGAAGGGTAAATCAGTGATCTCGGGAGAAAGTCCAAGCTTGAAGGGTAATTGAAATGATATTTTAAAAGCCATTGATATTGTAGAATCCCCTTTGGTGCAGTCAGATGTCATAGAGTTTGATAAAGGAAAGTCGAAGAAGATGAAATCCTCTAAGAAACTGAAATTTGAGGATGATGTTACAGCATTTGTGTTCAAGCACAGAAAGCCCTTAACCAGGCAATGCAAAAAGATGCAAAAGTCAAATATTGAGTTAGGGAAAATAGAAGAAGCCTCCGTTGTTTAGGAAGAGTTGATATACTTTTCATCACCAAGACCTGAAGGTGACAAAAAAAAAGTTTTTTCCACTCAAACAGAAAAAGCTAGTTACAAAGAAATGGAAGAAAGGTTAAGAGAAACTAATAATGAAATTGCTAGACTAAGGGTGAGAGCAAGAAGGCATGCTACTAAGAAGATATATTTCAAAAGGATAAAGGCTCTCTAGGAAGTTGAAAAAGTTTCCAAACCAAAAATAGTCAGCAGTGAAACTCAATACTTTACCTGGATTGTTCCTGCAATCAAAGAAGCTAGATTTGTAAGGAGGATTAATGCTTAGCTGAGAGCTACTATTAGGAGATTGAAGAGATAGATTGAATACCTAGAAATACAATTAACAAAATCTGGAAAAAAGGCTACAACAATAATGAAACAAGGTGATGAAAAAGGGCAATGAAGGATATATCTTAAAACAGTTTTGGCATAAAAAAGGACATTTGTGAAGAAGAACATCTTATAAGGGTAAGTTGTTTTGATTTTTGGTGATCATATTAGTCTTTATGAAATTTTGAAAAATTTCCAAACTCAATATTTTTGAAGGCCGTGTTGAAAAAGAGCATACACAGCAGTTTCGTAGCGCGCTACGAAACTGCTGAAGGTGACCATTTAGCACGTTATGGATGTATTTCGAAGGTAAGGTCTGATAAATTCAAAGTTTGATGATTGTTGGTAGACATATGAGGATCATTGATGAAGTTTCAGATGGCAGTGATGCAGAATGGTTCAAAGAAGTATTCCATAAGTGATATAAAAGTTGTGCTACAAAAATAGGCTATTTTCGTAGCACAATCATGTTTTATTCTCTTGTTCATCTATTCAAGATTCCCTTTCTTGCACAGGTGGACAATTGAATTTTAAATGGGTTAATAACACATACCACTTAAATGAAACTACTCAAGATAAGCATAAAGGATTTAGGGTTTAAAGGGAGAAACTTTGTTGACTTGTTTTCAGGACAGCCACGTCATGACTCAGCAAGGTTTGCAACAATACTGGAGACATCATAAAGCTCAAAGACATGGATTAGCAGCTGATTAAAGAATGTGTTTAAGTCATAGATAAGTTTGTTGAAAGCATGTTTTAGGAGTTTCACTCCTATTCGTATTAGGACTCTTAAAGACAGCTAGCTTTCAAGTTGTAATTAAGTAGTCTGTTTTATGAACAGATAGGTGTCAATTTAGGAATTTGAATTCCCCTAAAGATGGATCATAGTATCCAAGGTTGTAAAAACTATATATAAAGCATGAGAATTGAATTCCTCAAAGTTGGTAATTTCATTAGCAAAATAAAGTTGTGTTATTGTAAGAAACTGTGGTTTTTCAAACTTAATACAGAGATCAGTTTGACTACTCAAGATTCACAAGGAGTTTATGTGTTTTATGTTCTTATGGCCTTTTTCAATTACTTATTTGCAATGGTATGAGCTTGTGATACCTAGAATTCAATGGGAAATGCTCTACCTTCCTGCATATGCTTGTAAACTGTGTTGATTCACTGTGTTACTGCTTTACTTATAAACCTAAACTATAAGTGCCTTGACTTCCATGTTTTGTTGAAGACTATTTTGACTCCATAGCCCAATAGATGTTTTCTAGTATTTGATTCAACTAGTCAACCAGTTATACATTTGTCCATTTTTATTCCTAGAGTTAGCCATCTAATCATTAATCAAAAATCTTAAACCTATTGAGAGAGCCCTATCAGGTTGAGGAGGCTAAGCCTCAACCAAAATATTGGTTTGAAAGAGTTACTCATAGTCTACTTGATCAACAGCCTATCAGGGTCAAATTTTGTGATAACATTTTGGTGCATTTGTCGGGAGCCTGAAGATTACTCATTCCTGAAATCAAGAAGCTAAACTTCTGAAGGTAGCAGGAGCTCATAAAGCCTTTCGAGGCTGCAATCTACCTTGGCGACTCCATATATTTTCAAAAATTTAAAGGTGGTTGAGAAGGAGATACACATGGAGCAATCCTGATCCCAATCCACCTATCATTGGAGACAAGCCAAACATTCTTTCAAGAGTCAGTCAAAGATTTTCATAAATATCAGGTACCCCATCTTATTCGAAATCTTTGCTCTTTGAATTCTCAAGAAGTCTTGAAGACAAAAAAGTTGATGATAAAATTCATGAAGTGTTGTTTAGATTAGAAAATGAAAAGGAACTTGTTTATATTATCTTAGACCTGCAAAAGAGATGAATTGACACTTCAGCCCTAATAACCCAAGAAGACAAAGAAGAGTTTTGGGAAATTGTTACCCCTGAGCTATTGTTAGAAAAAGAGTCTCTAGATAAATTGAAAGAACTTGACCCTTTCAAAGTCTTGCTAAACTCTAAAGCAGGTTTACCTCTTCCAAATTGGAGTTCATTTGTTAGTGGTTTACAGAAGCCAAGTAGTCCTCCTCATATCAGTTCTTCATCTTCTGTTCCTGTTATTCCTATAACTATTGTTCCTCCTTTAATCATGGCTGCACCTGCTAGGTATGCTGCACTTGTGCTCCCTATTGTTTTGCACAACCTTCCTAGTAAATATGCTGCTAGGATCCCTACCTTGGGTAGTGATGAAGAAATTACAGCAGAAGAACATGTATATAGATTTAATGATTTTGTTGATAGAGAATAAGTCGATGATGAAGATGTGAAGTTAAGACTTTTTGCACAGAGCTTTATTGGTGAAGTTAGAAAATGGTTTAAAGCTTTTACACCAGGAAGCATTCGAAATTGGGTTGAGTTTGAAGATAATTTTTTAAGGAAATGGGGAAACATAAATAATCTAGTTCAAGCACTTACTGAATATAATAGCCTTAGAAGGGAATCTGAAGAAACCGTTCAAAAATTTTCAAAAAGATTCAATGAAGTGTTTAACTCAATTCCAGCTCATTTGAAACCTCCAGAAGCCCTAGCACAAATGAGATATGCTGAAGCATTTGATTATGTAATTTATCTCTTGTTGAGAGAAAGAGAATCTGCTACACTTGCTGAAATGCAGAGTGATGTAGTAAAGGTAGAGGTAAACTTGATAGCTGTTAAAAAGTCAAAAATGGGAAAAACTAAATTGAAAGAAGAAGAAAAACCTTCCTCTTCAACTTCTGAAGATAAGTTAGACTCAATGATGAAAACCATGGAGAATTTTATGGAAAGGTTAGATCTTGGAAACACTTCTGCTCCTCCTATGCACCATGAACCTCAATTTAGAAATCCTCAATTCAAGAGACCTCAAAACCAACAAAGACCAAGAGAAAATAGAAACCAGCAACCTGATCCTTTAGTGAGACCTCCTTTTCAGCAAAATTTGGTTGATGAAGAAGATGATCCTAAAATTCCTGAAGAATCTATCCATTGCCTTAAAGAAGAGATGTCAAGGGGAAGAACCCTCATATTATTTTAAAGGGTATCAGCATGCCATATTTGAAATGCAAAAACAATATAATCTTAGAAACAAAAATGTGCCGACTATTGCAAACAAAGCGCAGCCTAAGAAAGATGCTTCAAAGGTTGTTGAAGCCAAAAATGATACCCCAAAGATGGCTGAAGGTAAGAAAGACACCCCACTTGGTAAAAAAGACACTCAACCTCCTCCTCCTATCAAAGAATCTGAAAATTTTGTTTCAGTTTTCAACCTTGGGAATGAAATTTCAAAGATTAAAATATCAGTCCCTTTCAGTGAGATTCTCAAGGGAAATAAATATAGAAGCAAGATTGTTGAGATGTTGAATTCACAACTAGCAACTGCTGATATTTTAAATGTCCAAGAAGATAATCCTACTATATATTTGGGTCCAAGGTTAGAAGATGATCAAAATGAAGAGTTTCCTCCTTTCTATGTAAGCATTAGTATTCACGATATGACTTTACATAATGCTATGTTGGATTCAGGGGCTTCTCATAATCTCATGCCCAAAGTAATCATGGAAAGGTTAGGGTTACAGATAAAAAGACCATATAAGGATTTATTTTCTTTTGACTCAAAGAGGGTTCAATGTATTGGTCTAATCAAAGATGTTGTTGTTGGTCTAACACAAATCCAAAAAAGAAAACTGTTATGGACATTGTTGTGGCTGATATTCCACCAAAGTTTGGGATGTTACTATCAAGATCATGGGCAACAAAATTTAAAGGCACAATGTAGTTGGACCTTACTTATGCCACAATTCCCATTTTTGGTGAACAAAGGAGATTGTATCGGGAGACTAGAATGGCTTATATGGTAAGCAGCAAAGATAAACCTCAGAATTTTCCTATTTATTCATTTGATACTGAACTTGGATCTGCCATCCTTTTCAATGAGTCAGTTGATAGTGGTCTAGAAGAAATGAAAGCAGAAAATCAGCACTCAGAAAATCAACAAGTAAATAACAAAGAGATGGAGGGATGGTGGTCATTGTTCTTCGATGGATCAGTAGGAAAAGAAGGGGCAGGAGCAGGAATTTGGATTACAAGTCCAAGTGATGAGAGTAAGTTTTACTCTTACAAACTGAATTTTGATTACACAAACAACATTGCTGAATATGAATATTTGATTTTGGGTCTAGATGTTTTGATAAGGATGAAGGCTCAGAATATTTCTATTTTTGGAGATTCTGAATTGGGTATTAGACAAGCTGAAGGTGTTTATCAAACAAAGGATGTAAAAATGAGAGCATACAAAAATCTAGTTTTAGACATGTTGGAGAATTTTCAAGCCTATTCTTTCATTGTCAAAACTAGAGACCAAAATTCCATTGTTGATTCTCTTGCTATTTTGGCAAGTCTTTTTGTCATTCCTATTCATTTTTCCGAGAAATATGAGATTGAAGTTCGTCATAGACAAGCTATACCAGACAATATCACCAATTAGCAAGTTTTTGAAGATGATCAATAGGTAAATAATTTTATTGAGCTGAAAGAAGAATTTGAAAGTACTCGAGTAGATCAAAAAAACATGCTTGTTGAGTCTAAAGAAAATTTTGAAGTCTTGCAATTAAAGAATAATTCAATACTAAAGGGTCTTATTCCTCTTGAGAAGCTTTTTGACCAGAATGATGTTTTCAAATCACCAAAGATACAAGCTGATGAAGAGGAAGTAGAAAGTTGTAATCTGGGTACATCAACTTTGCCTAAAATGATCAAAATTTCAAAGTTTCTTTCAGTTGATTTGAAATTCAAATATATTGAGATGATGAAGAGGTTTGTTGATGGTTTTGCTTAGATTTATGCTGATTTAAAACAATATGATCCTTCCATTATTTAGCATACTATTCCTATTAAAAGAAATGAGAAACCCTTCAAACAGAAGTTGAGGAGAATTAATCCCCTTCTCATGCCATTGATTTAAAAGGAGATTAAGAAGCTTTTTGATGCTAAAATTATTGCCCCAATCAAATTCTCAAATTAGCTTACAAATTTGGTACCGGTTAGAAAGAAGAGTGGAGAAATCAGAATTTGTATTGATTTTAGGAATTTGAATAAGGCTCCACTAAAGGGCAACTATCCTCTTCCCAAGTTGGATTCAATTCTGCAAAATATTGTTGGTTCACAAAGAATGTCTATGCTTGATGGATTCTCAGGTTACAATCAGATTCTTGTGCATCTGGATGATCAAGAGAAAACAAACTTCACAACACCATGGGGCACATTCATGTATGCCAAGATGCCTTTTGGTCTCATGAATGCGGGAGCTACTTTTCAAAGAGCAATGGACATTGCTTTTTCTGAAGAAAAGGACAAAACAGTAGTTGTTTATCTTGATGATATAACAATCTTTTCAAAGAAAGAGGAAGATCCTTTGAAACACCTAGAAAAAATTCTGCTGAAATGTAGAAGGTTTGGTATCTTTAACTTCAGGTAAATTACTTGGTCATATTATTTTTGAAGATGGAATTAGGATTGATCCTAACAGAGTTAAGGCAATTCAAAAAGTAGATTTGCTAAGAAGTAGGAAAGAGATTCAATCATTTCTTGGGAAAGTGAATTTTGTTAGGCGCTTCATTCCTAACTTTGGCGAGATTATTAAAGATATAACAAGGATGTTAAAGAAAGGAGTTGATATTAAATGGACAGTTGAAGCAAAGAACTCTTTTGAGCAAATTAAGAAGGCACTCACACAAGCACCAATAGTTATTAGTCCAAATTTCTCCAAAGAATTTCTAGTTTTTACATTTGCTTCTGAAAATACAATTGCTGGAGTTTTGCTTCAAAAAGGAAAGCAAGGTACTGAACAACCTATCTCTTTCTTTAGTAGAACATTAGCTAATGCTGAGTTGAAGTATAATATTCTACAAAAATAGGCCTATGCTTTGGTGAAAGCTATTAAAGATTTCAGAATTTACATTCTACATTCTCACATTGTGGCATATGTTCCAAGTACTGTGGTGAAAGACATTCTAACTCAGGAAGATCCTGATGGTAAAAGGGGACAATGGATCGCAAAATTGTTGGAATATGATATAGACATCAAACCAACCAAATTGGCGAAGGGAGAAGGGTTGGCGAAGTTAATGACTCAATCAAACTTAGATTGTCTTGACATAAATCTGAATGCAGAAATATTAGAAAACTTTTATGATGAGGAGGAATTGGTTCCAATTGATGAGAAATATCTTGTTTCAGATTGGTATAAAGATGTGGTATTTGTTTTACAACATCACAAAGCTCCTTCCGATCTAACAAAATCCAAAGCGAGGTTTGTGAAGTTGAAATCTTTGAGATATTTTGTATTTGATAAAAATCTGTTTTGGAAAGATACAGGAGAATTTTGCTGAATTGTTTACTTGAAGTGGAGGCTGAGAAAGTCATTGAAGAATTTCATAAAGGTGATTGCGGAGGACACCATTATTGGAAGGCTACAACGAATAAGATTCTAAGAGCGGGATATTATTGGCCAACAATGTTTAAAGACATTTACAAAAGAATTGTTGCATGTCATGAATGCCAAATTTTTGAAGGAAGAAGAAAACTTGTACCTCTACCTTTGGTACCTATCTATGTGGAAGCACCTTTCCAGTAGTGGGGGTTAGACTTTATTGGAGAAATACATCCATAATCATCAGGACAACATTGTTGGATTCTCACAACAACGGACTACTTCACCAAATGGATAGAAGTGATCTCCGCAAGGCAAGCTAATGATTCTGTAATTATTTCTTTTCTAGAGAATAATATATTGTCTCGATTTGGCTGCCCCATGAAGATTATAACAGATAATGCTCAAGCCTTCAAGTCTAAGAAAATGATCAATTTCTGTCATCAATACCATATCACTCTTGGACACTCTACAACATACTATCTGCAAGGAAATGGTCTTGCTGAATCATCAAATAAGATATTGTAAGAATCATAAAAAATGTATTGCAGGAGAATGAGAAAGCTTGGCACTTAAAGCTGAAGTAGGCCTTATGGGCTGATAGGATATGTACAAAGAGATCAATTGGGACTTCACCATATGAATTAGTTTATGGTGCTGAAGTTATTTTTCCAACATCACTTGGGGCATCGGTCATGAAATTAATTCAAGGACTTGAAGAAGAACCAAATGTCATACAGAGGAGGATAAACCAACTGATAGCTTTGCAGGAAAAGAGGAATGAAGTCTATGACAACCATCAACATGCTCAAAACAGAATTAAAAATACATTTGACAAGAAGATTAAAGAAGACAGTTTCCAAATACTAGACAAAGTGCTAAAATGGGAGGTCAAAATTGAGGAAAAGGGCAAGCATGGTAAGTTTGAGAATTTATGGAAGTGTCCTTTTAAGATTGCTGGTTTTCATGGGAACAACACTTATATATTGCAGGAAATTAATGGAGGATCATATGTTGGAGGGCCTGTCAATGGCAGGTCCCTAAAGCATTATACTTGTTGAAGTTTTATCAATCACTCATGACATTGTATATATTCCATTTTTGTTAGTTTTTATTGCTAATAATGATAAGCTAAAACAGAGAGCTTAAGCCCGAGTTGAAGGCCCAACAGTTTGAATAAGATGCTTGTCAAATCAAATAAAAGTATTTTTGTTTTACCAAAAAATGGATAGCACTGGAGCTACGAGTTCTTACTGTGCCACAGGGGTACACTATCCAAAGTGGAGCCACTGTTATCACCAAAATAAGAGTTCACATTTTTCCTAATCATGGTCTTAGATGAGTGTCAAGTCATCCTATGTTTTAATGGGTAGGTGATAGGTTGGGAGTCTCATAGGTCTCATTTTCATATCCAAATAAAATCTAACAACCTTATTCCATGTCTCATAAGCCTCACTTTCGGTTTAGAAACTCATATCTTAAACCATTTTGAAATTTTTTTGGAATTAGCCCCGAAACCACGTTTTTGTAGCACATATAATGTAAAATGTTTGTTTTTCACTAGAAAAATGCTGCTCTTTTCGTAGAATTTTTAGTTTTTTACCTACACATTACGAAAGTGTAGATTCATAGAACAGTGTTGTCAACACATCAATCCATTAAGATTCTGTTAAATTTTCATTATTAGGTGTCAGCTAGGAGTCAGTTCTTAAGCATGCCGACATCTAAAACTCATCATTTAGAATTTATGGCTCATCATGACAGGTAATTTCAAATTCGAAAGGGTTGGCTAGTCTCTCATTGTAGTATGCATGCAAACCTTCAAACATAATCGTTGTTCGAATAGTAAGCTTTTGGTAATTTCTTACAAAGGTTTCCTTCATCCATAAGCAAGCAAGGCTGACCACCATAGGCAAGCGAGGCTAATAAACAGAGTTTTCAAGTGAGGCTATTTTGTTACAGGAATTCAGAGGCAAATATTATAGAAGAAGGGAAAAGTCACAGGTCTGGCCATTGTTTAAGAACCGAGCCTGAAAGCACCGAGGTCTTAGCCAGAGATAAATCAGTCCTGGAAGCCTTCGAGAAAGCAGGATGTTGGAATTTTTGTAAAAAATTGCAGGGAGGGCATATTCAAGTGACAAAGGAGATTGCACTACATTTCACTAGCTCAAGCACAAAGGTTGGAATCCTAAACTTGAAAATTTCTCGAGAGATCATAGCTTTGGTGACAGAGATTCCTAGGGGGCAAGATGTATGGTTCAAAACCTTCAGATTCGACATGGAACCATGTAAAGTGTTTCTAAAGCCAGAGTTTGCAAAAACAGAATTAACCAAGGCAGTTCCCAGGAATTACATCAAGGACAGTTATGCCAACTTGCTCCTCAACATTCAACATTATTTTACCTGTGAAGGCAGATATCAAAAGGTTTATTCATATCATTTTAAACTCCTATTGCATTTTACTGACATGATTTCTTTAGATTTTCCTTACTTCTTGTATCGAAGTGTAGCTAAGATGGTAGATAAAGTGTAGTTGAAATCTCAAGGATATGAAACTTCCATTTTTCATCACGGTGTAACTAAACTAATAGTTTTACATGAACTCAAAAGGATCAAGAAAGAATGGTCTTCATTTCTGTTTTTATGTGATTTTGGAGTGGAAAATCAAGAATCAGGCATTAGCCCTAAGGTTAAAGAAACTCCATCAACAGAAACTAGCAAGTCTATAATGTCCAGGGCAAAAAGATTTGTTAAGTTGAAACCTAGGAAGCAAGTGAAAGAGAAAGTAAGCAAAACACCAGTAGTTGTTCTTGAAACTGCTAAATCTACAAAGGAAAAGATAATTGAGGTTAAAGGAATGACACAAGAATAGTCAGCTACCAATCCAGTTCAAAGGAGATTGACTAGAAGTCAAATTGCTAAGGAGAAGGGTAAATCAATGATCTCGGGAGAAATTCCAAGCTTGAAGGGCAATTTAAATGATATTTTAAAAGCCAATGATATTGCAGAACCCCTTTGGTGTAGACAGATGTCATAGAGTTTGATAAAGGAAAGTCGAAGAAGATGAAATCCTCTAAGAAACTAGAATTTGAGGATGATGTTACAACATTTGTGTTCAAGCCCAAAAAGCCCTTAACCAGGCAATCCAAAAATATGCAAGAGCCCAATATTTAGTTAGGGGAAACAAAATAAGCCTCTGTTGTTCAGGAAGATTTGATAGACTTTTCATCACCAATACCTGAAGGTGACAAAAACAGAGGTTTTTCCACTCAAACATAAAAAGCCAGTTATGAAGAAATGGAAGAAAGGTTAAGAGCTGCTAATAAAGAAATTTCTAGATTAAGGATGAGAGAAAGAAGGCATGTTTCTGAGAAGATATATTTCAAAAGGACAAATGCTCTCTGGGAAGTTGAAAAAGTTTCCAAACCAGAAATAGTCAGCAGTGAAACTCAATACTTTACCTGGATTGTTCTTGCAATCAAAGAAGCCAGATTTGTAAGGAGGATCAATGCTCAGCTGAGAGCTACTAACAAGAGATTGAAGAGATAAATTGAAGACCTAGAAATACAATTAAAAAAAACCTGGAAAAAAGGCTACAACAATAATGAAACAGGGTGATGAAAAAGCGCAGTGAAGGATATATCTTAAAACAGTTTTGGCATAAAAAAGGACATCTGTGAAGAAGAACATCTTATAAGGGTAATTTTTTTTGATTTTTGGTGATCATATCAGTCTTTATGAAATTTTGAAAAATTCCCAAACCACAAATTTTTGAAGGTCGTGTTGAAAAGGAGCATACACAGCAGTTTTGTAGCACTCTAGGAAACTGTTGAAGGTGACCATTTAGCACCTTATGGATGTATTTTGAAGGTAAGGTCTGATAAATTCCAAGTTTGATGATTGCTGGTAGACATATGAGGATCATTGATGAAGTTTCAGATGGCAGTGATGCAGAATGGTTCAAAGAAGTATTCCTTAAGTGATATAAAAGTTGTGTTATGAAAACAGGCTATTTTCATAGCACAATCATGTTTTATTCTCTTGTTCATCTATTCGAGATTCCCTTTCTTGCACAGGTGGACAATTGAAGTTTAAATGGATTTCTAACACATGCCACTTATATGAAACTGCTTGAAGGTAAGCATAAAGGATTTAGGGTTTTAAAGGGAGAAACTCTGTATCCTTGTTTTCAGGACAATTAGGTCATGACTCAGCAAGGTTTGCAACAATACTGGAGACATCATAAAGCTCGAAGACATGGATTAATAGCTTATTAAAGAATTTATTTAATTCATAGATAAGGTTGTTGAAAGCATGTTTTAGGAGTTTCACTCCTATTTCTATTAGGACTTTTAAAGAAAGCTAGCTGTCAAGCTGTAATTAAGTAGTTTGTTTTGTGAACAGATAGGTGTCAATGTTAGGAATTCGAATTCCCCTAAAGATGGATCATAGTATCCAAGGTTTTAAAAACTCTATATAGAGCATGAGAATTGAATTCCTCGGGGTTGGTAATTTCATTAGCAAAAGAAAGTTGTGTTATTGTAAGAAACTGTGGTTTTTCAAACTTAATACAGAGATTAGTTTGACTACTCAGATTCACAAGGAGTTTATGTGTTTGATGTTCTTATGGCCTTTTTCAATTACTTATTTGCAATGGTATGAGCTTGTGATACTTAGAATTCATTAGGAAATGCTTTAACTTCCTTCACATGCTTGTAAACTGTGTTGATTCACTGTGTTACTATTTTACTTATAAACGTAAACTATAAGTGCCTTGACTTCCATGTTTTGTTGATCATGTTGTTTTGTTGAAGACTATTTTGACTCCATAGCCCAATAGATGTTTGCTAATCTTTGATTCGACCAGTCAACTAGTTATACGTTTGTCCATTTTTGTTCCTAGAGTTAGCCATCTAATCATTAATCAAAAATCTTAAACCTATTGAGAGAGCCCTCTGAGGTTGAGGTGGCTAAGCCTCAACCAAAATATTGGTTTGAAAGAGTTACTCAGAGTCTACTTGATCAGCAGCCTATCAGGGTCAGATTTTGTGATAACACCATCTCTGGCATTCTACCTAATCTCTTCTTACACCAAGTCAAACCACAACCGCTCCCACTTTAGTAGCTTCTCCCTCCCATTTACTAAATCCTGGTAGTTGCGCCAGCTCTTGGGAAGGCCTAGAAGTGCTAGGATGACCAAATCATCTTCAAAAACTATAATACCAGCGTTCCCAAGCTCATCTTGACATTGAGTGAACCTACTCAAGTATTGTGGTATTGTGTCACCCTTCTCCATTTTGATCTTCTTAATATTTTCCTTTAGTGTCAGCTTCCTGTGGTCATTGTTGTTCTAAAACAGGTCTATCAAGGCATGCCACATTGCATATGGAGTTTCTTTTCCGTGGAGGTTTGAGACAACATAATCTTGAACTCCTTCCAATATGATCCTCCTTGCTTTTGTAACACACTTCTTCCACTCTGCTAGATCCTAAGGATCAGATGCTGGAGGTTTAGGAATATTAGTATCTATGAATTCCTTCAACCTGTTATCTTCCAACACTACCTCCATCCTGTCCTTCCAAGAAATATAACTCAAACTAGCCTCAAGGGAATACTTGAGTTTCAATTTGTAGAAGGCCATCCTATTAGCTCTGAAGATTTGATTTTGTAAATTTGATCCTACAAAGACAAACTCGTATTCTTCTCTTCTATTGTGATTTCAACTCTAATACCATGTAGAAATTCCTTGTAGATATAAACCACTTATGTAATATGCTAAAACAAAAGACTTGAATCTACTCTACTAATCAGCAGAAACAATTAATCGATCGAGAAATCACGAATCATACAAGAGAAATAATTGAATTAACACATTACACAATGATTTCCTAAGGAAATCCACAACTAAAAACCCCTGTTATGTATATAATTGCATTAGTCAGAAAATATGAGAAGATTACAATGCTTTTACCAAGCACGAGCAACCTCTACACTATCTCTATCTATCTCACCGGTTCCTAGACAAGCCTTGACCAATACTTAACCAATTTTCTACTTGCTCAAGTCCCTATTTCCTTGTGTTTTTTCCTTGGGAATTATCCCCTATTAATTAGGGAAATTCCTCAATTGGAATTGTGCAATCCATCATAGGCCTTCCTTTGACTGCATGCACCACCTGTACAATTTGGATGCTCATACAACTGATAGTACACTTCCCTTGAACTCCAATATCAACTAGGTAACTTGTAGATCACACATGCATGAGTTATTTATGGTTGAATTATTAGTTAAATGGTTGAACACATGAACCATCATCCCACTGTTAGACCTCCTACTAGTTCCTCCAACACTTGGAACTAGTTTTACTGACTTTAACTCAGCTAAACTGAATTAATTGATTACAACTCAAAATAAACTCAACCAGGACTCCTATAAAGTAGGAGAAACTCTACATGACTCAAGTTAGACCCTCAACTCGAATTAACTGAACCAACTAAGTCAGATTAAATTAGTTAACTCGTACAAGTTGTCTTGTGATGTGAATTACAACTTTTCATCTAATTTAATTCAAGGGAAATTTAAATCTAGATTTTCTTTTTTCATTTTCAAAAAATTTAAAAACTGTAAAACAAATAGTTCTATCATGCAAAATGAAGTTATTAATTTGGGGACAAAAGAAAGCCCACAATGTATCAATTTAGGGACAGATTTCACCCCTAAAGAAAGATGTATTTTCATTAATTTGTTCAAGTGTTACAAAGATGTATGTGCTTAGACATATAATGATCTCAAAAATTTCGATTCAAACAGTATGCAGCACATAATCCCTACGAAACCTAAAACTAAGCCATTTCAACATAAACTTATGAAAATGCACCCAAGCCTCAAACCCACAGTTAAAGATGAACCGAATAAACATCGTGTTGTAAGATTATTTTCCCTGT